>Ga0302154_10000313_pt1 | contig 47803 bp, 42 predicted proteins | sample I_Bog_N2_3_FD_193507 | JGI IMG/M metagenome (GOLD analysis project Ga0302154, IMG submission 193507) | Peat permafrost microbial communities from Stordalen Mire near Abisko, Sweden - I_Bog_N2_3 | ecosystem: Environmental > Terrestrial > Soil > Wetlands > Peat | place: Sweden: Abisko, Stordalen... | reverse complement strand
TCCCGGGCAAAGTTGCTGGATGGCTCGGCTTCCAAACGCACCAGGTCATACGACGTCCTATCACATATAGGGATTGCACTGACTCAACCGCGGCCCCCTGCGTCCTGTTGAAATCGCGCGTACGCCTCTCGCAGCCCGCACCACGTGTGCGCCCAATGCGGCGCCGATCCGGATCGCGGCGCTCGGTCGGTTCAGGGGATGGCGTCGGCCATCGGGATACGCGCGTGGCCGCCCGGGAACGCATGGATCTCCGGAAACACAACCGCGACGATTGCGACGATCAGCAGCGAAGGCGACTGCGTGCGGCCAGCTGCTTTCCCGCGCCTGGCGTCGACCCGTACCACCCGTTCGGCGCCAACAATCCTGCGTGGCGTGTCGAAGGGCGCGGGCGCCTCGATTCAAGGGGTGGACATCGGCGCGGGAGCGGTGGCCTCGTCTTCGATAGGCGCCACACCTGCGACCCAGAGTCGAACTGGGCTAGACGGCCTTGCTATCCGAAAACCCTCAATTGCGTCAGTCGTTGCGATCAAACCGCCCGGAACGGCGGCTTGCGTTCGCCGAGCTATCGCAGCCCGTACCACACGCCCCGCCCGTTGCCGTGCTGCTCCAGATGCTGGCGCGCGATCAGGTCACGGAAGTGCTGCTTGATCGTATTGCGGCTGGCACCGGTCAGCTTGATGGCCTCGGCCATCGTGATGCGCCCGTGCTCGCGGGCGAACTCGACGATCTGCAGAGACAGCGTGGGCAACACGGCCAGCACGATCTTCTCGCGCTCGATCTTCTTCTCCAGCCGCCGCACCTGCTCGCCCAGCGAGCGCAGGAAGAACAGCAGCCATGGCTGCCAGTTCGGCGCATCGGTGCGGATCGTGCCCTGCGTCTGCCGGAGCGCAAGGTAGTAGGCTTCCTTGTTGGCCTCGACCACGCTCTCCAGCGAGCTGTAGGGCACGTGGGCATATCCCGACTGGAGCAACAGCAAGGTTGTCAGCACGCGGCTGAGCCGTCCGTTGCCATCCTGGAACGGATGGATTTCCAGAAATACAACCACGAAGATGGCGACGATCAGGAGCGGATGCAACTGCGTAGGGTCATGGTCCTTTTCGCGCTCGGCGTTGACCCATGCCATCAGTTCGGTCATCAGGCGCGGCGTGTCGAAGGGCGCGGCCGTCTCGAACACGATGCTGATCTGCGCGCCCCTTTCATCGAAGGCCGCAACACTGTTCGAACTGGTCTTGTAGATGCCTCTGTGCCATTCGTCCTTCCGGCTGTATTGCAGCAGGATCTGGTGGAACTGCTTCAGGTGGTTCTCGTTGAACGGGAGGCCTTCCCATTCCCGGAACACCAAGTCCATCAGTCCGGCGTAGCCGGCCACCTCCTGCTCGTCGCGCGTGTCGAACTTCTGGACGGCGAGATTGGAAAGGAGGCGTTCGACTTCCCGGTCACTGAGCTTGCTGCCCTCGATGCGGGTGGACGAGCCGATGCTCTCGATCGTTGCCACGCGTCGCAATGCGGACAGACGGTCCGGCGCAAGCGTACCCAGGGCGCGCCACGCGCCCTTGAACTCGTCGATTCGAGCGACCAAGCCCAAGACTTCCGGCGTGATCTGAAGGGCGTCGGTGCGAAACATGAACCAATAGTACGCCCAATTACACCCAATTTTAAAAGGGCGGGAATAGGCGCAGGAATGGTTGCCTTGCTATCGAAGGCGCCCGCGATCAGGGAGCTCGCAGGCCCGCTGCCGCATAAAGCAGAACGCCTCGCGGTGGCGAGGCGTTCGGCGTGCTGGCGTAGATGTATTCTTGGAGGCGCGACCCAGAGTCGAACTGGGCTAGACGGATTTGCAATCCGTTGCATAACCGATTTGCTATCGCGCCGTGGGCGGCTGGCCGACCGGGGAGGTCGACCAGAACCGTCGATTCTGACAAAAAAGGGAAGCCAGAGCTTCCCTTTTTCAAATGACCTGGAGCGGGAAACGAGACTCGAACTCGCGACCTCAACCTTGGCAAGGTTGCGCTCTACCAACTGAGCTATTCCCGCAGGGGTTCAACCTGTCGACTCATCTTCGATAACGTTGTGCGTTAGAAGCTTCGTGTTCCTGCTGAAGCTGGCAGTTTATACCGATTTACTCTCATCTGGCAAGCCCGACTGATTCAGTCAGATTTGCGCCACCCCGATTCGAGCTCCGGAAGAAGCCGCGCCCGGGCCGCCTTGCGACGACCCGGGCGCGCATCTTAACCCGGGATCAGTGCTTGATCGATTCCGACACGTCAGGCTTGACGACGGGGGCGTCGACGACCGGCGCCACGACGCCGTCCTTCGGCGTTTCCTCGTCAGGCAGCGGCACGGGCATCGATTCCAGCGCCACTTCCAGAACCTTGTCCACCCAGCGCACCGGGATGATCTCGATCTGGCTCTTCACGTTCTCGGGGATGTCCTGCAGATCCTTGACGTTGTCCTCGGGGATCATCACCGTGGTGATGCCGCCGCGGTGCGCCGCCAGGAGCTTTTCCTTCAGGCCGCCGATGGCCGTGACCTCGCCGCGCAACGTGATCTCGCCGGTCATCGCCACGTTGGCGCGCACCGGGATGCCCGTGAGGGCCGAGACGAAGGCCGTGGCCATCGCGGCGCCCGCGCTGGGGCCATCCTTGGGGGTGGCGCCATCGGGCACGTGGATGTGGATGTCGCGCTTCTCGAACATCTCGTCCTTGATGCCCAGGCGCGCGGCGCGGCTGCGGATCACGGTGCGAGCGGCCTCGACCGACTCCTTCATCACGTCGCCCAGCGAGCCGGTCCGGATGATCTGGCCCTTGCCCGGCATCACGGCGGACTCGATGGTGAGCAGGTCGCCGCCGACTTCCGTCCACGCGAGGCCCACCACCTGGCCGACCTGGTTCTTCTTCTCGGCGCGACCAAAGTCGTACTTGCGCACGCCCAGGAAGTCGTTCAGGTTCTCGTCGGTGACGATCGCCTTGCCTTCGTGGGTCTTGAGCTGCACGCCCTTGACCACCTTGCGGCAGATCTTGGAGATCTCGCGCTCGAGCGAGCGCACGCCGGCTTCCCGCGTGTAGTAGCGGATGATGCCGCGGATCGCCGACTCGGTGAGTTCGAGTTCCTCATCGGCCACGCCGTTGTTCTTCGCCTGCTTGGGCAGCAGGTAGCGCAACGCGATGTTGAGCTTCTCGTCCTCGGTGTAGCCCGCCAGGCGGATCACTTCCATCCGGTCCAGCAGCGCCGGCGGGATGTTCATCGAGTTGGAGGTGGCCACGAACATGACGTCCGACAGGTCGAAGTCGAGCTCGATGTAGTGGTCGCCGAAGGTGTGGTTCTGCTCCGGATCCAGCACCTCGAGCAGCGCCGACGACGGGTCGCCGCGGAAGTCCATGCCCAGCTTGTCGATCTCGTCGAGCAGGAACAGCGGATTGCGCGTGCCGACCTTGGTCAGGTTCTGCAGCACCTTGCCCGGCATCGAGCCGATGTAGGTGCGGCGATGACCGCGGATCTCGGCCTCGTCGCGCACACCGCCGAGCGCCATGCGCACGAACTTGCGCCCGGTGGCGCGCGCCACCGACTGGCCGAGCGAGGTCTTGCCGACGCCCGGGGGGCCGACCAAGCACAGGATGGGCGCCTTCACCTTGTCCACGCGCTGTTGCACGGCAAGATATTCGAGGATGCGGTCCTTGACCTTCTCGAGCCCGTAGTGATCCTCGTTGAGCACCTCCTCGGCGAAGCCCAGGTCGTGCTTGATCTTGGTCTTCTTGGCCCACGGCAGGCCGATCAGCGTGTCGAGGTAGTTGCGCACCACCGTCGCCTCGGCCGACATCGGCGACATCAGCTTGAGCTTCTTCAATTCGTTGTCGGCCTTCTTGCGCGCTTCCTTGGGCATGCGCGCGGCCTTGATCTTCTTCTCGAGCTCCTCCATGTCGGCGCCGTCCTCGCCGTCGCCGAGCTCCTTCTGGATGGCCTTGACCTGCTCGTTGAGGTAGTACTCGCGCTGGCTCTTCTCCATCTGGCGCTTGACGCGGCCGCGGATGCGCTTTTCCACCTGCAGGATGTCGACCTCGTGCTCGAGCAGCTCCAGCAGCTTTTCAAGGCGCTGGGCGATGTCGAACAGGTCGAGCACGGACTGCTTGGCCTCGAGCTTGAGCGGCAGGTGCGCGGCGATCGTGTCGGCCAGGCGGCCCGGATCGTCGATGCCTGCGATGGACGTGAGGATCTCGGGCGGGATCTTCTTGTTGAGCTTGACGTACTGGTCGAACTGCTGCGTCACGGCGCGGCGCAGGGCCTCGACTTCGGGCGAGGTCTCGGTCTGCGGGGCGACGGGCACGGACTCGGCGACGAAGTGCTCGCCGTTGTCGCTGATCTCCTTCGTGGACGCGCGCTGGATGCCTTCGACCAGCACCTTCACGGTGCCATCGGGCAGCTTCAGCATCTGCAGGATGCTCGAGACGCAACCGATCTCGAACATGTCGTCGGCGCGGGGTTCGTCCTTGCCAGCGGCCTTCTGGGCCACGAGCATGATCTGGCGACCCGCCTCCATCGCCGCTTCCAAGGCCTTGATGGACTTGGGACGGCCGACGAACAGCGGAATCACCATGTGCGGGAACACGACGACGTCGCGCAGCGGCAGCAGCGGGAGCGTGATCGGCTCGGAAGGCAGGATGGGATGTCCGGACATGGGGAGAAACCTCTCTTTCTCGAGCCCAGATGCGGCCCGAGCATTCATTTACAAGATGCCAACCCAATGCTGCGGGAAACCCGCAGGACTTGCAGCGAGATCAAGCGCTGGCTTTGGCCTGTTCTCGATAGACCAGCAGCGGTTTCGCGTTTTCTTCGATGATGTGCTCGTCGATCACCACCTGGGCGACGCCGTCGAGCAGCGGGAGGTCGAACATCGTGTCGATGAGGGCCTGCTCCATGATCGAGCGCAGGCCGCGCGCGCCGGTCTTGCGCTTGAGCGCCTTGCGCGCGATGGCCGCGAGCGCCGTGGGACGGATGTCGAGCTCGACGCCGTCCATCATGAACAGCTTCTGGTACTGCTTGACCAGCGCGTTCTTCGGCTCGGTGAGGATCTGCACCAGGGCGTCCTCGGTGAGCTCGCCCAGCGTGGCGATCACCGGCAGGCGGCCCACGAGTTCTGGGATCAGGCCGAACTTGACCAGGTCTTCCGGCTCGGCCTCGCGGAACAGGTCGGTGACGCGGCGTTCGTCCTTGCTATGGATGGTGGCGCCGAAGCCGATGCCCGAGCGTTCGGTGCGGCTGCGGATGACCTTCTCGAGGCCGTCGAACGCGCCACCGCAGATGAACAGGATGTTGGTCGTGTCGATCTGCAGGAAATCCTGGTTCGGATGCTTGCGCCCGCCCTGCGGCGGCACCGAGGCCATCGTGCCCTCCACCAGCTTCAGCAGCGCCTGCTGCACGCCCTCGCCCGACACGTCGCGCGTGATCGACGGGTTGTCGGCCTTGCGCGAGATCTTGTCGATCTCGTCGATGTAGACGATGCCGCGCTGCGCGCGCTCGACGTCGTAGTTGCAGTTCTGCAGCAGCTTCTGGATGATGTTCTCGACGTCCTCGCCCACGTAGCCGGCTTCGGTCAGCGTGGTGGCGTCGGCGATCACGAACGGCACGTTGAGCAGGCGTGCGAGCGTCTGTGCCAGCAGCGTCTTGCCGGAGCCCGTGGGCCCGATCAGCAGGATGTTGCTCTTGCTCAGCTCCACCTCGTCCTTCGAGGTGGACATGTGCTTCAGGCGCTTGTAGTGGTTGTAGACCGCCACCGACAGGATGCGCTTGGCCGGATCCTGGCCGATCACGTAGTTGTCGAGGCTCGCCTTGATCTCCGACGGAATCGGCAGGTCGGACTTCGAGGTCTTGGCGGTCGCGCCTTCGGCCGGCACTTCATCGCGAATGATGTCGTTGCACAGCTCGATGCACTCGTCGCAGATGAACACCGACGGGCCGGCGATCAGCTTCTTGACCTCGTGCTGGCTCTTGCCGCAGAACGAGCAGTACAAGACCTTTTCGGCGGAGGTGCCCTTCTTATCTGCCATGGACGTGCTTCAAACTCGCTGAAAAAAAATCACGGGTCAATGATAGACCAAGCCGGGATCGGCCTGGTCCAGGGGGTTCAACCGCGGTTGGAGACGACCAGGTCGATCAGGCCGTAGGTCTTGGCTTCCTCGGCGGACATGAAATAGTCGCGCTCGGTGTCCTTCTCGACCTTTTCCAGCGGCTGGCCGGTGCGCTCGGCCGTGATCCGGTTCATCTGCTCGCGCGTCTTGAGGATCTCGCGGGCGTGGATCTCGATGTCCGTCGCCTGCCCCTGCATGCCGCCCAGCGGCTGGTGGATCATGATCTTCGAGTTGGGAAGCGAGAAGCGCTTGCCCTTCTCGCCGGCGGCCAGCAGGAACGCGCCCATGCTGGCGGCCAGGCCGATGCACAACGTGGAGACGTGCGGCTTGATGAAGTTCATCGTGTCGAAGACCGACATGCCCGCGCTGACGCTGCCGCCCGGCGAGTTGATGTACAGCGAGATGTCCTTGTCGGGGTTCTCGCTCTCGAGGAACAGCAGTTGGGCCACGACCAGGTTGGCGGAATGGTCGTTGACCGGGCCGACCAGGAACACGATGCGCTCGCGCAGCAGGCGCGAATAGATGTCGTAGGCGCGTTCACCGCGGCCGGAGGTCTCGATGACCATGGGCACCATGCCCAGGGCCTGCGTTTCAAGTGCGCTCATGGAGGTGTCTTTTCCGTATCTCGTATCTGGATGGGTCCGTGGAGACCATTATGTCGCGTCGCGCGCAACCCCACCTTCGGGAGATGGCGGCGGATCCGGCCTTATCAACCCGGCCGCAAAAAGACAAACGCCCGGCGGCGCCGGGCGTTCTGGGCGGATCCGCGGGGATCAGGCCGTCATCAGCGAGTCGAACGGCAGTTCCTTGTCCGTGACCTTGGCCTTGGCCAGCACGAACTCGGTGACGTTGTTCTCGACCACGATGGCCTCGACCTCGGCCATGCGCGAGCGGTCGGACAGGTACCAGCGCTGCACTTCCACCGGCTTCTCGTAGCTTTGCGACATCTCTTCGATGTGCGCCTGGAGTTGCTCGGGCTTGGCCTGCAGGTTGTTGGCGCGCACCAGCTCGGCCACGACCAGGCCCAGGCGCACGCGGCGCTCGGCCTGCGGCACGAAGATCTCGGCGGGGATCGGCGCCTTGTCGGCATCCTTGACGCCGCGCTGCTTCAGGTCTTCGCGGGCGCCGTTGACCAGGCGCTCGGTCTCGCCCTGCACCAGCGACTTGGGCAGGTCCAGCGTGGCGGTGGCGGCCAGGGCCTCCATGGCGGCGGCCTTGTTCTTGGCCAGCACGCGGAACTTCACTTCGCGCTCGAGGTTCTTGCGCACGTCGGCGCGCAGCCCCTCGACCGTGCCTTCGGCGATGCCCAGCGACTTCGCGAACGCGTCGTCGACTTCCGGCAGGTGCTGGGCTTCGATCTTCTTCGTGGTGACGAGGAAGTCGGCTTCGCGGCCGGCCACGTCGGCGCCGTGGTAGTCGGCGGGGAACTGCAGCGGGAAGGTCTTGGACTCGCCCACCTTCATGCCGCGCACGGCCTGGTCGAACTGCTCCAGCATCTGGCCTTCGCCGACGAGGAACTGGAAGGCCTCGGCCTTGCCGCCGTCGAACGGTTCGCCGTCGATCTTGCCTTCGAAATCGATCGTGACGCGGTCCCCCACGGCGGCGCCTTCGGCGGCCGGGCGCTGGGCGAACGTGCGACGCTGCTTGCGCAGGATGTCCACGGTCTTGTCGATGGCGGCGTCGTCCACGGAGGTCGTGATGCGCTCGACTTCGGCGGCCGACAGGTCGCCGATGAGCACTTCCGGGTAGACCTCGAACGTGGCGTCGAACTCCATCGCGCCTTCGGCCGACTGTTCCTTCTCGGCGATGCGCGGGGTGCCCGCGACGCGCAGCTTGGCCTCGTTGGCAGCGGTGTTGAACGCGTTGCCCAGCTTGTCGTTCATCACCTCGTACTGCACCTGGTAGCCATAGCGCTGCGCCACGACCGACATCGGCACCTTGCCCGGGCGGAACCCGTCGGCCTTGACCGTGCGGGACAGCTTCTTGAGGCGGGTCTCGACTTCCTTGTTGATCTCGGCGGCCGGGAGGCTCAGCGAGATGCGGCGTTCGAGCTTGTCGAGGGTTTCTACGTTGACTGCCATGATGGGACTCGTTTTTTGCAATGAAATTCGCAAATCGCTGGTGCGCGGGGCGGGACTCGAACCCGCACGCCGGTGAAGGCGTCAGGACCTAAACCTGGTGCGTCTACCAATTTCGCCACCCGCGCTTCGTGATCAGGAGCTGGGGACAGGATGAAACACATCCCCAGCTTTCCGGTGAACCGGGGATTGTAGCCGCTGGAAAAGCCCTCTCCCTTACTTCGGCTCCGGGTGAACCCTGAACCATGCGGCGTACATGGCCGGCAGCGCCAGCAAGGTCAGCGCCGTCGCGATCACCAGCCCACCCATGATGGCCACGGCCATCGGGCCCCAGAACTCGCTCTCGGACAGCGGGATCATGGCCAGCACGGCTGCCGCGGCGGTCAGAACGATGGGACGGAAGCGCCGCACCACCGACTCGATGATGGCGTTCCAGGCCGGCACGCCGTGACTGCGATCCTGCTCGATCTGGTCGATCAGGATCACCGAGTTGCGCATGATCATGCCCATCAAGGCGATCACGCCCAGCAGCGCCACGAAGCCGAACGGCCGGTTGAGGACGAGCAGCGCTGCGGCCGCGCCGGCCACGCCCAGCGGGCCGGTGAGGAACACCAGCACGGCGCGCGAGAAGCTGTGCAACTGCAGCATCAGCAGCGTGAAGATGATGAACAGCATCACCGGCACGCCGGCCGCGATGGCGCCCTGCCCCTTCGACGCCTCCTCGACGGCGCCGGCCACCTGGATCTCGTAGCCCGGCGGCATCTTCTTCATCAGCGCGCGCAACGGCCCCACCGTGCTGCCCTTGCCCCACAGCTCGTCGGTGACCGTCGGCCCCTGCAGGCCCTCGACGACGTCGCCCTGCACCGTCACCGCGTAGCTGCGGCCCTCGCGCCACAGCACGCCCGGCTCCCAGTCCAGCGACAGCTTGGCGACCTGCGCCAGCGGCACGACGCCGCCGTTGGTGGTCGACACGTACGCGCTGGAAAGATCGGTGACGGCGTCGCGCTCGGCCAGCGGCTGGCGCAGCACGATGTCGATCAGCTGGTCGCCCTCGCGGTACTGGCCGATGGTGGAACCCGAGAACTGCGTCTGGGTCGCCTGCGCGATCGCCTGCGTGCTCACGCCCAGCGCGCGCGCCTTGTCCTGGTCGACGGCCAGGCGCATCGCGAGCACGTTCTCGTTCCAGTTGTCGTTGACGCCGCGCATGTGCGCGTTCGCGCGCAGCACCGCCTTGGCCTCGTCGCCCCACTTGCGCACCTGGTCGGAGTCGGGCCCCATCACGCGGAACTGCACCGGGTAGGGCACCGGCGGCCCGTTGGGCAGCAGCTTCACGCGGGTGCGCAGCTCCGGGAACTCGGCGGCCATCATGGCCGGCAGCTTCTTGCGCAGGCTCTCGCGCACCTTCAGGTCGGTCGGCTCGACGATCGCCTCGCTCACGTTGCTCTGCGGGAACACCTGGTCCATCGGCAGGTAGAAGCGCGGCGTGCCGCTGCCCACCCATGTGGTGACCGACTTGACGCCCGGCTCCCTGAGCAGGCGCGCCTCGAAGCGCTTGGCCGACTCCTCGCTCTGCTGGATCGTGGCGCCCTCGGGCAGCCACAGGTCGACCAGGATCTCCGGGCGGCTCGAGTCGGGGAAGAACTGCTGCTGCACCAGGCCCATGCCCACCAGTCCCAGCACGAAGGTGCCGATGGTCGCGCCGATGGTGACCCAGCGGTGCGACAGGCACCACGCGATGACGCGGCGGAAGCGCTGGTAGAACGCCGAATCGAAGGTCTCGTGCGGCTGCGTGGAGACGCTGCCGTCCGGCTCGTGCGCCTTCACGCGCGTGTGCAGCAGGCGCGCGCCCAGGTAGGGCACGAAGTACACCGACACGCCCCACGAGATCAGCAGCGCGGCGGACGTCACGGCGAAGATCGCGAAGGTGTACTCGCCGGTCATCGACTTGGCGAGGCCGATCGGCAGGAAGCCCGCGGCGGTGATCAGCGTGCCGGTGAGCATCGGCATCGACGTCACCTCGTAGGCGAACGTGGCGGCGCGCTCCTTCGAGTAGCCCTCCTCGAGCTTTCTCACCATCATCTCGACCGCGATGATCGCGTCGTCCACCAGCAGGCCCAGCGCGATGATCAGCGAGCCCAGCGAGATCTTGTGCAGCCCGACGCCCCAGTAGTACATCGTGACGAAGGTGATCGCCAGCACCAGCGGGATCGTGATGGCCACGACCAGGCCCGGCCAGATGTCGATGCGGATCGGGTCGAAGTGCAGGCCCAGGCTCAGGAAGCTGACCAGCAGCACGATCACGATGGCCTCGACCAGCACGCGCACGAACTCGCCCACGGAACGGCTCACCGCCTGCGGCTGGTCCTGCACCTGGGTCAGCTCCATGCCCACCGGCAGCTGCTTGCGCACCTCGGCCACCTGCGCCTGCAGGCCCTTGCCGAGCGCGATGATGTCGCCGCCCTTGGCCATGGAGATGCCGATGGCCACCACCTGCTTGCCGTTGGCGCGCACCTTCACGTCCGGCGGGTCGGAGTAGCCGCGCTTGACGTCGGCGATGTCGCCCAGCCGGATGCTGGTGGCCTGGCCCGTGGCCGGGTTGACCACGCGGATCGGCAGCGCGCGGATCGCGTCCACCGACTGGAATGCACCGGCCACGCGCACCTGCACGTTCTGCGTGCCGGCGTCGACCACGCCCGAGCCCTGCACCGCGTTCTGCGCGTTGAGCTGGGTGATGACGGCGTTGACGTCGACGCCCATCTCGGCGGCGCGCTTCTGCGACAGCTCCACCCAGATCTTCTGCGACTGCACGCCGAACAGCTCCACCTTGGCCACGTCGTGCACGCGCAGCAGCTGCGAGCGGATGTCCTCGGCGCGCACGCGCAGTTCCTCGTCGGAGAAGCCGTCCGCCGACAGCGCGTAGATGGAGCCGTAGACGTCGCCGAACTCGTCGTTGAAGAACGGGCCGATCACGCCGGCGGGCAGCGTGGAGCGCATGTCGCCGATCTTCTTGCGCGCCTGGTACCAGGTGTTGGGCACCTCGTGGCCCGGCGACCAGTCGGCCAGCTGCAGGATGGTGAGCGACTCACCGGGCTTGGTGTAGCTGCGGATCTTGTCGGAATACGGCACCTCCTGCAGCGTGCGCTCGATCTTGTCGGTGACCTGTTCGGCCATGTCGTGCGCGCTGGCGCCCGGCCAGTAGGCCTGCACCACCATCGCGCGGAACGTGAACGGCGGATCCTCGTCCTGGCCCAGCTGGAAGTAGGCGGCCAGGCCCAGCACCATCAGCACGATCATCAGGTAGCGCGTGAGCGCGGGATGCTGCAGCGCCCAGCGCGAGATGTTGAAGCGGCCGGTGTCCTCTACCTCGGCGGGCAAGGCGGGCGTCGTCGTCTGTTCATTGCTCACGGCGGCCCTTCAGCGCTTCGAGGGTTCGACGTACAGGCTCACCTGCTGGTCGGGCGACAGCGCGTGCGCGCCGGCGGTCACCACGGTGTCGCCGGCCTTCAGCCCGCTGTCGAGCACGAGGCTGTCGCCTTCGGGTCGCAGCACCACCACCGCTTGCTCGCGCACCTTCATCGTGGCCTTGTCGAGGATCCAGACGTGGCTGCGGTTGCCGTCGCCCGTCACGGCCTGCAGCGGCAGGCGCAGCTTGCCGTCGGCCGGCGCCAGCTCGACGTGCACCGTGGCCGTCTGGCCCAGCTCGGCGGCACCGGCCGGCACGTCGGCCTTGACCTGGAACGTGCGCGAGGCCGGGTCGGCGGCCGCGGCCACCTCGCGGACGGTGGCGGGGATCGCGGTGCTGCCGCCCCACAGCGTCACGCTGACGCCGCCGGCCTGGCCCTGCAGCTTGCGGAAGATGGGCAACTGGTCTTCCGGCACCGCGAAGACGACGTCGCGCGGGCCGTCGTGCGCCAGGCTCAGCACCGGCGTGCCGGCGCCCACCACGGCGCCTGCGTCGGCATAGACCGCCGTGATGACGCCCGGCGCGTCCGCCGTGAGCGCCGCGTACGCCGCCTGGTTCGTCTGCATGCCGGACTGCGCACGCGCCTGGTCGAACTGCGCCTTGGCGGCCTGCAGGCCGCTGTTGCGGCGCTCGAGGTCGGCGGCGCTGATGAAGCCCTGCGCCCGCAGGTCCTCGTAGCGCTTGTAGTCGGCGGTGGTCTGTTCGTAGTTGACCTGGGCCGCGGCCAGGCTGGCGCGCGCTGCGTCCTGGCCGAAGCGCAGGTCGGCCGGATCGACCTGGGCCAGCGCCTGGCCGCTGCGCACGCGATCGCCCAGGTTCACGGGACGTTGCGTGATCTTGCCGCCGACGCGGAACGCCAGCTTCGATTCGACCCGGGCGTGCACCTCCGCCGCGTAGTCGCGCGTGGTGGCGCCCGACAGCTGGCCCACGGTCAGCGTGCGGACGGCGCGCACCGGCTCGGCCGCGGCAGGCTCCTTGCCGCAGGCGGCCAGGGCCAGCGCCGCGACGAGCGAGAGGCCCAGCGGCCAGGTCATCCGGGCAGGCGCCCGGGTCGGAAGAAAGTGGGGCGAACGGGAATGGCGCATGGGGTGGTGTTCGTAGTTACTGACCGGTCAGTCAGTAATATACGAACAGTCGGCCAGCTCGTCAATCAATCAGTTGAGCCAGCAGGGGCAGCACGACCATGATCGGAACGACACGGTCGTTTCGCCACACCCAGGCACAATTCGCCGCCTGTGAGCGTCGAACATTACGAAAACTTCCCCGTCGCCTCGTGGCTGTGCCCGCCCGAGCTGCGCCCCGCCGTGCGCGCCATCTACTGGTTCGCCCGCACGGCCGACGACATCGCCGACGAGGGCGACGCCCCGGCCACCGAGCGCCAGGCCGACCTGGCGCACTACCGCGGCGACCTGCTGCACGCCGCCGCCGGTCGCCCCGGCTCCGGGCGCTGGGCCGGCGTCTTCGACCCGCTCGCCGCGATGATCGCGCGTCATCGCCTGCCCGTGCCGCTGCTGGCGGCGCTGCTCGACGCGTTCGAGGAAGACACCCGGCACGCCGGCTACGCCGACCGCGCCGAACTGCTGCACTACTGCAGCCGCTCCGCCAACCCGATCGGCCGGTTGCTGCTGCACCTGCACGGACTCGACGCGCCCTCCCTCCTGCAGCGCAGCGACGCCGTGTGCTCGGCGCTGCAGCTGATCAACTTCTGGCAGGACCTGAGCGTCGATCTCCCGCGCGGACGCTGCTACGTGCCGCTGGCCGACGCGCTGGCGCATGGCACCACGCCGCAGGCCTGCCTCGCGGCCCCGCACGCGCAGGCGTCCCGCGCGCTGGTGCGCGACCTGTGTGCGTGGGCCGAGGCGCTGATGCAGGAGGGCGCCACCCTCGCGCCGGACGTGCCGGGCCGCATCGGCTGGGAACTTCGCGTGGTCGTCCAGGGCGGACTGCGAATTCTTGCGAAAATCGGCGGCATGAACTTTGCGAGCTTCGCCAGCCGACCCCGACTGAATGGCATCGACCATCTGGTCGTCGGCACCCGCGCGCTGACCATGCGCCGTTCCCTTCCCCAGTCCAAGCGCCACGCATGACGCCCGAACAATACGTCCAGGACAAGGCGCAGAAAAGCGGCTCGTCGTTCTACTACGCCTTCATGTTCCTGCCGCCTGCGCGACGCGCGGCCATGACCGCGTTCTACGCGTTCTGCCGCGAGGTGGACGACGTCGCCGACGACGTGCAGGATCCGGGCGTGGCCGCCACCAAGCTCGACTGGTGGCGACGCGAGGTCGATGCCGCCTTCGCGGGCAAGCCGACGCATCCGGTGATGAAGGCGCTGATGCCGCACACAGGCGCCTACGGCGTGCGCGCGGACCACCTGCACGCGGTGATCGCGGGCTGCCAGACCGACCTCGAGCAATCGCGCTTCCTCGACTATCCCGGCCTGCAGAAATACTGCCACCTGGTGGCGGGCATCGTGGGCGAGGTGGCCAGCAACATCATGGGCCGCACGCAGGCGCAGACGGTCACGTTCTCGCACCGGCTGGGCCTGGCGATGCAGCTCACCAACATCATCCGCGACGTGGGCGACGACGCACGCCGCGGCCGCATCTACCTGCCCATCTCCGAGATGCAGCAGTTCGACGTGAAGGCCGCCGAGATCCTCAAGCGCGACGCCCCCTGGGGCTACAGCGAACGCTTCACCGCGCTGATGAAGTTCCAGGCCGAGCGCGCGCACCGCCTCTACGACGAGGCGCTGGCGCTGCTGCCGCCCGAGGATCGCAAGACCCAGGTGCCGGCGCTGATGGTGGGCAATATCTACCGCCGCCTGCTGCGCGAGGTGGAGGCCGGCGGCTTCCAGGTGTTGCACCAGCGCATCTCGCTGACGCCGATCCGCAAGCTGTGGATAGCGTGCCAGACGCAGTGGCGTGGGCGCTGAAAGCGCTCCTCGCGACCGCTTCCCCGGTGCGGGCGTCGAGGCCCGCGTGAAGATCGCCGTCGTCGGCGCCGGCTGGGCGGGTCTCGCGGCGGCGGTGCGCGCCACGCAGGCGGGCCACGACGTCAGCGTGTTCGAGACCGCCGGCATGCCCGGCGGCCGTGCCCGCTCCGATCATGACGCCGGCGCCGGCGACGGTGCCACCGACAACGGCCAGCACATCCTGCTCGGCGGCTACGCACGCACGCTGGCGCTGATGCGCGACGTGGGCGTCGACGTGGAGCGTGCGCTGCTGCGGCTGCCGCTGTCGATGACCTACCCCGACGGCAGCGGCTTCGCGCTGTCGCCCGCCGGCCCGCGCCTGTTCGCCGCCGCACGGGCGCTGTGGTCGGCGCGCGGCTTCAGCCGGGTCGACAAGGTCTCGACGCTGTGCATGACGGCCAGGTGGCACTGGCGGCGCTTCCGCTGCCCGCCCGCGTGGACGGTGGACGCGCTGGTGCACATGGCGCCCACGCCGCGCGTGCGGCGCCTGCTCGTCGAGCCCCTGTGCGTGGCCGCGCTGAACACGCCGTCGGCCGAAGCCAGCGCGGAAGTCTTCCTCGCGGTGATGCGCGACAGCCTGTTCGGCGCGCGCGACGCCTCCGACCTGCTGCTGCCCCAGCGTCCGCTCGCCCAATTGCTGCCCATGCCCGCGCTGGCCTGGCTGCGGGCGCACGGCGCGACGGTGCACTTGCGCAACCGGGTCGCGGCGCTCGCGCAGGATGGCGCACGCTGGCGTGTCGTCCTCGCCGCCGAGACCCCGGACTTGCGCAATTCCGGGACCGCATTCGATCAGGCGATCCTGGCGACGCCTGCCGCGGAGGCCGCGCGCCTGACGCAGTCGCTGGCCCCCGCGTGGTCGGCGACGGCCGCCGCGCTGGCCCACGAGCCGATCGTGACGGTCGTCCTGACCGCGCCCGCGCGTGCATGGGCCGCGCCCATGCTGGCCCTTCACAGCGACGCCACGCACGCGCCCGCGCAGTTCGCATTCAAGCTCGGCGAGCAGGCCGCCGGGTTCGACCGGGTGACGCTGGTGGTGAGCGCCGCCGGTCGCTGGCTGGAACGCGGCAGCGACGCCGTGGCGGCAGCCTGCGCCGCCCAGTATCGACAGGTGTTCGGCATCTCCGACGCTTCGTCGGTCACCATCGCCAGCGTGCGCACAGACAAGCGCGCGACCTTCCGCTGCACGGCCGGCGTCGTCCGCCCGGGCATGGACATCCTGCCAGGCCTGCGCGCCGCCGCGGACTACGTCGCCGGGCCCTACCCGGCCACGCTGGAAGCCGCCGTCCGCGCCGGCGAAAACGCGGTGCACCAATCGTAGCGTGGTCATGGGTTTCACCATGCGAGAATGGAGCTCCCATCGCCCCAGGCCGACCCCATGTCCAAGTCAGACGGCTCCGGACCCACCATCCAGGTACTCGCACGCGCCTACGCGCTGCTCGACGTGCTGGCCGCCCACACCGACCCGGTGCCGCTGAAGGAGCTCAGCGCCCGCACCGGCCTGCACCCGTCCACCGCCCACCGCATCCTCAACGACCTGGCGGAAGGCCGCTTCGTCGAGCGCCCGGAGGCCGGCAGCTACCGTCTGGGCATGCGCCTGCTGGAGTTGGGCAACCTGGTCAAGGCCCGCCTGGACGTGCGCGAGGCCGCCATCGGCCCCATGCGCGAACTCCACAAGCTGACGCACCAGCCGGTCAACCTGTCGGTGCGCCAGGGCGACGAGATCGTCTACATCGAACGCACCTACAGCGAACGCTCGGGCATGCAGGTCGTGCGCGCCGTCGGCGGCCGCGCGCCGCTGCACCTCACGTCGGTGGGCAAGCTGTTCCTGGCCAACGACGAGGCCCAGCGCGTGCGCGCCTACGCCACGCGCACGGGCCTGACCGGCCACACCCGCAACAGCCTCACCGACCTGACCCAGCTCGAGCGCGAGCTGGACAAGATCCGCAAGACCGCCATCTCGCGCGACGACGAGGAGCTGGAACTGGGCGTGCGCTGCATGGCCGCCGGCATCTACGACGACCAGGGCCGCCTCGTGGCCGGCCTGTCGGTCTCGGCCCCCGCCGACCGGCTCGAGGAGTCGTGGCTGGAGCGCGTCAAGGAAACCGCGTCGCGGATCTCGTCGGCGCTGGGGCACAGCACGAAGGCGTGAATCCGGTCGGCGAGGTCAGCCGATATTGTCATCCTGCGCGCAATCCACCCCGGCCGATGGACGCGTGGATCCTGCGACTACGCGCAGGATGACGAGCGCCACGCAGGACGACGAGCACCAAATTGAAAGGGCCGGGAGCTTGCGCCACCGGCCCTTTTCCCATCGCGTTGTTGTCTCTGCGTGTTCGGTCTTGATCAGCTCGCGGCGACCGCGGCGCGCGCGGTGGGGGCCGGGGCCGTGCGGTTGGTCGTGACCCACTTGCGGATGCGTTCGGCGTCGGCGATGCGGGAGTACTTGCCGGCGGAATCGAGCAGCACCATGATCAGCTTGCGGCCGGCCATCTGGGCCTGCATGACCAGGCACTGGCCCGCTTCGTTGATGAAGCCGGTCTTCTGCAGGCCGATGTCCCAGGTGGGATTGGCCACGAGGCGGTCGGTGGTGTGGAACTGCACGTTGCGACGGCCCAGTTCGACGTCCAGCGACGAGGTGGTGGAGTATTCGCGCAGCAGCGGCACCTGGTGGGCCGCGTTCACCAGCACGGCGAGGTCGCGCGCGCTGGACTTGTTCTGGCTCGACAGCCCCGTCGGCTCGACGTAGTGCGTGTCCATCATGCCGAGCTCCCTGGCCTTCGCGTTCATCGCCGGGACGAAGGCGGCCAGGCCACCGGGATAGTTGCGGCCCAGCGCGTTGGCCGCGCGGTTCTCGGACGACATCAGCGCGAGGTGCAGCATCACGCCGCGCGGCAGTTGCGTGCCGGGCGTCAGGCGCGAGTGCGTGCCCTTCTCGGTGTCGATGTCGTCGTTGGTGATCGCCAGCATCTCGTCGAGCGGCTGCTTGGCCTCGCTGATCACCAGCGCCGTCATCAGCTTGCTGAGGGAGGCGATCGGCAGCACGGCTTCCGGATTCTTGCTGTACAGGACTTCGTGCGTGTCCTGGTCGAGCACGAGCGCGGCGCCGGAGCGCAACAGCAGCGGATCCTCGGTGGCATGCAGGCCCGCGGCGTAGCCCACCGATTGCGAGGCAACGTCGGCAACACGGACGGTCGTGCGCGTGGTGGTGGTCGTGCGACGCACCATGGCCACGTGCTTGGCGCGCGGCGCGGCATGGGCCGAGGCGGCGGTCTTGCGGTGGGGCTTGACCGTGGCCGTGTCGGACGTCGTGGTGGTGGCGGAACTCGCGAACGAGGCGCAAACGAGGGCGCCACCCAGCGCACAGGACACCGCCCAACGCGACAGTTGCTTGAATTTCCGCGACACGGAAGAGCTGGAAGCCAGTTGCATCACCATTTGTTTCAGTCTAAAGCAAAGGAAAATTCCACGCAAGATCAAAAGCTTGCGTGGACTTCCTCAACCGGACGTCGAACCAGCGGTGCGGCCTGTGACCGACTCGTGACAGCGTTTCGACAGCGGTTGAAGCTGTCTAACGCAAGCGAGCGGGTTTCGGCTGACGCCACCAAGGAAAAACGGGTTGGAATCCACGCCCGGACCAATACGCCCGTCGTGGAGAGACGCATCTTCAGGTCTGGAACCTGGATTTTGCGCAGTTCGCGCGTCGACCAACGGCGGAAAAGCGGGCATTTGCCACGCCAATCCGCGCGCTCGGGTGACTTAAGGTATCCAGGCGCCCGTCTGCGCTTTCCAACGCGACAGGCGCCCTCCTCGCCGGCAATGGCTCAGGCGGCCTGGGCGACGGCGGCAGCCGCGTCCACCGACACCGGGCTGGTGCCGCGCGAGGATGCCGACAGCACGGCCAGCAGGGTGGCGCGCACGATGTTGGCGTCGATGCCCACGCCGAACACCGGCGCGGCATCGCCGACGCGCACCTCGACGTAGGCCGCCGCGCGGGCCTGCGCGCCGCCGCCCATCGAGTGCTCGTGGTAGTTCAGCACCTTCACCGGCACGCCAGCCGCGCGCGACAGGCCGTCGACGAACGCGTCCACCGGGCCGTTGCCCTCGCCTTCGAACGCCATGTGGCGGCCCGTCACCGTGGCATCGGCGGCCACGCGGACGCGGCCGGCGCCGATGTCGGCCTGGGTGAGGTCGGACAGCGTGACGCTGCCTTCGGCCAGGCGGTATTCGGATTCGAAGATCTTCCAGATATCGGAGGCCGTCACTTCGCGGCCTTGCGCGTCCATCACCGCCTGGACGACCTGGCTGAACTCGATCTGCAGGCGACGCGGCAATTCGAGGCCGTACTCCGACTCGAGCAGGTAGGCGATGCCACCCTTGCCCGACTGGCTGTTGACGCGAATGATCGCCTCGTAGCTGCGGCCGAGATCCTTCGGGTCGATCGGCAGGTACGGCATCTCCCAGACGTCGCCCTCGCGGCGCGCCGCGAACGCCTTCTTGATGGCATCCTGGTGCGAGCCCGAGAAGGACGTGAAGACGAGGTCGCCCACGTACGGATGGCGCGGGTGCACGGGCAACTGGTTGCAGTACTCCACGACGCGGCGGATCTCGTCGATGTCCGAGAAGTCGAGCTGTGGGTCGACGCCCTGCGTGTAGAGGTTCAGCGCGATGTTGACGATGTCGACGTTGCCGGTGCGCTCGCCGTTGCCGAACAGGCAGCCTTCGACGCGGTCGGCGCCGGCCATCAGCGCCAGCTCGGCGGTGGCCGTGCCCGTGCCGCGGTCGTTGTGCGGGTGTGCGGAGATGACGATGCTCTCGCGGCGCGCGATGTGGCGGCACGTCCACTCGATCATGTCGGCGTAGACGTTGGGCGTGGAGTGCTCCACGGTCGTCGGCAGGTTGATGATGCAGGTGCGCTCGGGCGTGGGCTGCCACACGTCGGTGACGGCGTCGATCACGCGGCGCGACACCTCCAGCTCGGTGTCGGAGAACATCTCCGGCGAATACTCGAAGCGCCAGTCGGTGTCGGGCTGCTTCGCGGCCAGGTCCTTGATGATGCGGGCGTGGCTGCTGGCGAGTTCGACGATGCCGTCCACGTCCAGGCCCAGCACGACCTTGCGCATCATGGGGGCCGTCGCGTTGTACAGGTGCATGATCACGCGCTTCGCGCCACGCACGGCCTCGAAGCTGCGCTCGATCAGCGGCTGGCGCGCCGGGGTCAGCACCTGGATCGTGACGTCGTCCGGGATCAGGTTGTCCTCGATGAGCTTGCGCACGAAGTCGAACTCGGTCTGCGAGGCCGACGGGAAGCCGATCTCGATCTCCTTGAAGCCCACGCGCACCAGCGTCTCGAACATGCGCAGCTTGCGTTCCGCGTCCATCGGCTCGATCAGTGCCTGGTTGCCGTCACGCAGGTCGGAGCTGCACCACACGGGCGGCTTGGTCAGCACGGCGTCGGGCCAGGTGCGGTCGGACAGGCGCACTGGCGCGACAGGGCGGTACTTGGTGGCGGGGTTCTTGAGCATGGACATCGCTGTTCTCCAGGGATTTCTTCAAATGGCAACGCCGCAAAAGGAAACGGCCCGCTGCGTTGCGCAGAGCGGGCCGTTGATCCGGGAATATGTTCAGACGTGAACGATCAAAGCACCCGCGGTTCTCCGATTAGGGATAGCGTGATGGGCGCAATGCGGGACGTCATGGAATCGAATATAGCACGCTGAATCGCGCTTGTGGCAACGAATACTTCGCGTTCGGCGAAGGCTTTGTTCGCCCCGGATCAGCGATGCAGGCCGACTTCGTCCGGCTCGTCGGTGGACAGCGCGATCGCGCTCACCGGCCGGCCCTTGGCGCGCTTGTACGCGTAGACGAAGTAGCCCGACAGCCCGTAAAGGCAGAAGATGGCGAAGATGATGCGCGCCGGGTACAGGTTGATGATGCCGATGGCCAGCGCGATCAGAACGATCACGATGAAGGGCACCGAGCGCTTCAGGCTGAGGTCCTTGAAGCTGTAGAACGGCACGTTGACCACCATCGTGACGCCGGCATAGAAGGTGGCCACGGCGGCGCACCAGGCGAGCACGTTGTCGCCGTTGGCGTCCGTGTAGCCGCCGGCGTCCACCACCACCCAGATGAAGCCGATCACCAGCGCGGCGGCGGCCGGGCTGGGCAGGCCCTGGAAGTAGCGCTTGTCCACCACCGCGAGGTTGGTGTTGAAGCGCGCGAGCCGCAGCGCGGCGCAGGCGCAGTAGAAGAAGGCGATGCCCCAGCCGGCCTTGCCCAGGCCCTTGAGCGCCCATTCGTAGACGATCAGCGCCGGAGCGGCGCCGAAGCTGACCATGTCGGAGAGGCTGTCCATCTCGGCGCCGAAGGCGCTCTGCGTGTTGGTCATGCGGGCCACGCGGCCATCGAGGCTGTCGAGCACCATCGCGCAGAACACGCCGTAGCACGACAGCTCGTACTTGCCGTTCATCGCCATCACGATGGCGTAGAAGCCGCCAAACAGCGCCGCCAGCGTGAACAGGTTGGGCAGGATGTAGACGCCCTTGCGGCGCCGTCGCGGGGCCACGTGGGCGTCGTCGTCGTCGTCGTCGTCATCGTCGTCGGGGGCCGGGATCAGGTCGTTCATCGGGAAAGGCGTGGCAAGGCGGCGTGCGCTGATGTCATCGGAAATGGGTGGACCATGGTGCGCGAGGATACCGCAGCGCACGCGGCGCCCACGGCGACAGCGCCAAAGAAAAGGGCCGCCTCCCGCGCGAAGCGGCCCATGGGCGCCGTGCAGGTTATTCAGTCGTCCAGCAGCGTCAGGTCGCGCACGGCGCCCGTGTCGGCCGAGGTCACGAACCTGGCGTAGGCCTTCAGCGCGCCCGACACCTTGCGCGGCCGCGGCTTGACCGGCTTCCAGCCCTTGGCGTCCTGCTCGGCGCGGCGGCGTGCCAGTTCCTCGTCGGACACCAGCACGTCGATCGTGCGACTGGGGATGTCGATGCGGATGCGGTCGCCGTCGCGCACCAGCCCGATGGCGCCGCCCGCGGCGGCCTCCGGCGAGCAATGGCCGATCGACAGGCCCGACGTGCCGCCCGAGAAGCGACCGTCGGTCAGCAGCGCGCAGGCCTTGCCCAGGCCCTTGGACTTGATGTAGCTGGTGGGGTACAGCATCTCCTGCATGCCCGGGCCGCCCTTCGGGCCTTCGTAGCGCACGATCACGACGTCGCCGGCCTGCACCTTGTCGGCCAGGATGTTCTCCACCGCCTCGTCCTGCGACTCGGTGACGTGGGCCGTGCCCTCGAACACGTGGATGCTCTCGTCCACGCCCGCGGTCTTGACCACGCAGCCGTCGACCGCGATGTTGCCGCGGAGCACGGCCAGGCCACCCTCCTGCGAGAACGCGTACCTGGCGGAGCGGATGCAGCCCTCGGCGCGATCGAGGTCCAGGCTGGGCCAGCGCGTCTCCTGGCTGAACGCCACCTGCGTGGGGATGCCGGCCGGGCCGGCCTTGTAGAAGCGCTTGACGTCGTCGTCGCGCGTGAGCGTGATGTCCCACTGCGCGAGCGCGTCCTTCAGCGTGGGCGCGTGCACGGTTGGCACGTCGGTGTGCAGCTTGCCGGCGCGGTCGAGCTCGCCCAGGATGGCCATGATGCCGCCGGCGCGGTGCACGTCCTCGATGTGGTACTTGTTGGTGTTGGGCGCCACCTTGCACAGCTGCGGCACGCTGCGCGACAGCCGGTCGATGTCGGCCATGCCGAACGGGATCTCGGCCTCGCGCGCGATGGCCAGCAGGTGCAGGATGGTGTTGGTGGAGCCGCCCATGGCGATGTCCAGCGTCATCGCGTTCTCGAAGGCCTTGAAGCCCACCGAGCGCGGCAGCACGCGCTCGTCGTCCTTCTCGTAGTGCTGCTTCGTGATCTCCACGATGAGCGAGCCGGCGCGCCTGAACAGCATCTCGCGGTCGGCGTGTGTGGCCACCACCGTGCCGTTGCCGGGCAGGGACAGGCCCAGCGCCTCGGTGAGGCAGTTCATCGAGTTGGCCGTGAACATGCCCGAGCACGAACCGCAGGTGGGACAGGCGGAGCGTTCCACCTCGGCCACCTCGGCGTCGGTGTACTTGGGGTCGGCCGCGATCACCATCGCGTCGATCAGGTCGAGCTTCTTGAACTCCATCACCTTGGTGACCGGGTTGGCCAGGCGCGTCTTGCCGGCCTCCATCGGCCCGCCCGAGACGAACACCACGGGAATGTTCAGGCGCATCGCGGCCATCAGCATGCCGGGCGTGATCTTGTCGCAGTTGGAGATGCACACCATGGCGTCGGCGCAGTGCGCGTTGACCATGTACTCCACCGAGTCCGCGATGATCTCGCGGCTGGGCAGCGAGTACAGCATGCCGTCGTGGCCCATCGCGATGCCGTCGTCCACGGCGATGGTGTTGAATTCCTTGGCCACGCCGCCCGCCGCCTCGATCTCGCGCGCGACGAGCTGGCCTAGATCCTTCAGGTGCACGTGCCCGGGCACGAACTGGGTGAACGAGTTCACCACCGCGATGATGGGCTTGGAGAAGTCCTCGTCCTTCATGCCGGTGGCGCGCCACAGGGAGCGGGCGCCCGCCATGTTGCGGCCGGCGGTGGTGGTTCTGGAGCGGTAGGCGGGCATCGTCGACTCGGCGGGGTGTTTCGCAAGGAAGTCGGGCCAAGGGCTGCGGAGACCTTGGCCCGGGAAATGAGCACGCCCCGGCCTCGCGGCACGGGGCATCAGGCTTTGATCAGTTGCGGCTCTTGTCGACCAACTTGTTGGCCTTGATCCAGGGCATCATCGCGCGCAGCTTCTCGCCGACGATCTCGATCGGGTGCTCGGCGTTCAGGCGGCGACGCGACAGCAGCGTGGGGGCGCCGGCGCGGTTCTCGAGGATGAAGCTCTTGGCGTACTCGCCGGACTGGATGTCCTTGAGCGCCTGCTGCATGGCCTTCTTGGTCTCCGACGTGACGACCTTCGGGCCCGTCACGTACTCGCCGTACTCGGCGTTGTTGGAGATCGAGTAGTTCATGTTGGCGATGCCGCCTTCGTAGATCAGGTCCACGATCAGCTTGAGCTCGTGCAGGCACTCGAAGTACGCCATCTCGGGCGCGTAGCCGGCTTCGGTCAGCGTCTCGAAGCCCGCCTTGATCAGTTCGACGGCGCCACCGCACAGCACGGCCTGCTCGCCGAACAGGTCGGTCTCGGTCTCTTCGCGGAAGCTGGTCTCGATGATGCCGGCCTTGCCGCCGCCGTTGGCAGCGGCGTAGCTCAGCGCCAGGTCGCGCGCCTTGCCGGTCTTGTCGGCGTAGACGGCCACCAGGTGGGGCACGCCGCCGCCCTGGGTGTACGTGTTGCGCACCGTGTGGCCCGGGGCCTTCGGGGCCACCATCCACACGTCGAGGTCGGCGCGCGGCGTGACCTGGCCGTAGTGCACGTTGAAGCCGTGCGCGAACGCGAGCGAGGCGCCTTCGCGGATGTGGGGCTCGATGTCGTTCTTGTAGACCTCGCCGATGTTCTCGTCGGGCAGCAGGATCATGACGACGTCGGCGGCCTTCACGGCCTCGGCCACTTCGGCCACCTTCAGGCCGGCCTTGGCGACCTTGTCCCAGGACGCGCCGCCCTTGCGCAGGCCGACGGTGACCTTCACGCCGCTGTCGTTCAGGTTCTGCGCGTGGGCGTGGCCTTGCGAGCCGTAGCCGATGATCGCGACGTTCTTGCCCTTGATGAGGGAAAGATCGGTGTCCTTGTCGTAGTAGACCTTCATGATGTTGCTTCTTTCGTCGTCGTAAAAATGTCGTGAGGGGAATGCGTGCTGAACTTGAGCTTCAGGCGCGCAGGATTCGTTCGCCGCGGCCGATGCCGGAGGTGCCGGTGCGCACGGTCTCGAGGATGGCGGTGCGGTCGATCGCCACGATGAAGGCGTCGAGCTTGGTGGTGTCGCCGGTGAGCTCGATGGTGTAGCTCTTCTCGGTGACGTCCACGATGTGGCCGCGGAAGATGTCCGACATGCGCTTCATCTCCTCGCGTTCCTTGCCCACCGCGCGAACCTTGATGAGCATCAGCTCGCGTTCGGTGAACTGGCCCTCCGTGAGGTCGACCACCTTGACCACGTCGATGAGGCGGTTCAGGTGCTTGGTGATCTGCTCGATCACCTCGTCGGAGCCCGTGGTGACGATGGTCATGCGCGACAGCGAGGCATCCTCGGTCGTGGCCACCGTCAGGCTTTCGATGTTGTAGCCGCGCGCCGAGAACAGCGCGACGACCCGCGACAGCGCGCCCGGCTCGTTCTCGAGCAGCACGGCAATGATGTGTTTCATGGTTGATTTCCTTCGCCGCGGGGCTCACCCCGGAGGCGGTAACCCCCGGAACTGCCAAGCAGCGTCAAAACGAAGAAATGGTCGGTGAGGATCCGGTCGCCACTACTCGCCGCACGCTCCGGCCGGGGCGGTAACCCGCGGCCTGTCGTCCGGCTTTCGACGGCTCGCCGTCAGAGATCCTCGGAACCCAGCAGCATCTCGGTGATGCCCTTGCCCGCCTTCACCATCGGCCAGACGTTCTCGGTCTGGTCGGTCTGGATGTCGAGGAACACGGTGCGATCCTTCAGGGCGATCGCCTCGCGCAGCGCGGCGTCGACGTCCTCCGGCCGCGTCACGCGGATGCCGACGTGCCCGTAGGCCTCGGCCAGCTTGACGAAGTCGGGCAGCGCGTCCATGTAGCTGTGCGAATAGCGGCCGCTGTACTCGAGCTGCTGCCACTGACGCACCATGCCGAGATAGCGGTTGTTCAGCGAGACGATCTTGACCGGCGTGTTGTACTGCAGGCAGGTGGACAGTTCCTGGATGCACATCTGGATCGAGCCCTCGCCCGTGATGCAGAACACGTCGGCATCGGGCTTGGCGAGCTTGATGCCCATGGCGTAGGGCAGGCCCACGCCCATCGTGCCCAGGCCACCGGAGTTGATCCAGCGGCGCGGCTCGGCGAAGCGGAAGTACTGCGCGGCCCACATCTGGTGCTGGCCCACGTCGGACGTGATGTAGACGTCCTTGTCCTTGGTCATCTCCCACAGCGCTTCGATGACCGCCTGCGGCTTGATCTTGTCGGGGCTCTTCTTGTACGCGAGGCAGTCCTTGCGGCGCCACTCGTTGATCTGGCCCCACCACTGCGAGATGACGGCCGCGTCGGGACGCTGCTGGGCGTCGCGCACCTGCGCGATCAGCTCCTGCAACACGTCCTTGACGTCGCCCACGATGGGGATGTCGACCTTGACGCGCTTGGAGATCGAAGACGGGTCGATGTCGATGTGGACGATCTTGCGCTCGACCGAGGCGAAGTGGCCGGGGTTGCCGATCACGCGGTCGTCGAAGCGCGCGCCGATGGCCAGCAGCACGTCGCAGTTCTGCATCGCCATGTTGGCTTCGTACGTGCCGTGCATGCCCAGCATGCCCAGGAACTTCGGGTCGAGCGCGGGCATCGCGCCCAGGCCCATCAGCGTGTTGGTGACCGGGTAGCCCAGCAGGTCGGCCAACTCGCGCAGCTCGGGAGCCGCGTTGCCCAGCACCACGCCGCCGCCGGAATAGATGTAGGGGCGCCTGGCGTTGAGCAGCAGCTGCACCGCCTTGCGGATCTGGCCGCCGTGACCCTTCTTGACCGGGTTGTACGAGCGCATCTCGACGTGGTCGGGGTAGACGAACGGCGTGGTGTGCTTGGAGACGTCCTTCGGTATGTCCACCACCACCGGGCCGGGACGGCCGGTGCGGGCGATGTGGAACGCCTTCTTCAGCGTCGAGGCGAGCTCGCGCACGTCCTTGACGAGGAAGTTGTGCTTGACGATGGGACGGGTGATGCCGACGGTGTCGCATTCCTGGAACGCGTCCAGGCCGATGGCCGGGGTCGGCACCTGGCCCGTGATGATCACCATCGGGATGGAGTCCATGTAGGCCGTGGCGATGCCGGTGACGGCATTGGTGACGCCCGGGCCCGACGTGACCAGCGCCACGCCGACCTCGCCGGTGGCGCGCGCGTAGCCATCGGCCGCGTGCACGGCGCCCTGCTCGTGGCGCACCAGCACGTGCTGGATGGACTCCTGCTTGTACAGCGCGTCGTAGATGTAGAGCACCGCGCCGCCGGGGTAGCCCCAGACGTACTTGACGTTCTCGGCCTGCAGGCAGCGCACGAGGATCTCGGATCCGTTGGGATCCTGGGCGGAATTCGTTTGGGGGTTGTTCGAGTGCGATGCACTCTGCGGACTCGTGGAAGCGTTGCGCTTCGCGTCCGCGGTGGACGTTTCCATGGGGAACCTCTGTGAATTTCTCTGACGAAAAACCATTGGTGCTCCTCTTCTCGCCCTCGTGAGGCGGATTCAGAACCTTGAGATCGAAGACTGCCGGTGCCCGCTTTCGGGTCGGCTTTCAGACCGGTTCGCATTTATGCGAAGCACCATTATTGCACCGATCGACCCTTTTTTGCGCGGCAACTGCACCCGTTACGTGCCGAACCAGCACATTCGTCGCCTGGATCCCACGTCATCGTCCGGCAAACGGCGGGGACCCCGCATTGCCCGACTGTGGCGCGATGACATAATCCGCCGCGTCATCAGAATGGGCGCGCCGCCGCTTTCAGCCCTCCACCTTGGCCACCGACAAAGAACTTTCAGACTTCCTCAAGAGTGTCGAGAAGCGCGCGTTCAAACGCACGGCCTTTGCCGTGCGCGACGACGATGCTGCGCTGGACATCGTGCAGGACTCGATGATCCGCCTGGCCGAGAAGTACATCGACCGCCCGGCGGCCGAGTTGCCGCTGCTGTTCCAGCGCATCCTGTCCAACGCCACGATGGACTGGTTCCGGCGCCAGAAGGTGCGCAACGCCGTCGTCCACAACTTCTCGGAGTTCGGAGGAAGCAGCGACGAGGACGGGGAATTCGACATCCTGGAGATGCTGGATGGCATCGAGGGGAACGTTGGCACCGAAAGTGCATCAGATTCCGTATCGCGGGACCAAATCCTTCAACTGATTGAACAAGAGGTTGGTGAGCTTCCCGCGCGTCAACGCGAAGCCTTCCTGCTGCGTTACTGGGAGGAACTGGACGTTGCAGAGACCGCATCCGTGATGGGATGTTCGGAAGGTAGCGTCAAGACGCATTGTTCCCGCGCCGTCCACGCGCTGGCCAAGGCGTTGAAAGCCAAGGGGATCTCACCATGACCAAGCACACGAACTCGACTTTCTTCCACACGCCGGATCGCGACGGCCTGGAGGCCCGCTTCGGCGTGCGTGTCGCTTCGATGCTTGGCGAGCGCGCCCAGGCCACGGCGCCCGACATCACCGAACGCCTGCGTTTCGCCCGCGAACAGGCGCTGGTCCGCGCCCAGGCCGCCCGACGCGCCGCCACCGCCCCGGCGGCGGTCGTCGTCGGCCGCGGCGGCTCGGCCACGCTGGCGAGCCACCTCGGCTGGTGGGTGAAGCTGGGTTCGGCCATGCCCCTGGCGCTGCTGGTGGTCGGCCTGATGGGCATCGCCCACGTGCACGACCGCAACCAGATCGCCGCCGTGGCCGAGGTCGACGCCGCCCTGCTGGCGGACGACCTGCCGCCGGCAGCCTACACCGACCCCGGTTTTGCGGAGTACCTCAAGACCACGCGGGAATGACGGAGGGATTCTTGTCGCGTTCCCCGTTTCCTCGCCTTCTTGAATCGCTCGTCGCCGCGGCCCTGGTCGCGGCAGCGGGCCTTGGCGCGTCCGCGGCGCTGGCGGCCCAGGCGGAATACGCCGGCCCGTCCACCACGCCGGCCCCCGCCGCCAAGGCCGAGACCGGCGGCCCGCGCTGGTCCGAGCTGAGCGCCGCGCATCGCAAGGTGCTCGCTCCATTGAACAGCGACTGGGACGGCCTGGACGCCCGCAGCAAGGAACGCTGGATCGACGTGGCCGGCCGCTATCCGAAAATGGCACCCGAGGAACAGCAGCGCGCCAACCAGCGCATGGGCGAATGGTCGCGCATGACAGGCCCGGAGCGCGTGCAGGCCCGCACGACCTTCCAGGAGACGCGCGCCCTCTCCAAGGAAGAGCGCGAAGCCCGCTGGAAGGCCTACCAGGCCCTGCCCGAGGAAAAGAAGCGCGAACTGGCGGCCAAGCGCGAGGCCACGCGGACGAGCGCCGCGTCCGCGCCGCTGGTGGCCGTGCATCGCCACGCCCCGCCGCCGCTGGACACCGTCCAGCCCAAGAACAACGTCCTCGGCCCCGCGGCTCCCCTGCGTACCGCCGCCGGGTCGGCACCGTCCGGCGCCGCCCAGCGCCCCGGCGTCACCACCACCCTGCTCACGCGCCGCGCCAGCCCGCCGGCGCACCAGCGCGACGGCGGCCTGAAGATCGCCGCCGGCCCGAACTCGGTCGACCGCACCACGTTGCTGCCCAAGCACACCACGGTGGCGGCGGCCAGCGCCGGCGCCTCAGCGCCAGCAGCCCTCCACCGATGAGCGCGCCGGTCGCGGCCGACGCCGCGTCCTCCGACCCGGCGTCCCTGCCCGCCCAACGCCTCGCCGCGGCGCCGCTCGTGCGCCGCATGGCCGCGTTCCTGTACGAAGGCGTGTTGCTGTTCGGCGTGCTGGCGTTCGCCGGCCTCGTCTACGGCGTCGCCGTCCACCAGACCAGCGGCATCGAGAAGCGCACCGGCCTCATCGCAGTCTGCTTCGTCGTGCTGGGCGTCTATTTCATCGGCCTGTGGACGCAGGCCGGGCAGACGCTCGCGATGAAGACCTGGCACCTGCGCCTGCTCACCGACCGCGGCCTGCCGCTGAGCCCGCGCCGCGCCCTCGCCCGCTACCTGGCGTCCTACGTGTGGTTCCTGCCGCCGCTGGCACTCGCCGGTGCGCTGCGCCTGCCCAGCGCCGCTGCCATCTTCGGCCTGGTGGCCGGCTGGATCGTCGTCTACGCGCTCAGCGCGCGGCTGCATCCACGGCGCCAGTTCTGGCACGACGCGCTGTGCGACACGGCCATCGTCGGCTACCGGCCGACCAAGCCGCTGCCGCAGTAGCGACAATCGCCCGATGTTCTCCCTCTGTGTCTATTGCGGCTCGCGCAGCGGTGCCGACCCGCGCTATGCCGATGCGGCGCGCGCCCTGGGCACCGCACTCGGCCGCGGCGGCCATCGACTGGTCTACGGTGGCGGCCACGCCGGCCTGATGGGCGAGGTGGCCGACGCCACGTTGGCCGCCGGCGGCCAGGTGCTGGGCATCATCCCGCGCCGTCTCGTGGCCCGGGAGCTGGGCCATCGCGGCATCCAGGAACTGCGCGTGGTGGACACCATGCACGAGCGCAAGCTGCAGATGGCGCAGGCCGCCGACGCCTTCGTGGCGTTGCCGGGCGGCCTGGGCACGCTGGAAGAGTTGTTCGAGGCCTGGACGTGGCAGCAGCTGGGCTATCACGCGCGCCCGATCGGGCTGCTCGACACCGCCGGGTTCTACCGGCCGCTGCTGGAGCTGCTCGCGCACACGCGCACTGCGGGCTTCGTCGACGCGCGCCAGGTGGATCGGCTGCGGGTGGACACCGACCCCGAGCGCCTGCTGCAGACGCTGCGCGACGAGGCTGGGGCCCCGGCCGCGCGGTCGGACTTCAATCCGGTCTGATCAGACCGCAGCTTCGTCCTGCTCACCGGTGCGGATGCGCACCACCTGCTCGACGGCCGTGACGAATATCTTCCCGTCGCCGATCTTGCCCGTCTTGGCGGCCTTGACGATGGCCTCGATCGAACGCTCGACGTCAGAGTCCTTCACGACCACTTCCACCTTCACCTTGGGCAGGAAGTCGACCACGTACTCGGCGCCACGGTACAGCTCCGTGTGGCCCTTCTGGCGGCCGAAGCCCTTGACCTCGGTGACCGTGAGGCCGGACACGCCGACCTCGCCGAGCGCCTCGCGCACTTCCTCGAGCTTGAACGGCTTGATGACGGCGGTGATCTGTTTCATGGCGGACTCCGGAGTTGACGGCGAAAAGAAAGGATGAATCGATTTAAGCACGGAAGCGCGATGTGATGGGGTATCGCCAGTCACGTCCGAAGCCGCGGTGCGTGATGCGGATGCCCACCGGCGATTGCCGGCGCTTGTACTCGTTCACCTTGATGAGGCGCGTGACGCGCTCCACATCGGTGCGCTCGAAGCCGGCGGCCACGATGTCGTCGATCGCCACGTCCTCTTCCATGTAAGCCGCGAGGATCGCGTCGAGCACCTCGTAGGGCGGCAGGCTGTCCTGGTCGGTCTGGTCGGGACGCAGTTCGGCCGACGGCGGCCGGGTGATGATGCGCTCCGGGATCACCGGGCCGACACTGCCGTCGGCACGCACGGTGGGCTGGCGGTTCTTCCATTCGGCCAGGCGGTAGACCAGCGTCTTGGCCACGTCCTTGATCACCGCGAAACCGCCGGCCATGTCCCCGTACAGCGTGCAGTAGCCCGTGGCCATCTCGCTCTTGTTGCCGGTGGTCAGCACGATGGCGCCGGTCTTGTTCGACAGCGCCATCAGCAGCGTGCCGCGCACGCGGGCCTGGATGTTCTCCTCGGTCGTGTCCTCGGCCAGGCCCGCGAACTGGCCGGCCAGCGCCTGGCGGAACGCGTCGAACATCGGCGCGATGGCGATCTCGTCGTAGCGCACGCCCACGCGCTCGGCCATGTCGCGCGCATCGATCCACGAGATGTCGGCCGTGTAGGGCGACTGCATCATCACGGTGCGCACCCGTTCGGGGCCCAGCGCGTCGACGGCGATCGCCAGCACCAGCGCCGAGTCGATGCCGCCAGAAAGCCCGATGATCACGCTCGGGAATCCGTTCTTGCCGATGTAGTCGCGCACGCCGGTCACGAGCGCCGACCAGGCCTGGCTCTCCAGCTCCGGCAGGGGCTCGACGGCGCTGCCGGCGGCCGGCACCGGCGCGCGTCCCGGCGCCACGTCGACGAACAGGGTTGCCGACTCGAACAGCGCGGCCCGCGCCACGACCTCGCCCTGCGCATCGAGCGCGAACGCGCCGCCGTCGAACACGACCTCGTCCTGCCCGCCGGTGAGATGCGCATACAGCAGCGGCAGCCCGGTGGCCTGCGCGCGGCGCGCCATCTGCGCCTCGCGATCGGCAGGCTTGCCCAGGTGGAACGGCGACGCATTGATCACGCACAGCACCTGGGCGCCCGCGGCCTGGGCCAGGCGCGCCGGCTCGTCGAACCACGCGTCCTCGCAGATCAGCACGCCGAAGCGCGTGCCGCCGGCCTCGAACACCAGCGGCCCGAGACCCGCGTCGCGGCCGGAGACGAAATAGCGGCGCTCGTCGAACACCTGGTAGTTGGGCAGCTCGCGCTTGCCGTAGGTGCCGCCCACGGTGCCCCCCGTCAGCACCGAGGCCGCGTTGAACACCCGCGGCACGCTGACGGACTTCGACCTAACATCGTCGACATGATGGCCCGCCGCCCCGTTCCCAGGACCCCACGGATGACCGACGACCAGTTGCAGGCCGTCGCAATCGGCGAGCGCGCGCGCCAGCGTCTCGAGCGCGACCGCGTTCGCGCTCAGGAAGGCCGGGCGCAGCAGCAGGTCTTCGGGCGGGTAGCCGCACAGGGCCAGTTCGGGCGCGAGCGCCACGCGGGCGCCCTGCCGCCAGGCCGCGCGCGCGGCGTCGGCGATCAACCGCGCATTGCCGTCGAGGTCGCCCACAATCGGGTTGATCTGAAGCAGTGCGACCCGCACGGAATCTGGCTCGGACATGGACTGGAAGCGCGTTGACTGAAACCGATTATCTCATCGAGGTGCACGAGGGCCTGGCCGCCGTCGAGTCCGCCGACTGGGATGTGCTGCTGGACGCGCAGGCCCATCCCACGCCCTTCATGCGCCACGCCTACCTGCGCGCGCTGGAGGCCTCGGACAGCGTCGGCGGCGACACCGGCTGGCAGCCCGTGACGCTGACGGTGCGCCGCCGCGCGGGCGGCGATCTCGTGGCCGCCGCCTCCGCGTACCTGAAGATGCATTCCTACGGCGAGTACGTGTTCGACTGGGCCTGGGCCGACGCCTACCGCCGATACGGGGTGCCGTACTACCCGAAGCTGCTGGTGGCCGTGCCGTTCACGCCCGTGCCCGGCTCGCGCCTGCTCGCGCGGGACGCCCGCGCGCGCGCGCTCCTGCTGGGCGCGCTGGGCGCGCTGGCACGCGAGACCGGGTGCTCTTCGGTACACCTGCTGTTTGGCGACCAGGCCGACTACGCCGCGGCCCGCGAGTCCGGCTGGATGATGCGCCAGGGCGTGCAGTTCCACTGGCACAACCGGCACGACACGGCCCCGGAGGATGCGGCGCCCATCGTGCTGCCCTATGCCGACTTCGCCGACTTCCTGGCCAGCCTGCAGCGCGACAAGCGCAAGAAGATCGCCCAGGAACGCCGCCGCGTCGGCGAGGCCGGCGTCACGTTCGAGACCCTGGAAGGCGCGCGGCTGGACCAGGCGGCCTGGGATTTCTTCCACGCCTGCTACCGCAACACCTACGCCGAGCACCACTCGACGCCCTACCTCACCCGCGACTTCTTCGCCCGCATGCAGGCCACGATGGCCGGGAACTGGGTGATGTTCGTCGCCTCGCGCGGCGGCCGCCGGGTGGCCTGCTCGCTCATCGCGGTCGATCGCGCCGCGGGCGCCGCGTTCGGCCGCTACTGGGGCGCGCTCGAGCACATCCCCAACGTCCACTTCGAGGCCTGCTACTACCAGCCGCTGCAGTGGTGCATCGCCAACCGGTTCCGCCGCTTCGAGGGCGGCGCGCAAGGCGAGCACAAGATGGCGCGCGGCCTGATGCCCGCGCGCACGCAGTCGGCCCACTGGATCGCCGAGCCCGAGTTCGCGCGCGCCATCGGCTCGCACCTGAAGCAGGAGAGCGGCTCCATCGACGAGTACCTGAGCGAGCTCGACGACCGCTCGCCGTTCAAGGCCCCGAAAGACGAAGAGCCCTCGCAGTGAGGGCTCTTTCAGGGGCCGCGGACGGGTCGCCGCCTACTGGCCGGCCTTCTTCACCAGGTCGGCGTCGTACGCCATCATGCCGTTCGTGATCTCTTCACGCGCCGAGTCCGGGCCTTCCCAGCCCTGGACCTTGACCCACTTGTTGGGCTCCAGATCCTTGTAGTGCTCGAAGAAATGCTGGATCGCCTTCAGGCGCATCTGGTTGATGTCCTCGGGCTTCTGCCAGTGGTCGTAGATGGGCAGGATCTTGCTGGTGGGCACGGCCAGCAGCTTGGCGTCGCCGCCCGCCTCGTCGTCCATCTTGAGCACGCCGATGGCGCGGCAGGTGACGACCACGCCCGGCGTCAGCGGGAACGGCGTGATGACGAGCACGTCCACCGGGTCGCCGTCGTCGGCCAGCGTGCGCGGCACGTAGCCGTAGTTGCACGGGTAGTGCATCGCCGTGGTCATGAAGCGGTCGACGAACAGCGCGCCGCTTTCCTTGTCCACTTCGTACTTGATCGGATCCGCATTCATCGGGATCTCGATGATGACGTTGAATTCCTGGGGCGCCTTGGCGCCGGGGGAGACGTGATGGAGGCTCATGGGTGCTTCGCAGTTTCAGGTTCTCGGGATTACCCGCATTCTACGGGCTCGCTCCGACGGGCCGCCTGAACGGTGCGCTGCAGCAGAGCACACCCGGAGGTAAACACCATGTAGAGGCGCGGGGACGCCCCGCTAGGATCGGCCGGCGACCTTGCTGTCCGTCTGACGAAGAAGTGCTGAAACCTTGAAGTGAGGCGCGTCCGAACCACTATCGGGAAGGAGACAACTCTTGATGTCAACGAATCTGGCGCTTGAAATCGCGCTCGCCTGCGGCCTCGTGGCCGTGCTCTACGGATTCATCCAGCGCGCCTGGATCCTGAAGCAGGATGCCGGCAATGCCCGCATGCAGGAGATCGCGGCCGCCATCCAGCAAGGGGCCGCGGCCTATCTTTCGCGCCAATACCGGACCATCGCCATCGTGGGCGTGGTCCTGGCGATCCTGATCTTCATCTTCATCGGCGCCGACGCGTCGCAGCGCACGCTCACCGCCGGCGGCTTCGTGCTCGGCGCCGTGCTGTCGGGGGCCTGCGGCTTCATCGGCATGAACGTGTCGGTGCGCGCGAACGTGCGCACCGCGCAGGCGGCCACCAAGGGCATCGGCCCGGCGCTCGACGTGGCGTTCAAGGGCGGCGCGATCACCGGCATGCTGGTGGTGGGGCTCGGCCTGCTGGGCGTGGGCCTGTTCCTTTGCTTCCTGCTCCACACCTCCGACCAGCCCATCACCGCGGCCACGCTCAAACCCCTGCTCGGCTTCGCGTTCGGTTCGTCGCTGATCTCGATCTTCGCGCGCCTGGGCGGCGGCATCTTCACCAAGGGCGCCGACGTCGGGGCCGACCTGGTGGGCAAGGTCGAGGCGGGCATCCCCGAGGACGACCCGCGCAACCCGGCCGTGATCGCCGACAACGTGGGCGACAACGTCGGCGACTGCGCCGGCATGGCCGCCGACCTGTTCGAGACCTACGCGGTCACGCTGATCGCCACGATGACGCTGGGCGTGCTCGTGCTGCCTGGCGCGGCGGAGAAAGCCATCGCCTATCCGCTGCTGATGGGCGGCGTCTCGATCATCGCCTCCATCATCGGCTGCGCCTTCGTCAAGGCGTCGCCGGGCATGAAGAACGTGATGCCGGCGCTCTACAAGGGCCTGGCCGTCGCCGGCGTGCTGTCGCTGATTGCCTTCTGGTTCGTCACCAAGGCTGAAATGCCTGATGACATCCTGGAGGGCGGCAACTCGGTCATGCGCCTGTTCGGCGCCTGCGCCGTGGGCCTCGTGCTGACGGGCGCCTTGGTGTGGGTCACCGAGTACTACACCGGCACGCAGTACGGCCCGGTGCAGCACATCGCCAAGGCATCCACCACCGGCCACGGCACCAACATCATCGCGGGCCTGGGCGTATCGATGAAGTCCACCGCCTACCCGGTGCTGCTCGTGTGCATCGCGATCTACGGCGCCTTCACGCTGGCGGGCCTCTACGGCATCGCCATCGCGGCCACCTCGATGCTGAGTATGGCGGGCATCGTCGTCGCGCTCGACGCCTACGGCCCGATCACCGACAACGCCGGCGGCATCGCCGAGATGTCGGAACTGCCGCAGAGCGTGCGCGACGTCACCGACCCGCTGGACGCGGTGGGCAACACGACCAAGGCCGTCACCAAGGGCTACGCGATCGGCTCGGCCGGCCTCGCCGCGCTGGTGCTGTTCGCCGACTACACGCACGGCCTCGAAGGCCGCGGCATGCACGTCAGCTTCGACCTGTCCGACTACCGCGTGATCGTGGGCCTGTTCATCGGCGGCATGATTCCCTACCTGTTCGGCGCCATGGCGATGGAGGCCGTCGGCCGCGCGGCCGGCGCGGTGGTGGAGGAGGTGCGGCGCCAGTTCCGCGACATCAAGGGCATCATGGACGGCAGCGGCAAGCCGGAATACGGCAAGGCCGTGGACATGCTGACCACCGCGGCCATCAAGGAAATGGTGATCCCGTCGCTGCTGCCGGTCGTCGCCCCGGTGCTGGTGGGCCTGCTGCTCGGCCCGGCCGCGCTCGGCGGCCTGCTGATGGGCACCATCGTCACAGGCCTGTTCGTGGCCATCTCCATGTGCACGGGCGGTGGCGCATGGGACAACGCCAAGAAGTACATCGAGGACGGCCACTTCGGCGGCAAGGGCAGCGAGGCCCACAAGGCGGCGGTCACCGGCGACACGGTGGGCGATCCGTACAAGGACACCGCCGGCCCGGCCGTGAATCCGCTGATCAAGATCATCAACATCGTGGCGCTGCTGATCGTGCCGCTGCTGCCCATCACGGCGGCCACGTCGGCGTCCACGGAGCCGGCCGCGATCAGCGCGCCGGCGGCCTCCGATGCGGCGTCGCCGCTGCCGTCGACGGAGGGCGGCAGCGCCTCGTCGCCGTCGGCCGCGATGGCGGCGTCGGCGGCCTCGGCGCCGTAGCCTTCGCGCGCCCCGCGACAGGCCGCCCCCGGGCGGCCTTTTTCATGGCCTCAGCCGAAGTGGCCGCTCCACGGCGAGGCGATCACATGCCCTTCCAGCGGCTGTCCCACCAGCGTGCTGGCCGCGTCGGCCAGCACGATCACCGCGAAGACGCGCCGGCCCAGCGCGAGCTCCTGCAGGCTGTGCTCCGAGATGATCGCGAGCAGCCCGCGAGTCCAGGCCGCGTCCTCGCGCCACGCGAGCGCGAACGAGCGCAACACGAGCGCCAGGCCGCCGCCGTCGGCGACGCCGAAGTCGAAGCCGTCGCGCAGCACGTCGAGGCTGCGCGACGCGGGGTTCAGGTCGTAGCCGAACCGCTCGCACCACTTCAGCGCCTGGCCGAGTTGCGCCAGCGCCGGCGCAATGCCGCTCGAGAAGTCGAGCGCGAGGATGCGGTAGTCCTGGCGCCGCAGCCCGTCCTCGCAGGCGTGCCACATCACCTGCTCCACCGTCGCGACGCCGCGCAGCGCGAGCAGCGCGAAGACGTCGAAGCGCCGCCAGTCCAAGGTCTCGAAGGCGGCGCGGCTCAGGCGAGCACCCCGGGATTCAGCGCCGTCGGCGGCTTGCCCGCGTCGGGACCGACGCCGAACGCGGCCAGCAGGTTGTCCACCGCGAGGTTGGCCATCGCGCGCCGCGTGGGCACGCTCGCGCTCGCGATGTGCGGCGTGAGCACCACGTTGCGCAGCGCCAGCAGCGCGGGATGCACCGTGGGCTCGCCCTCGAACACGTCCAGGCCCGCCGCCGCGATCGTGCCGGCGGCCAGCGCCGCAGCCAGCGCGCCGTCGTCCACCACGCCGCCACGCGCGATGTTGGTGAGCGTGGCCGTGGGCTTCATCAACTTGATCTGATCGGCGCCGACCAGGTGGTGCGTCTCGGCGCTGTAGGGCGTGACGATGACCAGGTGGTCGACCGTGCGCAGCAGGTCCGGCAGCGTCATCCACGTGGCGCCCAGTGCGGCCTCGACGTCGGGCGCCAGGTGGCTGCGGTTGTGGTACGCCACCTTCATGTCGAAGCCGCCATGGCCGCGCCGGGCGATGGCCTGGCCGATGCGGCCCATGCCGAGGATGCCCAGCGTGGCGCCGTGCACGTCGCCGCCGGCGAACATGTCCACGCCCCAGTGCTTCCACCGGCCCTCGCGCAGGAAGCGTTCGCTCTCGGAGATGCGGCGCGCGGTGGCCATCATCAGCGCGAAGCCGAAGTCGGCGGTGGTCTCGGTGAGCACGCCCGGCGCGTTGCTCACCAGCACGCCGCGCGCGGTGCAGGCCGCCACGTCGACGTTGTTGTAGCCCACGGCCATCGTGCAGACGGCCTTGAGCTGCGGACAGGCGTCCAGCAGCACCGCGTCGATCTTCTCGCTGCCGGTGATGAACACGCCGGCGCAGCCCTGCAGCGCGGCGATCAGCTCGGGCTGCGACAACGGCGACGCGCCCTCGTGCGTGCGCACGTCGAAGTGCGCGCGCAGGCGGTCGACGATGTCGCCGAACACGCTGCGGGCGATGAAGAGGGTGGTGGGCTGGCTCATGAATGGAACTTCGCGAATTCGTCGACCGCGGCGCGCGCGGTGGTCAGGCGGTTGGCCACAGCGTCGGGATCGGCCACGCCGAGCGCCATGCCGCAGACGACCATCTCGTGGTCAGCCAGGCCCAGCTCGCGCTTGATCACGCGGTGGAACTGCGTGAAGGCGGCCTGCGGACAGGTATCGAGGCCGCGGCCGCGCGCGGCGACCATGATGTTCTCGAGGAACATGCCGTAGTCGAGCCAGCTGCCGGTGGCCATGATGCGGTCGATCGTGAAGATGAATCCCACCGGGGCGTCGAAGAACGCGTAGTTGCGCCCATGCTGGGCGTGCATCTTGTCCTTGTCGGCCTTGCCGATCTCCAGCAGGCCGTACAGGTCCCAGCCGACCTTGCGGCGGCGGTCGATGTAGGGCGAGACCCATTCGCGCGGGTAGTAGTCGTACTCCTCCGCATGCTGTGCGCGCTCCGCCGGGTCGTCGTACGCGGCTCGTACCGCGTCGCTGAGGCGCTGGCGCGCGGCGCCCGTCACCACGTGCACCTTCCACGGCTGCGTGTTGGTGCCCGAGGGCGCGCGCGCGGCGACCTCGAGGATCTCGCGCACCGTGGCCTCCGGCACGGGCGTCGGCAGGAAGGCGCGGATGGAGCGGCGCGAGGTGATGGCCGCATCCACGGCCAGGGAGGAGTCGCTCATCGCGGGTTCGTTCCTTCGGGAGTTCGAGAGACCGTCCACGACCGCAGCACCGCGCGCAGCGGCTCGGGCAACGGCACCGGCCGGCGCGTGGCGCGGTCGACGTAGACATGGACGAAATGGCCGGCGGCCGCGCTCTCGGGCGCGTCGCCGGCATACAAGGCGATCTCGTAGCGCACGCTGGAGTGCCCGAGCTGCGCCACGCGCACGCCGGCCGTCACGGCCTGCGGGAACGCGATCGGCGCGAAGTAGTTGCACTGCGTCTCCACCACCAGTCCGATGACCTCGCCGGCGTGGATGTCGAGCACGCCGGCGTCCATCAGCAGGCCGTTCACGGCCGTGTCGAAGAAGCTGTAATAGACGACGTTGTTGACGTGGCCGTAGACGTCGTTGTCCATCCAGCGCGTGGTGATGGGGCGGAACGCTGCATACGCGCTGCGCGGCTCGGGGCCGCGGCGGGTCGGTTCGGAGGATGGGGCGCTCATGTCGACTCCATTGTGAGCGAGGCCGCTCACGCCAGGGTCGCGTGCGTCCAAGCCCCCTGGGCGCGCTCGGCGATGCGCAGCGTCTGCAAGTGCACGTCGACGGTCGTGTCGACGACGTGGCCGTAGCCGCCGGCCATCAGCACCACGGCGGGCATGCCGCGCTCGCGCAACGCGTCCAGCACGATCTCGTCGCGCGTGGCGAGGCCGGCCGACGTCAGCTTGAGCCGTCCCAGCCGGTCGCCTTCGTGCGGGTCGGCGCCCGCCACGTAGAACACGAGGCCCGGTGGCCGCGCGGCCAGGCGTTGCCAAAGGCTGGCCAGCGCCGGCCGCAGCGCGTCCAGGTAGACCGTGTCGGTGCAGCCGTCCGGCAGCCCGACGTCGAGGTCGCCGGGCGACTTGCGGAACGGGAAGTTGCGCTCGCCGTGCATCGAGAACGTGAACACGGTGTCGTCGTCGGCGAAGATGGCCGCGGTGCCGTTGCCCTGGTGCACGTCGAGGTCGATCACCGCCACCTGCAGCAGCGCCCGGCGGCGCCGGTGCCATTCGGCCTGCATCAGGCGCGCCGCCACGGCCACGTCGTTGAACACGCAGTAGCCGGAGCCCTGCGTGGCATTGGCGTGGTGCGTGCCGCCGCCCAGGCTGGCGCTGACGCCGCCGTCACCACCTTCCGACAGGGCCGTGCGCGCCGCTGCGATCGTCGCGCCCACCGACCAGACGGCACGCGTGGCCAGCGCCGGCGTCCAGTCGAAACCGATCTCGCGCTGGCGGGCGCCGCTCAGCGTGCCGCCCAGCACGTCGGCGATGTAGCCGGGGTCGTGGGCCAGCGCCAGTTCGCCCTCGCTGGCCGGCCCGGCGATGCGCAGCTCGATGCCGCGCGGATCGTCCTCGACCCGACGCCGCAGGAGGCCGTACTTGCCGATAGGGAAGCGGTGCCCCGGCGGCAGAGGAAGGATATGCGGATCGAAGTGGAAGGCAATCACGCGCAGGTGTACAAACGATGACGAGTTGGAGGGACATCCCTAGAAGATGCTGCACCGCAGCAAGGACACTTGCAAAAGACCGGCACCGCCCTATACTTGGTGTCATGTTGCACTGCAGCAAATGATTTGCGGCGCCATGCAGCCTTGTCTTGAACCCATAAACCTCAGGAGATCATTCCATGTCCACCCCCGCTGAACAATTTGCTGCCGCCCAGAAGGCCAACCTCGAAACCCTTTTCGCCCTGACCAGCAAGGCGTTCGAAGGCGTCGAGAAGCTCGTCGAGCTGAACCTGCAGGTAGCCAAGGCGTCGCTGACCGAAGTGCAGACCACCGCGACCGCCAGCCTCGGCGCCAAGGATGCCCAGGAACTGCTGGCCCTGCAAGCCGGCCTGCTGCAACCCGCCGCCGAGAAGGCCGCCGCCTACGGCCGCCACCTGTACGACATCGCCGCTGCCACCAACGCCGAAGTGACCAAGGTCGCCGAAGCGCAGGTCGCCTCGGCCCAGGCCAACTTCACCGTCGCGGTCGACAGCGCGGTCAAGAACGCCCCGGCCGGCACCGAGTCCGCCGCCGCGCTGGTGAAGTCGGCCATCGCCGCCGCCACCAACGCGCTGGAAACCGTGCAGAAGGCCAGCAAGCAGGCCGTCGATGTCGCCGAAGCCAACTTCCAGTCGCTGGCCAGCACGGCCGTCAAGGCCTCGCAGACGACCGCCAAGGCCGCCAAGAAGACCGCCGCCTGAGCGTCCCGTCTCCTCCGAAAAACCCGGCCGTGGCCGGGTTTTTTCATGGTTGCGGGACTTGCTGTCCTGGGAACTTCTCAGTCCCCGGATTCTGATGGTTGGTAGCCGGGCTGCCGTTGATGCCGATGGCAGGCGAAGCATGCGCGCGATGGGTTCACCGGATGAGCGGCACCTGCACCGCCACCTTCGCCTTGATCTGCGCCAACATCGCCAGAGCCGCCTCCCGGCCGGCCTCGATGTTCTTCTTGCGCACGCTGAAGTCGGTACCGGCCACGCCGGGCAGACGGGGACGCAGCACGATGTCGGCCTCCTTCAGCTCCAGCTCGTTGATGCTGCGGCCCATGATGGAGAACGTCTGCAGCAGCATGTGCAGCGCGTTGCTGGTGTCGCCGCCGTCGGGCAGTTGCGAGATGTCGACGGCGATGATGACGTCGGCGCCCATGTCGCGCGCGGCGCGCACGGGCACGGGCGAGGTCAACCCGCCGTCCACGTACTCGTGCGCGCCCAGCTTGACGGGCTGGAACACGGCCGGGACGGCGCTGGAGGCACGCACCGCGGTGCCCACGTCGCCGTGGCGGAACACGATGGGCTTGCCGCTGTCGAGGTCGGTGGCGACGATGCCCAGCGGGATCCGCATCTGCTCGAGCGGCCTGTTGCCCGTGGCCTCGCGCACGTAGCGCGCCAGCGCCTCGCCGCGGATCAGGCCGCGGCCGGGGAACGACCAGTCGGTGAGCGCCGACTCGTCCATGTTCAGCGCGATGGCCTCGAGTTCCTTGCCGGTGTGGCCCGAGGCATACAGCGCGGCCACCAGGCTGCCGGCGGAGGTGCCGGTGACGATGTCCGGGCGGATGCCGTTCTCTTCCAGCACCTCGATCACGCCGATGTGGGCGAATCCGCGGGCGGCGCCGCCGCCGAGCGCCAGCGCCACGCGCGGAGGGCGCGTCGGCCTGGGCTGCGGCACGACCTCGACCACCACCGGCGCGGAGGCCGGCTGCGGGCAGACCGCGGCCTGCTCGGTCAGCGGACGACTCACCGGGTTGGTGCCGCAGCCCGACAGCAGCGCCGCCAGGGCGAGGGCCAGGCCCGCACCGACGAGGCGGATGCTCGGAAACCGAATTTCCTTATTCCTCACAAGCATGATCCCATAGAAAAATTGTAGTTCCAGTTATGAAGAAGCTTCACTACATTGTCCCTTCAATCAGGGCTGGAGCGTCCGCCTCCCGTCGAGCAACGAAAAGACAAACGATGTACCAGTACACCGACTTCGATCGCCAGTTTGTACATGCCCGCGCGGCACAGTTCCGCGACCAGCTGGAGCGCAACCTGGCCGGCGAGCTCGCCGACGACGATTTCCGCCCGCTGCGCCTGCAGAACGGCTGGTACGTGCAGCGCCACGCACCGATGCTGCGCGTGGCCATCCCCTACGGCGAACTGGCCAGTCGCCAGCTGCGCCAGCTGGCCCGCATGGCCAAGGAACTCGACCGCGACTTCCTGCACTTCACCACACGGCAGAACGCGCAGTTCAACTGGATTCCGCTCACGAAGTCGGCCGATGCGATGGATTTGCTGGCAGAAGTCGACATGCACGGCATCCAGACCTCGGGCAACTGCATCCGCAACATCACTTCCGACGTCTTCGCCGGCATCGCCCCGGACGAGGTCGTCGACCCGCGCCCGTACTGCGAGCTCCTGCGCCAGTGGAGCACGCTGCAGCCCGAGTTCGCCTTCCTGCCGCGCAAGTTCAAGATCGCCGTCAGCGGCTCGGTGGAAGACCGTGCCGCCATCGCCTGGCACGACATCGGCCTGCAACTGGTGAAGAACGAGTCCGGCGAGATCGGCTTCAAGGTGCTCGTGGGCGGCGGCATGGGCCGCACGCCGGTCATCGGCTCGGTGGCCACCGAATTCCTGCCGTGGAACCAGATCTTCGTCTACGTCGAGGCGATCGTGCGCGTGTACAACCGCTTCGGCCGCCGCGACAACGCCTACAAGGCGCGCATCAAGATCCTCGTGAAGGCCGAAGGCCGGAAGTTCTTCGACCAGGTGAACGAGGAATTCCGCAAGATCCTGGCGGACGACGTCGGCGGCCGCTCGCACATCATCCCGCAGGCCGAGTTCGACCGCGTGGCGGCGCACTTCACGCGTCCCGGGAAGGTGCACCCGGCCATCGGCGGTTTCGATCCGAACCGCACCGGCGCCGCGCCCGTGGCCTTCCTGCGCTGGCTGGACCGCAACGTGCACGCGCACCAGATCCCCGGCTACCGCGCCGTCACGCTGTCGCTGAAGCGCCCGGGCTTGCCGCCCGGCGACGTCACGTCGGCGCAGATGGAGGCCGCCGCCACGATGTCCGACCGCTACTCGCTGGGCGAGCTGCGCGTGTCGCACGACCAGAACCTGATCCTGCCCTGGGTGCGCGAGGCCGACCTGCGCGCCGTCTGGCACGCCGCGCAGGAAGCCGGCTTCGCCACGCCCAACATCGGCCTGCTGACCGACATGATCGCCTGCCCCGGCGGCGACCTGTGCGCGCTGGCCAACGCCCGCTCGCTGCCGATCGCGGCCGCCATCACCGAGCAGTTCGACGACCTCGACGCGCTGCTCGACCTCGGCGACATCGACCTGCACATCAGCGGCTGCATGAACTCCTGCGGCCACCACCACACCGGCCACATCGGCGTCCTGGGCATCGACAAGGACGGGGCCGAGTGGTACCAGGTCAGCGTCGGCGGCTCCGACGGCAGCACGATCAGCGGCGCCTCGGTGCCCGCCAAGGTGATCGGGCCGTCGTTCGCGGCCGAGGAAGTGCCCGCCGTGATCCAGGCGCTGATCGAGATCTTCCGCGACCAGCGCGCCGCCAACGAGCGCTTCGTCGATACCGCCCGCCGTATCGGCATCGCCCCGTTCCGCAAGGCCACCGACGCCGTGCGCCGCGAGACGGCCGTCGCCGCGTAACAGGAACACCCAAGTGAAGTTCATCGACAAGACCGCCGACGCCTGGCTGCTGCTGCCCGACTCCGAGATCGCCGGCCCCGCGCCGCATCGCCTGCTCACGCTGGCGCAATGGGAGGCTGTGCGCGAGTCGTGGCCCGCCAACGTGGCCGTGGGCGTGCTGCTGCCCAACACCACCGACGTGGAAGACCTTGCCGCCGACCTGCCGCGCCTCGCGCTGGTGGCACTCGAGTTCCCCAAGTGGGTGGACGGCCGCGCGTACTCGCAGGCCCACGTGCTGCGCGCGCGCCTGCGCTACGCGGGCGAGGTGCGCGCCACCGGCGACGTGCTGGTCGACATGCTGCCGCTGCTCCAGCGCTCGGGCTTCGACGCCGTGGTGCTGCGCGAAGGCCAGCGCCAGGCTTCAGCCGAACGCGCCCTGGGCTTCTTCCCCGCCGGCCACTACCAGGGCGACGTCGTCCAACCCCAGCCGCACTTCGCGCGCGAGGGAGCCTGACATGAGCGTCTCGGAAATCTCCAGCTTCTCGCCGCTGCAGGCGCCCGCCACGGCGTCGGCGATCGCGCTGTACGCGCGCCCCGGCGCCGACTTCGCCGCCAAGCTCGACGCGACGATCGAACTGCTGCGCGCCACCGCGCAGGATCACCGCGGCAGCGTCGTGCAGGCCACCAGCCTGGGCGCCGAGGACATGGTCGTCACCGACCTGATCGCGCGCCTGGCGCTGCCGATCGCCATCGGCACGCTGGAGACCGGCAAGCTGCATCCGCAGACCTCGGCGCTGATCCCGCGCATCGAGGAGCGCTACGGCCTGAAGGTGGAGGTCTACCGGCCGCGCGAGGAGCAGGTGATCCACTTCGTCAGCGCCAACGGCGAGGACGCGATGTACAAGAGCCTCGAGCTGCGCAAGGCCTGCTGCGGCGTGCGCAAGATGGAGCCGCTGGGCCGCATGCTGGAAGGCCGCGGCGCCTGGATCACCGGCCTGCGCCGCGAGCAGTCCAACAACCGCGGCGCGGTGCCCTTCATCGAGAGCGAGGCCAACGGCCGCACCAAGGTCAATCCGCTGGCCGACTGGACGTGGAACGACGTCTGGCACTACATCGCCTCGCACGACGTGCCCTACAACCCGCTGCACGACGAGTTCATGCCCAGCATCGGCTGCGCGCCGTGCACGCGCGCCATCGCCGTGGGCGAGGACTTCCGCGCCGGGCGCTGGTGGTGGGAGGACGAGGCCGCCAAGGAATGCGGCCTGCACGCCACCAAGACCGCCGACACGGTCACGGCATGAGCGACGCCCGGCCGCCCGAAGGCGCTCGCACCGCAGCCGTCAGGCCGAGGATCGTCCAGTGAACCGGGTGACCATCGTGGGTGCCGGCCCCGGATCCGCCGACCTGATCACGCTGCGCGGCGCGCGTGCGCTGGCCGGCGCGAGCGTGGTGCTGCACGACGCGCTGGTCGACCCGGCGCTGCGCGAGATGGCGCCGCACGCCGAATGGATCGACGTGGGCAAGCGCGGCTTCTGCGACTCCACCGCGCAGGCCCGCATCAACGCGCTGCTGGTGCAGCACGCGCGCGCCGGCGGCCAGGTGGTGCGGCTCAAGGGCGGCGACCCGAGCGTGTTCGGGCGGCTCGACGAGGAGCTGGAGGCGCTGGCCGAGGCCGGCATCCCCTGCGAGGTGGTGCCCGGCGTCACCGCGGCGATCGCCGCAGCCGCCGACCTGAAGCGACCGCTGACGCGACGCGGCACCGGCCGCAGCGTCGCGCTGAGCACGGCCATGACGCGCGCCGGCGAGCTGGTGGCCACGCGCGGCGCCGATACCGAGGTGTTCTACATGGCCGGACGCCAGCTGGCCGCGCTGTCGCGCCGCCTGCTGGGCGCCGGCTGGCCGCCGGAGACGCCGGTGGCCGTGGTGTCGCGCGCCGGCTGGCCCGACCAGCACGGCAGCGACCACCGCGTCGACACCCTGCCCGAGGCCGTGGTGCTGCACGCCGGCCGCCCGACCGTGGTCATCGTGGGCGTCGGCGCGACCACGCTGGCCTCGCCAGCGGCAGCCACGACCGACTCCATCTCCCTGCCCGCGCTCCCGGCAGGCTCCAAGCCTTAGAATCCCGGCTGCTCCAGCCTCTCGCCACGCACCCGTTGCCATGACCCACGTCGTTACCGAAGCCTGTATCCGTTGCAAGTACACCGATTGCGTGGACGTGTGCCCCGTCGACTGCTTCCGCGAAGGCCCCAACTTCCTGACGATCGACCCGGACGAGTGCATCGACTGCGCCGTGTGCATCCCCGAGTGCCCGGTCAACGCGATCCTGCCCGAGGAAGACGTGCCGGCCGACCAGCTCGCGTTCATCAAGATCAACGCCGACCTGGCCAAGAACTGGCCCAGCATCACCAAGCGCAAGGCCGCGCTGCCCGATGCCGACGAATGGAAAGACGTCAAGGACAAGATCGGCCACCTGATCAAGTGATCGCTGGCTGGCGCGCCCTCCTGCGATGGCCACTCCCACCAAGACAGACGCGCTGATCATCGGCGCCGGTCCCGCAGGCCTGTTCCAGGTCTTCGAGCTGGGGCTGCGCGAGATCTCCGCGCACGTCGTCGACGCCCTCCCCTGCGCAGGCGGCCAGTGCGTCGAGCTCTACGGCGACAAGCCGATCTACGACATCCCGGCCCTGCCCGCGTGCACGGGCCGCGAGCTGACGGAGCGCCTGCTCGCGCAGATCCGCCCCTTCGCCACCCCGTTCCATTTCGACCAGCTGGTGAGCGACGTGGCGCGCACCGACGACGGCCGCTTCGACGTGCACACCCGCGCCGGCCTGCACTTCGACTGCGGCGCCATCGTGCTGGCCGCGGGCGTGGGGGCCTTCGTGCCGCGCACGCTGAAGGTGCCCGGCCTCGACGCGTTCGAGGGCCGCCAACTGTTCCACCGCGCCGAGACCGTGCCGGCCAGCGCGCTGGCCGGCAAGCAGGTGCTCGTGTCGGGCGCCACCGAGCAGGCCCTCGCGTTCGCCACGCGCCTGTGCGACGCGGTCGCGCGCGGCGCGAGCGACGCGCCCGCGCGCGTGACGCTCATCCACCGCCGCGACACCTTCGACGCCGCCGACGACACCGTGGCCGCGTTCCGCACCGCCTGCGGCGCGGGCGCCCTGCACTTCATCGCCGGCCAGCCCACGGGCCTGGAGACCGACGGCGATCGCCTGACCGCGCTGACGTTGCTCGACGCCACCGGCGCCACCGTGCCCCTGCCCGTGGACACCGTCGTGGTGCTGCAGGGCCTGTCGCCCAGGCTGGGCCCGTTCGCCGACTGGGGCCTCGCGCTGGAGCGACGCCAGGTGCACGTGGAGACGGCGAAGTTCCAGACCAGCGTGCCCGGCCTGTTTGCCATCGGCGACGTGGTGCACTACCCGGGCAAGCAGCGGCTGATCCTGTCGGCCTTCCACGAGGCCACGCTGGCGGCCGCGGGCGTCGCGGGGCATCTCAGTCCGGGGGATGACGGGCCGATCGAGTACACCACCAGCAGTCCGCGGATCCACAAGCTGCTGGGGGTCTGAGCGAAGCGCGTTGGGAGGCGCTCTTTTCGGAACAACTGGCGTCGCGCAGGCCTCAAGCCAACGGGCCGCTTTGGGAGCATCAGCGGAAGTACGGTATTGGCGGTGGAACGCGAGCTATCGGAGAGCGCTTATCTGACGCCGAGCCAGTGCCTGCCATCCGCGTCGATGCCGATGGCGGCAGATAAGCGTCGATGGACTGAACCGCCGCGCGGTGCTGGCATGCGGCGTGTGTTGGGCAATGTA
>Ga0302154_10000310_pt1 | contig 47948 bp, 40 predicted proteins | sample I_Bog_N2_3_FD_193507 | JGI IMG/M metagenome (GOLD analysis project Ga0302154, IMG submission 193507) | Peat permafrost microbial communities from Stordalen Mire near Abisko, Sweden - I_Bog_N2_3 | ecosystem: Environmental > Terrestrial > Soil > Wetlands > Peat | place: Sweden: Abisko, Stordalen... | reverse complement strand
CTTCACAAGCGTCACCTCCTCGACCTTCTCGATGTTGGCCATCAGGGTCACATCGACGCCGTCCTTGGTCGTCGCCTTCTGCCGGTTGGCCTCCAAGAGGAGCACCTCGAAGGACTTCTTCTTCGACTGGATCTTCCCGTAGCGGAAGAGCGTCTGCTCGGACGGGTTGAGGATGACGATCCCGTCGTAGCCGTCGACCAGGGCCCAGTCGCCCGTCTTGACGCGCTTGGTGAGGTCCCTGACGCCGACCACGGCCGGCACCTGCATCGAGCGGGCAACGATCACGGCGTGGGAGGTCTTGCTGCCCGTGTCGGTCACAATCGCAAGGCCAGAGCCCTTGTCGATGCCCGCAGAGTCCGAAGGTGAAAGGTCGTTGGCGACCACGATCCGGCGCTCGACCAGCCGGCTCAGGGAGCTCTTGGCCTGTCCCAGGAGATTCTGGAGCACCCGCTGCGCGACGTCCTTAATGTCCCCCGCCCTCTCGCGAAGGTACTCATCGTCGATCTCGGAGAAGGCCTGGATGTACTTCTTGGAGACCATGTCGAAGCACGTCTCGACGTTCCTTCCGGTGGTCTCGAACTCGCGGATCGTCTCGGAAATGAGGGCCTGGTCCTCGAGGACCAGCAGGTGCGCGTCAAAGATCAGGGCCTCGTTCTTGCCGAGGCTCTTCTCGACCTCATCCTGGATCTTGGCGATCTGCTGGCGCGTGACCAGGAGGGCCTTGTCGAATCGCGCGATCTCGTCCAGGCGCTTGTCGGGGTCCACCTGATAGGTGGGGATCTCCACATCGCTCTGCAGGTACACAAAGATCTGGCCATAGGCGATGCCCTGCGAGGCGGCGATGCCTTGCACGACAATCTCCTCCTTGGTGCTCGAGTCCGATGCCATGGAAAAATCTATGGTCACGGCCACGGTACAATGGCCGCTTCCCGATCACGGCCCCACGCGGGGATTCGGTCAATGCGATTTACCGCGTGGATTTGACACCGCGCCCCCGCTGCCGATCAGGCGATTCGGGTCTCCACGACAAACGCCGATGGTCCCCAGGCCTCTCGAATGGCGGCCTCGATGGGGGCGGCCTCGATGTCCTCATGGAGAAAAACGTAGCAGGCGCTGCCGCTGCCGCTCATCCGGCCCGCGACGCCGAAGCTCGACCAGATGCGTTCGAGGAGGGCGGGCAGCGCAGGGAACTTTGCAAAAACCGGCTTCTCCATCGAATTGAAGAGAAAGTCGTCCAGGGGAGCGCCGGGCTTGGAGACCCAGGCCGAGAGCATCGACTCGGCCCTGGCCGGGGTGACATAGCCCCGGGGCGCATCGGCGGCCATCTTGGCGTAGGCCCAGGAGGTCGGGACCGCGAAGCCCGGCTTAAAAAGGAGCACCCGCATCCCTCGGAACCGGCTGTAGGCCTCCTTGGGAAGCGGCTCCACCCTCTCCCCTCTCCCCCGCATGACGACCGGGGTCCTCGACAGGAAAAGGGCGCAGTCTGAGCCCACGGAGGCGGCCACGCGCAAGAGGCCCGCCTCGTCCAGGGGCGATCCGGCGAGGGCATTGAGCGCGAGGAGGGCCGACGTCGCGTCGCTGCTCGCGCCGCCTAGCCCCGCGCCCATCGGTATCCTTTTCTTGATCGTGAAGCGGGCGCCCGAGGCCCAGCCGGTGGCCTCGGCAAACGCGGTGGCGGCCTTGATCACCAGGTTTGAGGCGCCGGTCGGCACCTCGGCATCGGCGCACTCAAGCGTGAAGCCCGAGGCGAGCGGCTCCGCCTCGACCGAGTCGCCCCATACGAGCGGCGCGGCCACCGAGAGGAGGTCGTGGTAGCCGTCCGGCCTGCGGCCCGTGATGGCGAGGAAAAGGTTGATCTTGGCGGGGGCTTGGATGTTGTGAGCGCTCAATCCAAGGGTGATCCTCGCTAAAAAATCACGGCGCGCCATGATTTTCCGTATGGCGCTTCGGCAGGCGGTTGTGTAGCGTGCCCTTCCCTCAGGAGGATTAAAGACGTCCCATGTCCCGTACCGCGGTCATTCTTCTAGCAGCTGGCGCAGGTAAGCGCATGGCGGGAGCCGTTCGCGACAAGGTGCTTGAGCCCCTTGCCGGCCAGCCGGTCTTTGCGCACTCCGCGGCCGCGTTCGCCGCGAGCGGGGTCGCCGATTTCTACGCCGTTGTCTACCGGGACCGTTCCCAGATGACCGCCCTGTCGGCCTTCGCCCCCACGCCCACCATCCTTGTCAAGGGCGGGCGCGAGCGCCAGGACTCGGTCGCCGCGGCCCTCGCCGCGCTGCCCGGCGACATCGACTATGTCTTCATCCACGACTGCGCGCGCCCGCTCATCCGGCCGGAGCAGCTCGTGGCCCTGCACAAGATCGTGCGCCGGGAGCAGGCGGTCGTGCTGGCCCACCGGGTCACCGACACGATCAAGGAGCACAGCGGCAACGGCCGGCTGAAGACGCTCAACCGCTCCAAGCTCTGGGCCATGGAGACCCCGCAGGTTTTTTCAAAGGCGCTGATCGACCGGGCCTACCAGCGCGTCGCCGCGCGCCGGTTGCGCATCACCGACGACGCAGCCGCCGTGGAGCTCCTCGGCTACCCGGTCGCCCTTCTGGAGAACGTCTACCCGAACCCGAAGCTCACCCACCCAAAGGACCTGGCCCATCTTGAATTCCTGTTGGCCCACCCGTCCTGAGGGTTTATTGGTCCAGCAATGCCTCTACGAATTGGCCACGGATACGACATCCACCGGACCGCCGTGAATCGAGCGCTGGTCCTGGGCGGCGTCACGTTTGAGTCCGACTTCGGGCTCCTGGGGCACAGCGACGCCGACTGCGTGACCCACGCCATCTGCGACGCCTTCCTCGGCGCTGCGGGGCTGCCCGACATCGGCAACTTCTTCCCCGACACGGACCCCACATGGAAGGGCGTCGATTCGCAGGTGCTGCTTCGGCGCGTGATCCAGGTCGTGCGAGAGAACGGATGGGAGCCGGTGAACCTCGATGCGACCGTGATCGCGGAGAAGCCGCGGATCTCCGCGCGGATCTCCGAGATGAAGGCGGCGCTCGCCTTCTCCACGGGACTTCCCACGACCGCAATAGGCCTGAAGGCCACGACGAACGAGGGAATCGGCGACCTGGGCAAAGGGCTTGCGATCGCGGCCCACGCCGTCGCGTTGATCGAGAAAATATGAGGGCCGGGACAGCCGCGCTCGCCGCCGCCCTGGCAGTCTCGGCGGCGCTCTTGGGATGTTCCCGCGGCGCGAATGTGAAGTCGGGCGACGCGTCCCAGGTGCTGCACCGGAGCATCGGTCCCGACCTGGCGGACCTGGACCCTCACCTTTACACGCAGACGTCCTACTACACCGTCCTTTCGGCGCTCCTGGAGGGCCTGGTCGCGGAGGATCCCGTGGATCTAAGTCCGGTGCCCGGGGTTGCGCAGCGCTGGGAGATCTCCCCCGACGGCCTCAGGTACACGTTCCACCTGCGCCCCGACGCCCGATGGTCCAACGGGGAGCCCGTGACTTCCGAGGACTTCGTCGGGTCGTGGCGGCGGATCCTCACCCCCTCGCTTGGGGCCACCAACGCCAGCCAGCTCTACGTGATCGAAGGGGCCGAGGCGTTCAACCGGGGCGTTTCCGACTTCTCGCAGGTGGGGCTCAAGGCGACGGACAGCCACACGCTCTCGGTCACCCTGGAGCATCCCGCCCCTTGGTTCCTCACTCTCCTTTCGAGCCCGGCCTGGCTGCCCGTGCACCTTCCCACCCTGATGAAATACGGAGGGGTCGCGGACCGGGGCAACGCCTGGGCCGTCCCGGGAAAATGGGTCGGCAACGGGCCCTTTAACCTGGAATCCTGGCGCCGCGGCCAGGTGATCGTCGCGAAGAGGTCCACCACCTACTGGGACGCCGCGCATGTGCGGCTCTCGGCCATCCATTTCCACGCGTTTGATTCGATCGACGGAGAGGAGCGCGCCTTTCGCGCCGGACAGATCCACATCACCGAGACCCTCCCTCCCGACCGGATCGAGGCCTACCGGAAGGACGCCCCCGAGCTCCTGAGGATAGACCCGCTCCTGGGGACCTACTTCCTGCGGATTAACGTGCGCCGGCCCGGGTTAAACGACGCGCGCATCCGCCTGGCGCTCACCCTTGCCATAGACCGCAGCGCCCTAGTCGAGAGGCTTCTCCATGGGGGGCAAAAGCCCGCGTTTGCGTTCACCCCCCCCGGAATGGGCGGCTACACGCCCGACCTTCCGGAGGCCAAGCCGCTCGACCAGGCGAGGCGCCTGCTTGCCGAGGCCGGTCATCCCGGCGGCGCCGGCCTGCCCCCGTTCGACCTCCTCTTCAACTCCTCCGAGACCCACCGCACGATCGCCGAGGCCGTGCAGGAGATGTGGCGGCGCGACCTAGGAATCCAGGTGCGGCTCGTGAACGAGGACGTGAAGGTGAAGGAAGAGGCCCGAGCTAGCGGAAACTATGACCTCCTGCAGTCCTCATGGATCGCCGACTACGCCGATCCCTCGGCCTTCCTCGACATCTGGCGCAGCGGCAGCGGCAACAATTTCACCGGTTGGGCCAATGCCGACTACGACGCGTATCTCTTCACCGCCGCGCGGACGCCGGACGCCGCCGCAAGGAACGCCCTGTACTCCAAGGCCGAGCGGCTCCTCCTGAGCGAGGCCCCCTTCATCCCCCTGTATCACTACACGCACGTGTACCTGATACGGCCCTCGGTGCATGGGTGGTACCCGACCCTCCTTGACCATCATCCCTACAAGGGGGTCTGGCTCGGTGAACCCTGAGAGAGGGCGCGGGAAACGGAAATCCCTATGAGCAAGACTGTCCTCATTACGGGCGCCTCGACGGGCCTCGGCCGGACCGCGGCACTCAAGTTCGCGGGCGCGGGCTGGAATGTCGTCGCCACGATGCGCCGCCCGGAGGATGGAGCGGGCCTGGCCGCGCTCCCCAATGTCTTCGTGAGCCGCCTCGACGTGCAGGACCTCCCGAGCATCGGTTCCGCAATCGCGGCGGGCATCGCCCGCTTCGGCCGGATCGATGTCTTGGTCAACAACGCAGGCTTCGGCCTCTTCGGCATCTTCGAGGCGACGCCGCGCGCGAAGATCCAGGAGCAATTCGACGTGAACGTCTTCGGCATGATGGACACCACCCGCGCAATCCTCCCCCACTTCAGGGCGAACAAGAGCGGCCTTGTGATCAACGTCAGCTCGGGAGCCGGCGTGTTCACGCTCCCGATGCTCTCCCTCTACTGCGCGAGCAAGTACGCCCTGGAGGGATTCTCGGAGTCCCTCTCCTATGAGCTCTCCTCCCAGGGCATTGGCGTAAAGATCGTGGAGCCGGGCGGAGTCGTGAGCACGAACTTTGGAAAGAGGAGCGGAGCCGAGGCCGCCGCCAACGCCTCGATTCCCGACTACGCCGCCTTTGAATCGGGCGCGCAGGCGATCTTCGCCGGGCTCATGGCCTCCCGCGTGGGCACCGAAGACGATGTCGCCAGGACCCTCCTCGAGGCGGCTTCGGACGGGAGCGACCGGCTCCGCTATGTCGCCACGGCGGACATACTGCCCCTCGTCAAGGCCCGCAGGGAAACCTCCGAGAAGCACTACATGGCGCACATGCGGTCGCATTTTCTCCCAAAAGCCTGAGGCCCTGGAGTTACGCGCATCCGATCCCGATTAAGTGAGCCCAGGCGAACCCATTCCGGGAAACCCACCCGGCCTAAACGGGGCCGCCATCAACAATGTTCGCAAAAACCCTTGATGGACCTTGCGTTCCGCAGGTTACCTGCGAGATTTGAGGCTCGTAATAAGCGTAAGATGACAGCGGTTGGTGGGTCCTCATGTGATGATTCGAAACCCGATTCCCGGGAACACTCTGGCAGCAGACGAAGTATACGAAAATCATCACTATGAATTCCAAACTCTATGTTGGGAACATGTCGTTCAACACCAATGAAGAGGCGCTGCGCGCCGCTTTCAGCCAGTTCGGCACGTTGACCGACGTTTACATCGCCAATGACCGCGAGACCGGCCGCCCCCGCGGCTTCGCTTTCGTGACCTTCTCGACGGCCGAAGAGGCCAAGACCGCCATCGAAAAGATGAACGGTTTCGACTTGGACGGTCGCCAGCTCACGGTCAACGAGGCTCGTCCGAAGGAGTCGTCCGGCGGCGGTGGCGGTCGCAGCTTCGACAGCCCGAACCGTCGCCCCGGCGCCTTCCAGGCCCGCGGCAACAGCCGTTACTGATCCCTTTAAACGGATCTCGCTCCGGCGAATTTCAGGCGGGGCGCCCCACAAGGCGCCTCGCCTTTTTTGTGCCCCTCCCCTTCGAGGTCTAGTGTGCCGGGGCGGGCGCAGCCGCCGCCGAAGTCGGCGCCGGAGCTTCGCTGTCCTTCTTCTGCTTGGCCGCCTTAACCTCCTGGACCGTATCCTGGATCGTCTTTTGCATCCGCTGCATCATCGGGCCCATCCGCTGCTGCATCAGAACCATCGTCTTCTGCATCACGACGGGCATCTTGGCCACGAAGGCCTTGCCGGCCGGGCTCTCGTAAAAGGCGACGAGCCCGTCGATCTCCTCCTGCGTGAAGGTCTCGCTGTAGACCTGGATGTAAACGGGCTTCAGGTTCTCCCAGCTGAGGTCCTGCCTCATGTCCGCCGACAACTTCTTCCCCATTTCCTCAGCCGTCTTTTGCGCATCGGCGTCCATATTCTGCCCTTTGAATGCCTGGGCCATCCCGGTCTTCATGGCCTGGTCAACCTGCACCTGGATCGCGGCCACCATCTTCTCGGAGTTGGTCACCACGAGAAGCTTCTCGATGGATTCGCTTGTGGGCGCAGCCGCCTGGGCGGCCGTGCAGATAAGGAAGGCGCAGACGATATAGAGGCAGGATTTCATGGGGAAAGGGGGCGTTTAGGAGGTGTGATAGGCCGGGAGAAGATCATCTTTGGCCGTGTGCTGCGATACCTGGTTTTGCGACTTTTTACGGGATTTCGATTTAATGGGTTAACAACTGTTAACCCTTTGATCCGCCGGCGGCCCCTATGCCTTAGTCCAAAGATTTGGCGAAAGACTGGCCAAGAGCTTCAAGGGCATTGTCGCAACGTACCGATTTGGGCTGAAACTCTCGATCAGTTCTTTGCCAACAAGCGCGTTTAGCGACGTCGCCACAGTCCCGTCATTGAGTCCCATCGTTTCCTTGGCACCCTTCGAGTAAGGGCTCACGTTCGGATTCATGACGATCCACCTCAGAACAATGGTCTGATTTGCCGTCAGTTCGGAAATCTGTCTCCCGAGCTCCGGCTGCTGCCCGGCAACCGCCTTCACGGCCTCCCGCTGCGCAGCCTCGTCCAAGACAGTTCCTTTTTCAGAATTCAGCCAAAGCTTCGTGCAAACCTCGGACACCTCACCGATCTTGCCTCCTAGAAGCTCCGTGGCGGCCGCGAGCGAAGATATGTGCCGCCCACCCTTTCTGAAAAGCGGCAAAGCCCAGGCATCGATTTCGGCCAGCGTGAGCGGCGGAAGCATGAGCTCCGAACCGAAATTCAACAATGGAGCCCCGGTCCCAGCCTGCAGCTTCGTGAAAAGCCGCTGGTTGCTTCCCGCAAACACGTAACGACAGGCTGTGTGATGCTGCACCTCGTTCCGGATAGCCCAAACGGTCGGCATGCCGGACCTCTCGTTAACGAGGAGTTCCTGGATTTCATCGAAGAACACAAGGGGACGCAGTTTAAGCTCCATGGCCGCCAACTCGAGGCTGCGCAGGGTGGACCTTAATTCCACATCCGCCTCGCTGAATTGCGTCGCCTCGACCGTCCTTCTCTTCTCCGCCTTTGCCGACACCTTGCCCACGCCCCCAGGGAAGCCCACCTCACCGCCCACCGACCTTCTCGTCTCCTGCTTGCTTTTGCTCCGGCCCATCTTCTCGACGAGCTTCCCGAGCTTTGGAAATGTATGCGTCAACGCCTCCATCTCCCGCTCTAGGATCTCCAACACCACGGGGCCCGCACTTAGATCTGCGGGAATCGGCTGGATCGTAACGCAGAGTATGGGGACCTTCTTCTCGCGCGCATAGTAGGACACGAGCTCGGTCTTCCCTATCCGACGTGGCCCTACGAGCCTCACGACTGCCTTTTCTCCGTCCAGTAGGGAAAAAAGCTTCTCGTCTACCGAGCGGCTCAAGCGGTTGGCAGCCTCATTGAAAGGTGGAGTGTCCATGGTGTTTTTGGGTTACTTGCTAATTTGCAAGGTAACTTGTAATTTTGCAAGTAAAGTAAAACTCGAGCGATGCCTTATGCCAAATCGCGCCGAATCGCTAACAGGCGAAAGAACAGTGCGCTCAATTGTTTACTCGCCTCCCCAGGAGGCCCGGGATCAAGCGGCCTTGCTTGGCGCATGATCCTCCGATAGCGTTGTCCCATGTCCAAGCTGCTTTCGATCGCCGCCCTGGTCCTGGGGATCTGGCTCATTTATCTGGGATATGAACGGCAGCAGTCGCTCGCCGGGAAGACGGAGGACTCGCTTTCCAAGATCAGCCAGAAGGTCGATGGCGGCGATCACATGTCGACCCACGTCAAGTATTACGTCTTCGGCACCGTCCTGGTGGTTGGAGGCGTTTTCGGGCTGCGTCTCGTCAAGAAGTAGGCCGCCCGCGCTTACCCCAGCGCCTCATGGCGACTCCGGTCGCGGACTCCTCGCAGGCCTCGAGGGTGCTTCTTGGCCCCGCAAAGACGATGGCGCCCCCGCTTCGGCCGCCGCCCGGGCCCAGGTCTATGACCCAGTCCGCAAGGTTGATCACGTCCAGGTTGTGCTCGATTACGAGGACCGTGTTGCCGGCGTCGCGCAGCTTGAAGAGCAGGTCCATCAGCTTCTGGATGTCGACCCAGTGCAGGCCCGTCGTGGGCTCGTCGAGGACGTAGAGCGTCGGCCCCTGCTGGCGCTTGCTCAGCTCAAGGGAAAGCTTGAGCCGCTGGGCCTCGCCCCCCGAGAGCGAGACTGCGGATTGCCCGAGCGCCAGGTAGCCCAGGCCGACCGCGTCCAGGGTCTGCAGCTTGTCCAGGACCCGCGGGATGTTGCGAAAGAGCTGGATCGCCTCGCGCACCGTCATATCGAGGACGTCCGCGATCGACTTGCCGTGGAAGAGGATCTCGAGCGTCTCCCGGTTGTACCGGCGGCCCCCGCAGCTCGTGCACGGCGCATAGGCGTCCGCCATGAACTGCATGTCGAGCTTGATGGAGCCGTCGCCCTGGCAGCGCTCGCAACGCCCGCCCCGCACGTTGAAGGAGAAGCGGCTCGCCTTGTAGCCGCGCACCCGGGCGAGCGGCACCTGGGCAAACAGGTCGCGCAGGAGGTCCAGGAGGCCGACGAACGTCGCGGGGTTCGACCTGGGGCTCCTGCCGATCGGGTCCTGGTCCACCTGGACCAGCTTGTCGAAGAAATCAAGGTTCTCGATGCTGCGGTGCTTTCCCGGGATCGTCTTCGCCCCGTTGAGCTTTCGTGCCGCCGCAGCGGCAAGGATGTCGTTCACGAGCGTGCTCTTCCCGGAACCGGAAACCCCGGTGACGCAGGTCAGGAGCCCGACCGGGAACCGGGCGTCGATTCCCTGCAGGTTGTGCTCCCGGGCCTCCCTGACCGTGAGCCACTCGCCGCTAGCGACCTTGGTCTTCGCCTCCTTCTGGACCGACATCTTGCGCGCGAGGAAGGGCCCGGTCTGCGAGACGCGAGCCGGCTGTGCCGCGCACTCGGCGGGCGTTCCCTGGAACAGCAGCCTTCCCCCCTCAACGCCCGCCTCGGGCCCAAGCTCCAGGATCTCGTCGGCCGCCAGCATCGTCTCCTCATCGTGCTCGACGACGAGGACCGTGTTGCCCCGGTCCCTGAGCCCCTTAAGCTGCGCCAGGAGCCTCTCGTTGTCCTTCGGGTGGAGCCCGATGCTCGGCTCATCGAGGACATAGATCACGCCGATGAGCCCCATGCCCAACTGTGTGGCCAGGCGAACCCGCTGCGCCTCGCCCCCGGAAAGGGTCGCATAGTCGCGATCCAGGTTCAGGTAGCCGAGGCCCGTATCCAAGAGGAACTTCAGCCGGCGCTCGATCCCGACCACGACCTCGCGCAGCGCCTCGCTCTTGCCCAGCGTGTCCACCAGGCCCTCGGCGAATGCGTGCGCAGCGGAAATGTCGAGCGCCATGAAGCCGGGGAAGCCGAGCCCCGATCCCGCCGGGCCCACGCGGACGGCGGCGCTGCGCGGGTTGAGCCGGGCCCCCAGGCACTCCGGGCAGGGACCCGAAACCATGAAGGTCGATAGCCTCGCCTGGAACCCCTCGCTCTCGGTGTCCCTGAAACTCTGCTCGATGTCGGAGAGGATGCCCGAAAAGGGCATCGCCTTGGCTTCCCTCATCCGGCGAAGCTTGAAGGCGAAAAGGCGGTCGCCGGTGCCCCCAAGGAGGGCCGAGCGAGTCCCCTCAGGCAGGTCCTTCCAAGGCGTCTCGGGGTCGAATGGCAGCTGCTCGGCCAATTGCTTCAGTATCGCGTTATGCTTGATAATCAGGTTCTTGCCGCCGATCCTCCAGGGCTTGATGGCGCCCCCCCGAACGGATTTCTCCGGGTCTGGGATCACGAGTTCGGCCACGGGCCTTAGCTTCCTGCCAAGGCCGCCACAGGCCGCGCAGGCTCCCTCCGGATGGTTGAACGAGAACGAGCGCGGCGTGAGCCGCTCGAAGACGTCCCCGCAGACGTCGCAGGAGAGGTGCTGGCTTAGCCCGAGTTCCTTCCACGGCGCGTCCGCGCTCTTCTGCGAGAGCACGAATGCCCGGTCGCTTCCCTCCCGAAATGCAAGCTCAAGGGAGTCGGCAATGCGGCTGCGGTGCTCGGCCCCGGCCACCAGCCGGTCTACGATCACGTCCACCGGGACCTCGGCGGCCCCGGCGGGGACCAGGTTCGGCTCGTCCAATTCGCGCACGACCCCTGCGATCCTTACCCTTTGGAATCCCCTCTGGCGAAGCCGCGGCAGCTCGTCGCGCAGGACGCTCGGCTTGGCCCTGAGGACGGGGGCCAGGATCATGATCCGCTCACCGGGGCACTCGGCGAGCACGCGGTTCACGTTGTCGTCGAGGGAGCGGCGCACGACCCTGCCGCCGTCCTTTGGGCAGCGCTGCTCGCCCGCAATGGACCAGAGGAGGCGCGAGTAGTCCGAGACCTCGGAGACCGTGGCGATCGTGGTCCGTGGCGAGACATTGCCGGTGCGCTGCTCGATCGCCAGCACGGGCGAGAGGCCGTGGATGAAGTCGACGTCGGGGCGCTTCAACTGGTCGAGCACCTGGCGGGCCTGCGTCGAGAGGCTCTCCATGTACTTGCGGTAGCCCTCCGCGTAGATCGTGTCGAAGGCGAGCGATGATTTTCCCGATCCGCTGGGCCCCGTGATGACCACCAGTTTCCCCCGGGGAATTCGCAGGTCCAAGTTCTTTAGGTTGTGCTCCCGCGCCCCTTTTATGTGGATGTGTGTTGCCGCCTCCATGATCGCAAACTTGAAACGTACCCAAAAGTGTCCCGACGTAAACGCAATCGAGCGCTTTTGCCGGCCTGTCCTCGCCCTGTTTGCGGTCATAGCGGCGTGCCTGCCGGTGGTCCGCGCCGAGGGCGATCCTCCGGCGCTCAGGAACGGGGAGTCCCTCACCTACAATGTCCGCTGGGGACTGGTCCCCACGGTCGGCCGGATCAAGATCACCGCCGACACCCTCACGCAGGACGACCGGTCCGTCCTGCGCGTGACGACCACCACCTGGACGCGCGGGCCCGTGAGGGCCCTGTTTCCCTTCGATGCGCGCGGCGAGTCGGTCTACGATGCGAAGACCGGCGCGCTCCTCTCCTCGAGCGAATGGAGCACCTACCGCAACAAGGAGGTGAAGGATTCGGTCCTGTTCAACTATGGCAAGAAGACGGCCACCTTTAGCGACGACATCCACCCCGAGAAGTCCCGCGTGATCCCCCTGCCCCAGGGCGACCCCTCCGACCTGATCCTTGCGCTGATCAGCACCCGGTACTGGAACGTAAAGCCCGGCATGGCGCGCGACGTGGTGGTCATATTCCAGGACCAGTTCTATCCGCTGACCATACGCCCGGAGCCGGACACCGACACCGTTTTTACCGCGATGGGCTTCTTCAGCACGATCGTCCTTGTCCCCCGGATGGAAAAGACGGCTCCGATCGGCATGTTCAAGCGGGGTTCCACGGTCCGCGTGTGGATCGAAACCGACGACGAACGCCGCCTTCCGGTCCGTTTTGAGGTCGGATTTAGGTTCGGAACAGGCACCGCGACGCTTATCGAATATCAGCCACCAAAATAGCCTTGCTTTGACTCTGCCAAAACGGCTTAGTCAGCGGTTTTATTTCATGAAAGCCACTATCAAAACCCAAGGCCAGCAGTTCACCATTACGGAGGGGGACATCCTCATCGTGAACCGCTTCCCAAACACGGAAGCCGGCGCGACCGTCGAGATCAAGGACGTGCTGACGGCCGGAGAGGGCGCTGATTTCAAGATCGGCAAGCCCACCCTGCCCGGAGCCATTGTTTCCGCCAAGATCCTCGAGAACAAGCGCGGAGATAAGGTCATCGTATTCAAGAAGAAGAAGCGCAAAGGCTACGAGCGCAAGCAGGGCCACCGGCAGGAGCTTTCTGTCATAAAGATCGAGTCTATCAAAATCTGAGGAGAACTACGTCATGGCGCATAAGAAGGGTCAGGGAACATCTGTAAACGGCCGCGAGAGCCATTCGAAGCGTCTTGGCATCAAGACTTTCGGTGGCGAGAAGGTCATTGCAGGCAACATCATCGTCCGCCAGCGCGGCACCAAGCACCATCCGGGCAAGAACGTCGGCGTCGGCCGCGATTGGACGCTTTTTGCACTGAAGGACGGCGTGGTCAAATTCGACAAGCTGCACCGCAAGGTTTCAGTCGTCACGGCGGTCTAAGACCGCCCGACGGACAATCGTGTCCGATCGCTCTGACGAACTGCGGCGGCAGAGGGATCTCCTACGGGAGCATCTCGCGTGGATCGAGCGCGAGATAGCCGCAGAAGCACAGCGGAGTGGCCCAGCGCCTTTGGCGGAGCCCCTGCCCCAAATCTCCCCCTCCCCCGTCGAAGACACGGATGCCGAGGCGATCCTCTCCGAGTACCGCCGGGCGGGGTCCTCAATCTCGACGCAGACTAAGCGCGGCTGCATTCTCTATTTCGCTCTGGCTCTGGCCGTCTTCCTGGTGGCCATCCTGGGCTTTTACCTGGTCACGCGCGCCAAGCTGGCCCGCTAAGGGCGGGCAGCCGCTGGGTCAGGTGACGGCCGGGTAGCTGCCGAGCCACTTGACCATCGGACAGAACTTCGTCAGCTCCCCGAGCGCGGCCTTCATGGACGGGTCGTCGTAGTGGCCGGTCACGTCGATGAAGAAATAGTAGTCCCAAGGGCGCCTCTTGCTCGGACGCGACTCGATTTTTGAGAGGTTGATGCCCCTCTTGCCAAAGGGCATGAGCATCTTGAGCAGCGAGCCCGAGTGTGCCGAGGCCTCGTCTCCCAGGGAAACCAGGAAGCTCGTGATGTCCTTGCCGCCCCCGACCGGGCCGGCCGGTTTGCGGCCCAGCACGAAGAAGCGGGTCGTGTTGTCGGCCTTGTCCTGGATGTTGCGCACGAGGACGGGGACGCCGTGGAAGGCTGCGGCCATCTCGCTGGCGACGGCGGCGGCCGTGGGGTCCTCCTTGGCGATCTGCGCCGCCCGGGTCGTGCTCGAGGCCTCGACCAGCTGGGCGTTCGGAAGGTGGCGCTGGAGCCAGTGGCGGCACTGCGCAAGCGCCTGGTCCTTCGAGTAGACCTTCTCGATCTTGTCGAGCGGCGAGCGGGAGACGAGGGCGTGGGAAATCTCCATGTAGATCTGGCCTACGATCTTCAGGTCGCTGTCGACAAAGCTGTCCAGGGCCTCGCGCACGCTGCCCTCCGTCGAGTTCTCAATCGGGATCACGGCGTTGTCCGCCTCGCCCTTCTCGACCGCGGTGAAAATGTCGCCGATCGTGGCCATCGAGTGATAGTCGACGCTCGCCCCGAATTTCTTCATGGCCGCGGCGTGCGTGTTGCTCGCCTCCGGTCCCAGGTAGGCCACCAGGAGCGGCTTCTCGAGCGCAATCGCCGCGGACATGATCTCGCGGTAGATGGCCCTCAGGGCCTCGTTCTTGATCGGGCCCTCGTTCTGGCCGCAGACCTTCCGGATGACCGCGTCCTCGCGCTCGGGCACGTAGATCTCGCCGCCCGTCTTGCGCTTGATCTTCCCGATCTCGGCGGCGAGTGCCAGGCGCTTGTTCACGAGCTCGACAAGCTTGTTGTCGAGGGCGTCGATCTTTTTGCGGATGGGCCCGAGTTCCATTTAGGGGGTTGCGGGCTCCGACGATTCAGGCGCAGCCTCGGCGGGGGCGCCCAACTGGGCCGGGACGGGGGCTTCGGCCGGGGTTCCGAGCGCCAGCTCGTCGAGGCCCATGTCGGCGTCGTTCGGCGTGTGGCTGGCTTCGTTGCCCTTCAGCCATTCGTCGATCTGGCGCGAGGAAAGGACGTCGGAGGCGGGCAATTCGTCCAGGGACTTGACCCCTACGAACTCGAGGAAATGGTCCGTGGTGCCGTACTGGATCGGGCGGCCGGGCAGGTCCGCGCGTCCGACCACGGTCACCAGGTCGCGTTCGATCAGCTTGGCGAGGCCCGCGTCGGCCGAGACGCCGCGAACGGACTCCACCTCGGAGCGGGTAACGGGCTGGCGGTAGGCGACCACGGCAAGCGTCTCGACGGAGGACTGGCTGAGCTTAACCGGGGGCGGCTCCTCGCGCAGGATCCGGATCCAGCGGGCAAAGCGCGGGTGGGTGGCAAGGCGATAGCCGCTGGCCCCATCGACCAGGGTCAGGCCGTCGTCGGCGGCGGCCAACTCCGCGGCGATTTCGTCCATCACCTCGCGGATCTGGGAAGCGGTCACAAGCGACGGCACCTCCTCGTAGAGGTCGGGCGAATCGGGCGGCTCCACGGGGGCGTCCACGGCCTCGGCCGGGGCGCCTGCGGCGGCGTCCGGCACGGGGACGGGGGCCGCCTGTCGGTGGAAACGCTCGAAGGCAGCCTGTATGTCCTTGGTCGCAAGCGGCTGGCTTGAGGATTGGAGCAGTGCCTTGAGCACTTTTTTCAGGTTAAACGCCATGCGTGGGGATTGGGAACCAGTGAATGGGGTCCCTATTGGCCCATGCAACCACGAAAACACCGCTTGCCCGCGTCCCGCCGCTGTGGTGTCCTACCCGTTCGTCCATGAGCGCCTCAAAAGAACCGCTTCGCCGGTATTCCTCGATCGTTGTAGACGGACCTGACCGGTCCCCGAACCGCTCCATGCTGAGAGCCGTCGGCTTCTCCGACGGGGACTTCGCCAAGCCGATCGTCGGGATCGCCTCGACCTGGAGCATGCTGACGCCATGCAACATGCACATTGACGAGCTGGCACGGGAGGCTGCCGCCGGCGCCGACAAGGCGGGAGGCAAGGGCATCATCTTTGGCACCATCACGGTCTCCGACGGCATCAGCATGGGAACCCCCGGGATGCGCTACAGCATGGTGTCGCGCGAGGTGATCGCGGACTCGGTGGAGACGGTGGCCGGGGCCGAGGGCTTCGACGCCCTTGTCGCCATCGGCGGATGCGACAAGAACATGCCCGGATGCCTGATGGGCCTGGCCCGGCTCAACCGCCCCTCCGTCTTCGTCTACGGCGGGACCATCCTGCCCGGCATCCTCCCGGGAACGAAAAAGGAATGCGACATCGTCTCGGTCTTCGAGGCCGTTGGCCAGTACTCGGCCGGGAAATTGGACGCGAAGGGTCTCCACGACGTCGAGGCGTGCTCCATACCGGGCCCGGGCTCCTGCGGGGGCATGTACACGGCCAACACCATGGCCTCGGCCATCGAGGCGATGGGCATGAGCCTGCCGAACAGCTCGAGCCAGCTGGCCGTCGGTCCCGAGAAGCGAGAGGACTGCCGCAAGGCGGGGGAAGCCGCGCTCAACCTGCTTAAGCTCGGGATCCGCCCGAGGGACATCATCACGAAGAAATCGCTCGAGAACGCGATCGCCGTCGTGATCGCGCTCGGCGGCTCCACCAACGCCGTCCTGCACCTCCTTGCGGTCGCGCACTCGGCCAACGTGAAGCTTTCGATCGACGACTTCACCCGCATCGGCAAGAGGGTCCCGGTGCTCGCCGACCTGAAGCCCTCGGGCAAGTACGGTGTCTCACACCTGGTGCGCATCGGCGGCCTGCCGCCGCTCATGAAGATGCTCCTTGAGCACGGCCTTATCCACGGCGACTGCCCGACCGTTACAGGACTCACGGTCGCGGAGAACCTAAAGGGCGTGGCCCCCTACCCGGCCGACCAGGACGTGATCCGCCCCTTCGACAACCCGATCAAGCCCGACAGCCACCTGCGCATTCTCTACGGCAACCTGGCCCCGGGCGGCGCCGTGGCGAAAATCACCGGCAAGGAGGGCCTCAAGTTCTCCGGCAAGGCGATCGTGTTCGAGTCCGAGGAGACCGCGCTGGCGGCCATCCTGGGCGGCCGCGTCAAGGCAGGCCACGTGATCGTGATCCGAAACGAGGGTCCGGTGGGAGGGCCCGGCATGCGCGAGATGCTGGCTCCGACAAGCGCCGTCATGGGCAAGGGCCTCGGCAAGGACGTCGGCCTCATCACCGACGGGCGCTTCTCGGGCGGCAGCCACGGATTTGTCGTGGGCCACATCACCCCTGAGGCCGCCGTCGGCGGCCCGATCGGCATCATCAGGAACGGGGATCCGATAACGATAGATGCCGTCGGGAACTCCATCTCGCTCGACCTGTCAGCTAAGGAGATCAAGGCGCGCCAGAAGGCCTGGCGGCCCAAGAAACCGAAAGAGACACGCGGCGCCCTGGCCAAGTACGCGCGCCTGGTGACCAGCGCCTCCGAGGGGGCCGTGACCGACAAATTCGAAACCAAATGACCTGGAACCGCTTCAAACAGCACCGCTACCAGAACGACGAGCTCGGCTTCGCGCTCGACATCAGCCGGATCCCCTTCCCGGACGACTACCTGGGCTCGATGGAGCCCCGGATCCAGAAGGCCTTCGCCGCCATGGCGGCCCTCGAGAAGGGAGCGATCGCCAATCCAAGCGAGAAACGCATGGTGGGCCACTACTGGCTGCGCGCGCCGAAACTCGCCCCGACAAAGGAGATCTCGGAGGAGATCGCGTCGACCGTGGCCTCGATCAAGGTGTTCGCCTCCAGGGTGCACTCGGGCGCCGTCGCCGGGCCCGCCGGAAAGTTCACGCACCTGCTGGTGATCGGCATCGGAGGGTCGGCCCTGGGGCCGCAGCTGGTGAGCCACGCGCTGGGCCAGCCCGGCCGCGACCGGATGGACGTCCATTTCTTCGACAACACCGACCCCGACGGCATGGCCTACGTCCTGGCCGAAATCGGCTCAAACCTGAAGCAGACGCTGGTGGTGACGATCTCCAAGTCGGGCGCCACGGTCGAGACGCGCAACGGCCAGCTTGCGGCGGCCGCGGCCTTCACGGCGGCCGGGCTCTCCTACCCGAAGCACTTTGTGGCCGTCACGGGGGCCGGGTCGAAGCTCGACCAATTGGCGCAGAAGGAATCCTGGCTCGAGCGCTTTCCCATGTGGGACTGGGTCGGGGGCCGCACGAGCGAGCTCTGCGCGGTGGGGCTGCTGCCCGCGGCGCTCCAGGGGCTGGACATCGACGCCATGCTCTCCGGGGCCGAGGCCATGGATGCCCTCACCCGAAAGACGGTCACCCGCGAGAACCCGGCGGCGCTGCTTGCGCTCATGTGGTATTTTGCGACCGACGGGCGGGGATCGAAGGACATGGTGGTGCTTCCCTACCGCGACCGGCTTCTCCTGTTCTCGCGCTATCTCCAGCAGCTCGTCATGGAGTCGCTCGGCAAGGAGTTCGACCTTGAGGGCCGCGTCGTAAACCAGGGCATCGCCGTCTACGGCAACAAGGGGTCGACCGACCAGCACGCCTACGTGCAGCAGCTGCGCGAGGGCGTTAAGAATTTCTTCGTGACCTTCATCGACGTCCTGAAGGACCAGGACGGCAAGGCAGCCGAGGTGGAGCCCGGCATCACGGCCGGCGACTACCTCCACGGCTTCTACCTGGGGACCCGGGACGCCCTGAGCGAGAAGGACCGCGGGTCGATCACGCTCACGCTCTCCGATGTCTCGCCCCGCTCCCTGGGGATGGTGATCGCGCTCTACGAGCGGGTCGTGGGGCTCTACGCCTCCCTGATCTCGATCAACGCCTACGACCAGCCCGGGGTCGAAGCCGGCAAGAAGGCCGCCACCGGAGTGATCGCGCTGCAGGTGCGCCTGGTGGCCGCGCTCAAGGCCGCACCGGGCAAGGTCTTCACGGCCGAGGCCCTCGCGCGGGAGGTCGGCGGCGACCCTGAGACCGCCTTCAAGATTCTTGAGCACCTGGCGGCGAACGGGTGCGTCCGGGCCAATCCCGGAAAGCCCTGGTTCGAATCGACCTACTCCATTTGATCACAGCCGACTTGCTTCCGGCCCAAGTGGGCCTAACTTCAAATCCCAGAATGAATATGCCCACGAAACGCGCGGCTGCGCTGCTCCTTGTCGCCCTAGGCGCGCTTCTTGCCGGCTGCGCCTCCGATTCCCCGGTGGCCTCCTCCATCCCCTGGAACCAGCCCGCCGACTGGGAAGGCCAGATCCCGGGCATGAGCGGCAGCGGCAGCCAAGTGCATTGAGTCCGGAGACGACGAACCCGTCGCTCACGGCCCAGCCGGGCCACCTCTACGTCGTCGCGACGCCGATCGGCAACTTGTCCGACCTGTCCGACCGCGCGCGCGCGATCCTGGGATCGGTCGACCTGGTGGCCTGCGAGGATACGCGGACGACCGGGATGCTCCTCACTCGTATCGGCGTCAGCCGGGAACTTTCCGCCTACCACGAGCACAACGAGCTCGAGGCGGCTGAGCGCCTCGCCGAACTGATCGCCTCCGGCAAGTCGGTGGCCCTGGCGTCGGACGCCGGGACCCCGGGCCTGAGCGACCCGGGCTTCCGGATCGTGCGGGCCTGCCGCAGGCGGGGACTAGCGGTCGTGCCCGTCCCCGGTCCCGTCGCCTTCGCCTCGGTCCTCTCGGCGAGCGGCCTTCCCACAAACGGCGTCCTCTTTGCCGGATTCCTCGCGCCAAAGACCTCTGCGCGGCTCGCATTCTACGAGAGGCACAGGGACTTCGCCTACACGATAGCGCTCTACGAGAGCTGCCACCGGATCGAGAAGGCCATGGACGACATTGTCGCGGCGCTCGGGCCGGCGCGAGTCGTGTGCGTGGCCAAGGAAGTCACCAAGGTGCACGAGACGTTCTGGGTGGGCGCGGCCTCCGACGTGCGCGAGCGCCTCTCGAAGGCGAGCCTCAAGGGCGAGTTCACGCTCCTGATCGCACCCGCCGATTTCACCCTCTAACGGTATCCGTCATGCGTGCAGCCGTCGTCGATGTCGGGAGCAACTCGATCAAGCTCTTGGTCGCCGACCGCGACCGGGGCGGGGAGCTGAAGGAGGTGGTCTCCAGGACCCTCGAGGTGCGGATCGGGACCGGGATCGGCTCCAAGAGGCCCAGCCTCTCCCCGGGCGGGATGGAGCGCGCGCTTGTGGCCATAAAGGCCCTGGTTGAGGAGGCCCGCAGCCTGGGAGCCGAGAAGTTTGACGCGGTCGCGACGAGCGCCGTCCGCGACGCCTCTAACGGCGCCGAATTCCGAAAGCGTGTCGCGTCGCGGACCGGCCTAGAGCTGCGGATTATCCCGGGCATCGAGGAGGCCGACGGGATTGGGCGCGGCCTCATGACGGACCCGGCCCTTGAGAGCCTGCGCAACTTTCACGTCTATGATTTGGGGGGCGGAAGCCTCGAGTGCCTGCTCTTCAAGGACCGGAAGGCCATGAAGGAGGTGAGCCTTCCCCTGGGCTGCGTGCGCCTGACCGAGATGTTTGTCCCGGCGCCCGCCGCGCCCTTTGCGCCCGAGGAGGCGGCAGCGATCACGCGCCACACCCAGGACCTCCTTAAGGGGTCGGGATTCCCGCTTCCCGTTGAAGCCGGCATGACCGTGGTCGGCACGGGAGGCACGCTCACGACCGTCCGCGCGATCCTCGCGGCGCGGGAGCGGCTTTCCCTGGAGGATTCCCCCACGCTCGTGGAGGTTCGGAGCCTCAAGGAGATCCTGGCCCTCATTGGCCCGATGGATCTGGTGGCCAGGAAGTCGGTGAGGGGTCTGCCCGCTTCGCGGGCCGACGTGTTCCCGACCGCACTCACCACCCTGCTCGCAGTGGCGGAGCTGGGCGCTATCGACGGCTTCCAGCATTCCCTAAGGAACCTGAGATGGGGCCTGGCGGCCCGCCTTCTCGATTAAGTCCCCTCAGGCTGGAGATTCAATAATCCCGGATTTAAGTAGGGGACCTGGGCCGGATTTGAGGCGCCCGGTCAAGGTCTTATGCGCCGGCTTGCGTTGGGGAGTTGCCCGGGCGTTCGAGCCGCACCAAGGACGCGAGGCCCGGCAATCCTTGTCCCCTGCATGGCCCGTGTGGGGTAAACAACCCATTACCAATGCCCGAGGCGTGTTCTATGGTGAAACCCATAATCCGGCGGCATGTACCACCCCACTTTCTCCCAAATGGCCGAGGATGCGGCCCGCGCCCCGGGCCGCGCAGGTGCACCCGCTTCTGATTCGCGGCCGGGGACGACCGCCGGGTGCGGGCGCTTTGCAGGGACCTTGGTGGGGCAAGCAGGCAGCTCGGGCGTCCTGCTGGGTGACGCGCCACCGAAGGTAGAGGGATTCAAACCCGTGTATGCGCGCCCGTCCGACCACGATCCGTTCCTTTCGCATACGGCGGGTACGCCCGCCCGCGGCGAAATGACACGCATCCTCGTGGTCGACGACGATGCCATGACCCGCGGAATGGTGGCCGCCACCTTGGAGGACGCAGGCTACGATGTCAGGACGGCCGGGGACGGTGAAGCCGCTTGGGCGGCCCTGCTCGCCAGCACTTTCAACCTGGTGATCACCGACGACATCATGCCGAAGGCCTCTGGCTTGGCCCTGGTCCGGCGGATCCGGGTGGCCGACCTGGCGTTGCTGGTCATTGTGGCCTCGGATAGACTCGACCCGACTGAGGTCGCGAAACTGACCCACGATCCGTGGTCACGTTTTGACGCCTACCTCCACAAGCCGTTCACGACCTTCCAAATGCTGGCGGCCGTGCACACGGTGTTGTCCACGGAGTGAGCCTCCCCGCGGACCGGCGGCGCGCCCCAGGTGACCCGGCCTCCCCCTTTGGGAGGGGACCCTCAGCCCTTCTGGAGTGCCTTGATCTGCGCCTTAAAGTCGGCCGGCAGGGGCGCCTTAAGGTCGAGGACCTTGCCCGTCTTCGGGTGCACGATCGAAAGGCGCGCGGCGTGCAGCATCACCCGGCCCGGCTCGCGCTTCATCCTCGTGTTGGCCTTCCATCCGTAAGCGGAGTCGCCCAGGAGGGGGTGCCCGATCGAGGAAAGATGGACGCGGATCTGGTGGGTGCGCCCGGTGTGCAGCGTGCAGCTGAGAAGCGCCGCCAGGTCGCCGTAGCGCTCGACGAGCGTCCAGTCGGTCCACGAGGCCCTGCCCCGCTGCCCCTCCTCCACGACCGCCATCTTGTGCCGGTGCCTCGGATTGCGGCCGATCGCCTTCTGGATGGAGCCGCTCATCAGGCGCGGCACCCCGGAAACGAGCGCCAGGTATTCCTTCACCACAGAGCGCTCCGCAAACTGACGCGCGAGCTCACGGTGGGCTTGGTCGGTCTTGGCAACAATGATCACTCCCGAGGTCTCGCGGTCCAGGCGGTGGACGATTCCGGGGCGCTCGACCCCTCCAATCCCGCTTAGGCTCCCCGCGCAGTGGGCCAGGAGCGCGTGGACCAGGGTGTCCTCGCGCGTCCCCGCCCCCGGGTGCACCACCATCCCGGCTGGCTTGTCGATCGCCAGGAGCGACTTGTCCTCAAAAATGACCTTGAGCTTGATCTTCACGGGCCTGAGCTCAGCCGCGACGACGTCAGGAAAGGAGAACTCGAGGACGTCCCCGGCGTGGACCGTGGCCGAGCGCTCGACCGGCTTGCCCCTGAGGGCCACAAGCCCCGCATCGAATGAGCGCTGGAAAGCCACGCGGCTGTGCTCGGGGAAGGCCAGGGCAAGGGCCTTGTCCGCGCGAGCGGTGCGCAGGGTCTCCGGCACCGTGTACTGCACGGGGGTGCTCATGCGGACACCCGGTCGATTTCGGCGACCCAGCGGCGCCTCGCGGCCTCCGGCACGTCCGCGACGGACCAGCCGTTGCGGGCGACCTGGGCCAGCTCCGCGCGCGAGAAGCCGGCCTCGGTTGCGAGCGCAATATATTCGTCCGTTAAAGAGTTGCCGAAGTTGAGCGGATCGTCGGTCGAGACGGTGCAGATGATCCCCGCCTGCATGAACTTTCGGATTGGGTGCCTGGCGATGTCGGCCACGACGCCGAGGCCCACGTTGCTCAGTGGGCAGAGGTCGAAGGCCACGGAACGCTCCGCCGCAAGCCTGACGACCGAGGGATCCTCAATGCTGCGGACGCCGTGCTGGATTCGTCGGACGCCGAGCTCCTCGATGGCCTCGCGCACCCGTTCGGGCCCGTCGAATTCCCCGGCGTGGCACTTGGTGACCTTGCCGGCGGCTCGCATCCGCTCCCAGATTTTCGCCGACCAGGGCTCGGTCGGCATCTGCTCAAACCCGTGGAGGTCGACGCCGTCGAGCGCGTCCCAACTGCCCAGGCTGTCGATCGTGGCCTTAAGCGGCCCAGTGTAGGCGTTCCTGAGCATCCCAGCGAAGACGCGCACCTCAAGCCCGGGAGGAGCCGCCGCCTTTATCGCGGCGATGATCTCCGGGCCCGGGACGCCGATAAACTGCGTCACCGCCAGGTGGAAGCTGGTCTCGACATAGCGGACGTTCTGGCGGACGTGCTCGGCAAAGATGACGCGGGCGGCCTCATGGTAGCGCTCGGCCGTGGTGAACCAGGGAAGCGCGTGATCCAAGAGCGTTTTCTCAAAGTCCGGGAACGAGGGGTAGCGGTAGGACCTCCTGCGGAACGCGGGATTGGCCCCGTAGGCGGAAGGGTTCCACGGCCTGAGCACGCTCTCATAGGGCACAGCGCCTTCGATGTGCAGGTGCGTCTCGGTCTTCGGGAGGGCCTGGATGAAGGCGTCCAGATCGCCGGCCAAAAGGTTATCCATGCGCAACCTCGACTCGGTACCCGCCGGCTTTCATGTCTTCAACCGGCCAGCAGGTAGTCCGGATTGAGCTTGTGGAGGGCCTTCGGGACAAAGAGCCCGTCCTTGCGTATCAGCTTTCCGTCGAAGCGGATTTCCCCGCCACCGTACTCGGGGCGCTGGATGCAGACCATGTCCCAGTGGACCTGGCTCTTGTTGCCGTTGCCGCACTCCTCGTAGGCCTGCCCCGGGGTGAAGTGGAATGAGCCCGCGATCTTCTCGTCAAAGAGGATGTCGCGCATGGGCTCCAGGATGTGCGGGTTGAAGCCGATCGCGAACTCGCCGATGTAGCGTGCGCCCGCGTCGCTGTCCAGGATCTGGTTGAGCTTGCGCGTGTTGTTCGAGGTGGCCTCGACGATCCGGCCCTTCTTGAACACCAGTCGGATGCTGTCGAAGGACGAGCCCAGATAGACGGTGGGCGCGTTGTACTGGACGACGCCCTCGACCGATTCCTTCACCGGGCACGAGAAGACCTCGCCGTCCGGGATGTTGTACTGGCCCCCGCACTCCTTGGCGCCGATGCCCTTGATCGAGAATTTCAGGTCCGTTCCCGGCCCGGTAAGGTGCACCTGGTCGGTCCTGGCCATGAGCTCCGACAGGGCCTTCATGCCCGGGCGCATCCGAGCGTAGTCGAGCGTGCAAACCTTGAAGTAGAAGTCCTCGAAGGCCTCGGTGCTCATGGCCGCCTGCTGGGCCATGGAGGGGGTCGGCCACCGCAGGACCACCCACTTTGTCTTGTTCACGCGGTGGTCGATCACGGGCTTCATGATCCGGCTCACGAGCTGGACCTTGGACGACGGGACGTCGGAGGATTCGAAGATGTTGTCGGAGCCGCGCAGGGCGATGTACGCGTTCATCTGGCTCATGCGCAGGAGCTCCACCTCGGAGATCGCCTGGAACTGCGCCTCCTCGGCGCCAAGCGACATCTCGCGGGTAATGCGCGCCCGGTGCACCTGCACGTAGGGAAGCGCGCCGCGCGCCCGTGCGGCGCGGATGAGGGCGATCACCATCGCGTCGGGCACGTCGAACGCGTCGATGAGGACCCTCTCGCCCTTTTTCAGGGCCGTCGAGAACCCGGTCAATCCCTCGGCAAGCTGCGTATAGCGGTTATCAATGATCATGGCAGAGGCCCAGTAACGTCCGGCGTGAGGCGCCCGGCAAGTGCGTTTTGGGGAAAGCAGATGCGGCCCACGGCCTCGTCGAAGTCGGCGGCGCCCCGCATGATCTCGATCTCGAGGCGCAGGTAGTAGATCGGCATGGGGCTGCCGGCCGGGTCGGAAATCCGGACCGAGTCCTTCTCGGTCGTCACCAGGCACTCCGCGTTCTCGCGCTCGGCCGCGGCGTAAAGGTCCTCCATGTCCTCGGGCGTGTAGCGGTAGTGGTCGAGGAAGCGCTCGCGCCCCACCAGGAGTGCCCCCAGGTCCCTCAGGAACTTCTCGAAGCTCTCGGGGGTGGCGATCCCGCTGAAGGCGAAGATGCGCCTGCCCTTGAGCCACTCAAGCGGCTGTCGCCCCGCCGTGCCGGAGAGCGACGTGTCGAGCCGCTGCAGGTACTTTGGCTTGTGGGCGCACTCGATCAGGTCGGCGTCCGGGCGGTACTTGGCGATCAGCGCCTCAAGCTCCGGGTCCCGGATGCCGTTGGACTTGGTGAGGAAGATGTAGTTGGCGCGCTTCAGGTGCTTGACGGGCTCCCGAAGGATGCCCCGCGGCAGCAGGTGCCCGTTTCCAAAGGGGTTCGTCTTGTCGACCAAAAGGAGGTTGAGCCTCCCCTTGAGCGGCAGGTACTGGAAGCCGTCGTCGAGCACCAAGGTGTCGCACCCGTACTTCTTGATCGCAAAAGCGCCCGCCTTGACCCGGTTCTTGTCCACCAGCACCACCACCCCGGGCAGGTTCCGGGCGAGCATGTAGGGCTCGTCGCCGGCCTCCTCGCTGTCCAGGAGGACCGTCTGGCCGTCACTCACCACCCGGGGCGGCGGCTCATCGGTGTGCGTGATGCCGTACCAGGCCTTCTTCCAGAAGGGAGGGGTCTTGCTCTTGTACCCGCGGCTCAGGATCGCAACCTTTCGGCCCCGATCCCTGAGCGCTTTTGCAAACTTCTCCACCACAGGGGTCTTGCCCGTGCCCCCCACGGTCAGGTTTCCGACGACGACGACCAGGCAGCCGAGCGGGTGGTCCCTCAGGATACGGTTGCGGTAGAGCCAGAGGCGCAGCTGCACGATGCCGCTGAAGATCCAGGAGAGGGCTTGCAGGAAGGTCCCGAAAATGACGGCCCCGGTGTCCGCACGCCGCCCCAGCACGACATCGACCGTGTAAAGCTCGAACGCTTGGAATTTACGTTTGATCCAGGACTGGGACATGGGCGGGCTTCCGTCGCCGGAGCCCTAGGGGGAATGAAGATTGACGCCGCGGGTCACGTAAACTGTTTTCAACACTCCACCCGGATCTCATATGGCCTACAAACTCTTCATCCCCGGCCCCATCGCCGTATCTGAAAAAACGCTTCGCGCAATGGCGCAGCCCATGATCGGTCACCGCAGCACGGACTTCGTGGCTCTTTACCAGGCCCTCCAGCCCGAGCTTCAGACCCTGTTCGGCACCTCTGATTCCGTCTACATCTCCACCAGCAGCGCCTGGGGCGCCATGGAGGGATCGATCCGCAACGTCGTGAAAAAGAAGGTCCTCAACTGCATGAACGGGGCCTTCTCGGACAAGTGGTACGACGTCGCCCTGCGCTGCGGCAAGCAGGCGACCCCGCTCAAGTTCGAGTGGGGCCAACCGGTCGATCCCGAGGCCGTGCGGGCCGAGCTCGCCAAGGGCGGCTATGACGCGATCACGGTGATCCACAACGAGACCTCGGCGGGCTGCATGAGCGACCTGCCCGCGATCATGTCCGTCGTCCGCGAATTCCCCGAGGTCATCTCGGTGGTCGACGTCGTGAGCAGCTTCAGCGCGCTGGCGATACCCAAGGATCTCCTCGGCATCGACGTCATGATCACCGGATCCCAGAAGGCGCTCGCTCTCCCGCCCGGCCTGGCGCTGCTCTCCGTCTCCAAGCGCGCCCTCGAGCGCGCGGCGGGAATCCAGGAGCGGGGCTATTACTTCGATTTCCAGGAGTTCCAGAAGAACCATGAGAACGGGATGACGCCCAGCACCCCCGTGATCCCGCTCATCTACGCCCTCAAGTCGAAGCTTGAGGACATCAAGAGCGAGGGCCTGGACGCCCGCTACGCCCGCCACGCGCGGCTCAACAAGGCCATGCGCGACTGGGGACTAGCCAAGGGCTTCAAGCTGTTCGCGAAGGAGGGCTACGGCTCGGTGACCCTGAACTGCTTCGCCAACAACCTCGGCTACGACCTGCCCGCGCTCAACAAGACGCTCAAGTCGAAGCACCACCTCGTGATCGACGGCGGCTACGGAAAGCTCAAGGGAAAGACCTTCCGGATCTCGAACATGGGCGACGAGACGGACGCCACCATCGCTTCCCTCGTTACCTCGCTCGACAGTGCCCTCTCCGAGACGCCAAAAGCCGCGGCCTAACCCCCCTGTCAAAAAAACTTATACTTGATTTCTCCACGCGCGGGGCCTATCGGCTCGCGACTTCATGAAGTCACTCATCATCGCCGAGAAGCCGTCCGTTGCGGCTGACTTGGCGCGCGCGCTCGGCAAGGTGCCCAAGAAGGGCGACCACTTCGAGAATGACGATTACGTCATCTCCTCCGCGGTGGGCCACATCGTCGAGCTCCAGATGCCCGAGGACATCGACAAGAAGAAATACGGCTTCTGGAGGCTCGATGCGCTGCCGATCATTCCCGAGAAGTTCCAGCTCAAGCCCATCGAGGACTCCAAGGAGCGCTTCGCCCTCCTGAAGAAGCTCCTTGCCCGAAAGGACGTGGAACTGGTCGTCAACGCGTGTGATGCCGGCCGCGAGGGCGAGCTGATCTTCACGTACATTTACCAGCTAACCAAGTGCAAGCTGCCGGTGAAGCGCGCGTGGATGCAGACCATGACCCAGGAGGGCATCCGCGAGGCCTTCAACAACCTGCGCGACGGCGAGAAGATGCGCGGGCTCTCCGATGCCGCCCGCTGCCGCAGCGAGAGCGATTGGCTGATCGGGATCAACGGGACGCGCGCCCTCACCAAGCGCATGTTCGGCTCGCGCGCGGGCAACGTCGCCTCGGTCGGCCGGGTCCAGACCCCCACCCTTGCGATCGTCTACGCCCGGGAGCTCGAGATCCGCAATTTCAAGCCCCGCTCCTACTGGCAGATCTCGGCCGAGTTCCAGGTCGCAAAGGGCACCTACGAGGGCATCTATCAGCGGCCCGACTTCAAGAAGTCCGACTCCGATGAGCACGACCGCATCGACCGCATCTGGGAGAAGGCCAAGGCCGAGGCCATCCTGGCGGCCTGCAGGTCGACGGCTGACGCCGTGGTGCGCGAGGAGCGCAAGGCGAGCACCCAGGCGTCACCCAGGCTCTATGACCTGACGACGCTGCAGCGGGAGGCGAACAACCGCTTCGGGCTTTCGGCCCGGCGCACCTCCCAGATCGCCCAGGCCCTCTATGAGCGGCACAAGATGATCACGTACCCGAGGACGGACTCTCGCGCGCTCCCCGAGGACTACATCCCGACCTGCCGGCAGGCCCTCCTCAACCTGCAGGGCGACCTGGCCGCGCACGCGAACAAGGTGCTCGAGGAGCAGTGGCTCGGGCCCAACAAGCGCATCTTCAACAACGCCCAGATCTCGGACCACTTCGCCATCATCCCGACGGTCGAGACCCCGAAGCCGCTCGAGGACATGGAGGCGAAGATCTACGACATGATCGCCCGGCGTTTCGTCGCCGTGTTCTACCCTTCGGCGGAGTTCGACATCACCACCCGGATCAGCACGGTGGCGACGCACGACTTCAAGACCGAGGGCAAGGTTCTCACCTTCCCGGGCTGGCTGGCCGTGTACGGCAAGACGGCACTCGACGACTCCTCGCCCGACTCGAAGACCCTGCCCGCTCTCGATCCGAGCGACGGCTCGCCCCCGCACGCCAAGGTCACCGACCCCCAGCTCCACGAGGAGTCCACCAGGCCGCCCCCGCGCTACACGGAGGCGACGCTTCTGTCCGCGATGGAGGGAGCCGGCAAGCTGGTCGAAGACGACGAGCTCGCCGAGGCGATGAAGGAGCGCGGACTGGGGACCCCCGCAACGCGCGCGGACACGATCGACGGCCTGATCAACACCCGCTACGTCGAGCGCCACCAGCGGGAGCTTGTCCCGACGCCGAAGGCCGAGCAGATCCTGCAGTTCCTCTCGGCCGTCAAGGCCGAGGGCATCACGAGCCCGGCGATGACCGGCGAATGGGAGTTCAAGCTGCGGCAGATGGAGCACGGCAAATTCCCCCGCGAGAAGTTCATGGCGGAGGTGGTCGAGACCACGAAGGGCATCGTCGACCGCGTGAAGTCCTTCGAGGAGGACGATTCCGCGGCCCGAGAGACCGACATTCTCTCGCCCACCGACGGCAAGCCGATGATCGAGACCCTGCGCGGCTACAAATCGAAGGACGGGGAGCTCATGGTCTACAAGGTCATCGGCAACCGGAAGATGGCCGAGACCGAGGTCCGCGATCTCCTGGTGAACGGCCAGATCGGCCCCTTGGACGGATTCCGCTCCAAGGCAGGCAAGCCCTTCAGCGCCGTCCTGCGCTACAACAAGGAGGAGAAGAAGGCCGAGTTCGTCTTCGACGGCCAAAGGGACGCCAACGGCGGCTTCAAGATCGACTTTACGGGCCTGCAACCCGTGGCCGAGGCCCCGGCTCCGCGCTTTCCGGCGGGCACCCAGGTCTACGAGACGCCCCAGAGCTACGTGGTGCGCTCCGTCGTGGGTGGCGAGGACAAGATCCTCACCCGGTGCTCCAAGAGGATCCTCTCGCGCGACATCCCGCTTGAGCAGTTCATGAAGATGCTCGCCACCGGGAAGACCGACCTGCTCGACAAGTTCTGGAGCCAGCGAACCCGTCGCCCGTTCAGCGCCTTCCTTGCCCTCAAGGAGGACGGATCCACGGGCTTTGAATTCGCGCCGAGGGCGCCCAAGGACCCGAACGCCCCGGCCAAGGCCAAGGGCGGCCGGCGCACGAAGCGCAAGCCCACGGAGGCCGCCCCCGAGGCGCCCGCCGAGCCCCAGGCTTAATCCCTGACGCCACCAAGACTGGGAAACCTTCACCGCTGCGCTGCGTCTAACCCCGTACGCCACTCTCGTGAAATCCCCCTCTAACGTCCTCATTGCGCTCCTTGCGGCCTCCGTGCTCGCCGTGGGCCTGCTCGCCTGGAGCCAATACCGCGAGCTCATCCTGCTTCGCGCGCAAATCGCTGCCAATGATGGTGCTGCGCTATCAAAGAAACTGGATGCCGCCCAGAAGACGATCCGCTCCCTTGAGGACCGCCTGGCCGCCATGCGCGGCCGCGGCATGCGCGAAGGCGACGCGGCCGGCGGACCGGCGGGCGAAGACGCCGGACCCGGCGGCAGGCGCGGCCCCGGGGGCCGCTTTGGCGGGTTCGCCGCCCTTGGAAACAATCCCGAATTCCAGAAGCTGATGGCCATCCAGGCGAAGGGGCGCATCAGCCAGACGTACGGTCCCCTGTTCAAGGCCTTGAACCTTAGCCCCGACCAGCTCTCCCAATTCCAGTCGCTCCTGGCCGACAAGCAGCAGGCGATGATGGATGTCCTGCAGGCCGCGCGCGAGCAGGGCATAAACCCCCGCACCGACCCGGAGGGCTTCAAGACGCTCATGACCCAGGCCGTGTCCCAGACTGACCAAAGTATCCAGCAGGCCCTGGGCGACGCAGGCTTCCAGCAATACCAGCAGTACCAGCAGACGCTCCCGGAGCGAAACACCGTGAACAGCCTCCAGCAGCAGCTGAGCTACAGCCAGACCCCCCTCACCGATGATCAGGCGAACTCACTGATTTCGGTGCTCCAGCAGACCCAGCCCCAGAGGGCCGGCAACGGGACCAGCGGAACCTCGGACGGGGCCGGCGGCGGCGGACCCAACATCATGGCCATCATGAACGGCGGCGGGACGGCAAAGGTGACCGACGAAACCCTCGCCCAGGCCGCGGGAGTCCTTTCGGCCCCTCAGGTGGCCGTCCTCCAGCAGGTCCAGCAGCAGCAGCAGGCCCAGCAACAAATCCAGCAGCTAATGCGAGCCGCCAACCAGGGTAATGGACAAGGATCACCCTCTCAGGGAACGCCTTCCGCTCCCGCTGGCTCGACCTCCTCCGGCGGCAAGGGCTGAGGATTCGGGGCGGCCCCGATTAATACGCTTGAGGGCGTGCGCCGGCGGAGCGTACGCTATGCACCCCTATGATCGTAACCACTGCGCAGCTCTTCAAGCACGCCTATGGCAAGTACGCCGTAGGCGCGTACAACATAAACAATGCGGAGCAGGCCATGGGCCTCTTTCGCGGCTGTATCGACTCGCAGGCCCCCTTCATCATCCAGATCTCCAAGGGCGCCCGCAAATACACCGACAAGCGCATGCTTGAGGCGATAATCCGCGCCGCCGGCGACATCTTCCCGGACGCGATCTACGCCGTCCACCTGGACCACGGTGACGAGGAGACCTGCTACGACTGCATCAAGTCGGGCTTCTACAGCTCGGTCATGATCGACGCCTCCCACGAGCCGTACGACAAGAATGTCGCGATCACCAAGCGCGTCGTCGAGGCCGCCCACGCGAAGGGTCTTTCCGTCGAGGCTGAGCTCGGGATGCTCGGCGGCGTCGAGGAAGACATCAAGGTTGAGGACGGCCACGCCACCCTCACCAACCCGGCCGAGGCCCTGGACTTCGTCAAGAAGACCGGCTGCGACTCCCTCGCCTGCGCGATCGGGACAAGCCATGGCGCCTACAAGTTCAAGGGCCACCAGTCGCTCCACTTCGACGTGCTGAAGAAGATCCAGGCGCTGCTCCCCAACTACCCGCTCGTGATGCACGGCTCCTCCTCGGTCCCGAAGGACGAGGTTGACCGCATCAACGCAGCCGGCGGAAAGATGCCGAACGCCGTGGGCGTCGACCCGAAGGAGTACCTGCCGGCAGCCAAACTCGGAGTCACCAAGATAAACATCGACACCGACGGACGCCTGGTGTGGTGCCGCGTGCACCGCGAGTTCTTCCGCGACAAGCCGAACGACTTCGACTTCCGCCCGCCGGGCAAGATCTTCATGGAGGAGTACGCGAAGTTCATCGCGAGCCGCAACGTGCTCCTGGGTTCGGCGAACCAGCTGTCCGACCTCCGCAAGTCCCTCGGGAAGTAAGCTTCCGACCCGTAAATTCCAAGGAGGCCGGCCGGCTCAGTGCCCGCCGGCCTTTTTGTGGCTGCCTCGGGCCAAATAAGTGAGGTCTCCCGGGCGCCGGACTTCGGCAGCCTCTTCCAAGACCTCCCGCAGGGCCTTCAGGAGCGTCTCTGCCGTGAACGGCTTCAGGAGCGACTGCTTGACCGCTCCACCCGGCGCATGGGCCGTTCCATCGCTCCTGCCTAGGCCGCTCACCGTGATGATGCGGATTCCAGGACTGATGCGGCAGAGCGCCTTGATCATCGCCGTGCCGTCCATCACGGGCATCATCATGTCCGCAACGACCACCGCGACCTCGCTCTTGTGCTCTGCGTAGATCGCAACGGCGTCGGCCCCGTCGGTCGCCGTAAGGACCTTGTAGCCGAACTTCTCCAGGGTCCGGCACGTGATGCCGAGAATCGCGGGTTCGTCGTCCACGACGAGGATCGTCTCCCCGTTTCCTCCTGGCAGCACATTCTCGACGGCCACGGCCTCCAAAGCAGCCGACTGGCAGGCGCACGCGGGCAGGTACACGCTGAAGGTCGTTCCGCGCCCCGGCTCACTGTAGACGTTAACGCTCCCGCCGTGGCTTTTCACGATTGCCATGACGGTGGATAGCCCCAGGCCGGTTCCTTTGCTGATGTCCTTCGTCGTGAAGAAAGGTTCAAATATCCTGTCCTTAATCCCCGGGAGAATCCCCGTTCCCGTGTCGGTGACGCTCAGGCACACGTAGCGCCCGACCTTCGCCCCGAGGTTTGTCGCCACATACTGCTCATCGAGCACGCAGTTCTTCGCGCTGATGCGCAGGTATCCCCCGAACGGCATGGCATCCCTGGAATTCACGCAGAGGTTCAGGAGGATCTGGTGGACCTGGGTCGGGTCGGCAACGATCGTCCAGATGGGGTCCGCGATCGCAAACTCCAGGTGGATGTCCTTCGGGAAGGTGTCCTTGATGATGCCTTCTAGGTCCTTTAGCAGGTGCTTCGACTGAACCTCGATCCGCTCCCCTTCCACGCCCCGCGCGAAGGAGAGAACCTGGCGGACAATGTCCGCCCCCCTCTTTGCGCTGGATTCGAGCGTCTTTAGGATCTCGGTGGTCTCGGGATTCTTCGATTCCTCTATGAGCATGCCAATCGACATCATGATCGGGGCGAGGATGTTGTTCAGGTCATGCGCGATTCCGCCGGCCAATGTGCCGATGCTCTCCATCCGCTGCGCCCGCATCAGCTGGGCCTCCACATTCTTGCGGTCCGTGATGTCCGTGCCGATCTCCAGAACGGATTTCGGGTTCCCCTCGCCGTCGCGAATGAGCGTGCAGCGCGCCTCGACGGTGATCGCCCGCCGGTCCTTTCCCGTCTGCTGGACCTGGCCATTCCATTCGCCCGCAGCGAGCGTGATTTTATTAAGCTCCTGGAATTTCAGGGGGTCGACGGACAGCAGGACGTCGCTTCGCTGCCCGATGGCCTCGGCGTGGGTCCATCCGTAGATGCGTTCAGCTCCCTGGTTCCAGTAGAGGACCACCCCCGTGAGGTCGCGGACGAGGATCGCGTCGCGGGCCTTGTCCAGGAACGAGGCCTGCTCCGCGATCCGTGCCTCGGCCTTCACGTTCTCGGTGATATCGCGCTCGGTAGCGGCGAAGTGGGTGCATTTGCCCTCGGCGTCAAAGATCGGGACGATGTCGACGTCCAGGCAGTACTCGCGCCCGTCTTTCGCGTAGTTGACGAACTGCCGGCGGATATGCCGGTGTTCCGCCATCGCCTTGTAGATGTCGGCAAGCGCAGGGCCGCAGCTCTTCGGCCCCTGGAGAAACCGGGGGCTTCGCCCGATTGCTTCGGCCGCCGTGTAACCGGTTATGCGCTCGAATGCCCGGTTCACCATGACAATCCGCGGGCCGGGCTCATTGAGGGGCTGCGCTTCGGTGACGAGGACGATGTCGTTGAGGTTCTGGACGCAAGCGCCGAGGAGTGCCAGCTTCTGGTCGGCCTCATTGCGCTCCGTGATGTCGCGGATGTTGCATTGGATCACCTGCTCGCTCCCGACCTGGTAGACGTTGCACACGAACTCCACCGCGATCCGGCGGCCGGTCTTCGTCTCCAGGGGAAGGTTCTTGTACCGGACATATCCGGTGTCCTGCAACCGCTCGAGCATGGCCTGGTTCACGACCGTGTCCTTAAAGGGGCTGATCTCGCCCACGGTTTTCCCAACCATTTCGGCGAAAGTGAACCCCAACAGCTCGCAGAGAAACGGATTAACGTCGCTGATGCGTCCCGTATCTAGGTCCAGGATAAGAATCCCGTCCTTGGCGGACTCGAAAAGGCGCCGGTATTTGAGCTCGGAGTTTTTCAGATCCTGCTGGATCTGGCTGAAAAGATCCACCGGGTATTCTTTATTCATGGCTTGGCTGCCGTGGCGAACGGTCGGGTCCTAAGGCGATGCGATGCTCCCCCCGATATTTCTCCAAGGCTGTTTGGTGCTATATATTCTCCACCGTCCCTGCGATCCGGACAATGGGGTCTTACCCGCCTTTAGAAGACGCAGGGCCCGGGAAACCCGCTGAACCTACAGGTCTGTAATGCCATAAACCTCAGCCCCATAAAGAGTTTTGCGTTAACCCATGGCCGTGACCGGAAGGACCTTCGGTTGCAAGGGCAACCGGGGGGCAAGGCTTCAGGACAAGTAGCCCCTATACTATATATATATCCTGGACTGCACCTTACTGTGGGGCTCCCAACGACTGTGTTCGGACGTCTTGAAATCCGGCTGGACAAATTCCCCAAGGGGACGCGGGGCGTCCAGGCGCCCTTCTTTCTAGGGCAACCAGGGGAACTTCCGAACCTGGGGACTGCGCCTCTCGCGCTGCGCGGAGTGGAACTCCTTCGCCTCCTCGCTCATGTAGTAGAGCAGCGTTGCGTTGCCCGCCAGTTCCTGGATCCCCGCCTGGCCGTCCAATTCCGCGTTGAACCCGCTCTTTAGGAGCCGGATCGCCAGGGGGCTCTTCAGCATGATCTCGTTGGCCCAGGAAACCCCCTCCTTCTCGAGGTCAGCGACCGGCACAACCGTGTTCACAAGGCCCATCTCGAGGGCCTGCTCGGCGCTGTACTGGCGGCACAGGTACCAGATCTCGCGCGCCTTCTTCTGGCCCACGATGCGCGCCAGGTAGCTCGACCCGAAGCCCCCGTCAAAGCTGCCCATCCTCGGTCCCACCTGCCCGAATATCGCGTTGTCGGCGGCTATCGTCAGGTCGCACACAACGTGAAGAACGTGGCCGCCCCCGATCGCGTACCCCGCCACGAGAGCGATCACCACCTTCGGCATCGAGCGAATGAGCCTCTGAAGGTCGAGCACGTTCAGGCGCGGGACCCCGTCGTCGCCGACATAGCCCGCGTTCCCCCGGACGCTCTGGTCCCCTCCGGCGCAGAAGGCATATTTTCCGTCGGTGTGCGGGCCCGCTCCCGTAAGGAGCACGACCCCCACCCTCTGGTCCTCCCGCGCATCCGTGAAGGCGTCGATCATCTGCTTGATCGTCTCGGGCCGGAACGCATTGCGCTTGGCCGGCCGGTTGATCGTGATCTTGGCGATCCCATCCGACTTCACGTAGAGGATATCGGAGTAGGTCTTTGCGGTTTTCCACTGGGTTACCATGGCGTAAAGGGATGAAAGGTGGCGTCAGGTGGCCGCGGATGCAAACGCCTGCTTTCGCCAGGCTGCGTCCTTCTTGCGGTCGGTCTCGATCTCAAGGACACGGACGCCGCGCGCCGGCAAGGTGGAGATCAGCGACTCAAAATGGGGCCAGTCCTTGACCAAGATGTGCTCCACAGAGTGCGCCGCGCACAGCTTCGCGAAGTCCACCTCCTGGGGCGTCGCAAAGAACTCCTCGAAGATGGGCTCAAACTGGGCCACGGGCAGGTGCTCGAAGATGCCCCCGCCCCGGTTGTTGATCAGCACCACGGTGAGGCTGCCCTTTAGCTTCGGAGCGATGAGGAGGCCGTTCGAATCATGCAGGAAGGCGAGGTCGCCCGTGAGGAGCACGGCCGGCCGGCCCTCGTGGGCAACGCCGAGCGCAGAGGAGAGCGTGCCGTCGATTCCGTTGGCGCCCCGATTGAAAAGCACCCTGAGCCCCCGGTCGTTGGCCGGCCAGACGTACTCCAGGTCCCTGATCGGCATGCTGTTGGAGACCGAGACGGGCGTCCCGGCCGGAAGCTTCATCCCGAGCAGCCATGCCGCCTTCGGCTCCACGGGGTCCTGCTCGGCCAAGAGCGTTGCGTCGAGCGCCGCGCGGGTGCGGGTCTCGTGAATGGCCCAGAGCCGCTGGTACCCGTTCGGGGACTCGGCTGCGGGGAGGCCAAGCGCCAGGGTGGAGAGCGGCGCCACGATCCTTCGGGTTGCCCCGTGGAGGGCGTCCCGGTTGTCGGGGCGGTCGGTGACAAAAAAAACGGGGGCCCCACTTGCCTCGATCCACGAGCGCAGGATCTTGCTCGTGGGCCATTCCCCGAGGCAGAGAACGCACTCGGGGCGCAGCGACTCCGCAGCTTTCGGCGAGCGCAGGATCGCGTCGTAGCGGGTCACCAGGTGGGGCATGTTGCCGTGATTGCGGACGGCCGAGAGGCCGTCGGCAAGGACGGGCCATCCGAGCTTGCGTGAGATCTCGGATACGGACGCGGCGTAGGCCGCGGGCTCCGCGGTCAGCACCGGACCCGCAACGATGATGCCGTGAACCTGGTGCGGGAAAGCCGGGATCTCGGACACGGCGAACGTTTCCGGCGCGGTACGCAGGTGCTCGAAGAACGTCTCCCAGTTGACGCGGCTCCCAAAGGCCAGCGCCGGGCCGCCGTCCTCGGCAGGCACCAGGGGGTCCCTGAAGGGCGCATTCAGGTGCACGGGGCCACGAAACGGCGCCCGGGTCCGCTCCACGGCGTGCGCCACCGTCTGCCGCAGGTACCTTAGGAGCGGCAGACTCAGCTCAGGAACGGCCAACTCGTGGAAGAAATTCACGTGGGAGCCGAAGAGCTTCTGCTGGTCAATCGTCTGCCCTGAGGCGCACGCACGCATCTCGGGGGGCCTGTCGGCCGTGATGACAAGGAGCGGGACCCCCGCCTCCCGCGCCTCAATGACGGCGGGATAGTAATTGGCCCCGGCCGTGCCGCTCGTGCAGAGGAGGGCCACGGGGCGCAGGTCCCTCTTGGCCAGGCCCAGCGCGAAGAAGGACGCCGAGCGCTCATCAAGGACAGGGAGCGCGTCCAAACCCGGGTGCCGGGCGAACGCAAAAGCTAGGGGAGTCGAGCGCGAACCGGGCGAGATGACGACCGTGCCGACACCGGACCGCACAAGGGTCTCGGCAACCACGCTGCCCCAGAGGGCGTTCACATTCCTAAAATCGAGGGAAGGAGGATTCATCGTGGGGGAGCCCTTGCTCTCAGGTTCCTAGGAGGGCGTCCTGCATCGCTCTAAACTTCAGCTCGGTCTCCGCAAACTCCTTCTCGATCGTGGATCCCTCGACAATGCCCCCGCCGGCATACATCCGCGCCTCAGATCCCGACACGAGGGCCGAGCGCAGGGCCACGATGAACTCCCCCCCGCCCCGGGAGTCGATCCATCCGACGACGCCGCCGTAGAGGCCCCTCGGAAAGGCCTCGAGGCGGCAGATCAGCGGGACGGCCCTCTCCCGGGGCGTGCCCCCGACGGCAGGCGTCGGGTGGAGCCTGCCCAGCATGTCCAGGAGCCGGACCCCCCTGGGCAGGCGAGCCTCGACCGGGGTGTGCAGGTGCTGAATGTTCGAGAGGCGCTTCAGGCCGGGCCTGACCGAGTACCTCAAGTCAAGCCCCAGGGGCGAAAGCCGCCGCACGATGGAGTCGAGCACGATCCGCTGCTCGCGCAGGTCCTTCTCGCTGTGGAGAAGCCTGCTTCCCAGGGCGGCGTCCTCGCTCGCGGTGGCGCCCCGCTCGGCAGAGCCTGCCAGGGCCTCGGTCAGGACGACCCCGTCCTCGACCCGGAGCAGGCGCTCCGGACTCGCGCCTATGAAGCTCTGGCCGAGGCCGTTGGCCACCGAGAAGGCGTTGCAGTCGGGAAACCGCTGGCGGAGGCCGTTTAGGATCTGCAGCGGGTGAAGCGGGGCCGGGGACCGGACGTCCTTGGCCCGGGCGAGGACGATCTTCTCGATCTCGCCGCGCGCGATGCAATCCGAGGCCTCGCTGACCCCCGTTGCGTAGGAGTTGCGCCCCCCCACATCGACGATCGAGGTCGCGTCGCGCGGGTGCTGCTCGGGAAGTCCAGGCGCCTCGAACTCGAACGACTGGAACTTTGCGTGCGCCCTGAGGACCTTCGCCGCGATGGGCTCGATCAGGGAGTCCGGCTGGATCAGGAGGTTGGCCACGGCCGTCGTGTGGCCGTCCCTGCGGGCCACCTGCCAGCGCGGCACGAACACACGGGCGGCCTCAAACGGCTCCCCCTCACCCACCGCATCCAGGAACGAGAAGGCTGCGAAGAAATGCGGGCCGCCGAACGGCGCATCCTGGTCGCCCACGGCGATCGTGTCCTCAAGGACGCGGTCGATGTAGCCCTCGCAGTCCTCGAAACGGCTGGGACCCGACGAGGTGAATGACAGGACCGACTCGGCGCCGGCGATCGCCCATCCCTCGCTCGGCCGCTCGGCGTAGAAGTGCCTTTCACCCGGCTCAAAGATCGATTCCAGGACCGCGAGCGGGTCCAGGCTCTCCACCTGGATCGTGATGCTGACCAGCATCGGCCTGCCGGCCTCGGCCGCCGTGTCGCGGCACTCGGCAAGGAACCCGCAGAGCGCCTCGGGCGAGGAATTTGCTACGGGGTCTAGCGGGAGGATCGTCACGGCGCCTTGGCTGCCGGCGCCGGCCTCGGGAAGAGGACCAGGGACTCCGAGACCTTGGAGCCTTTCAGGCGGCCGTCCCATACCAGCTCGTCCGCCCACGTGCCCGAAGGCGTGTAGCCCAGGACCGCATTGATCTTATCAGTCGCCCCAGGCATGACGGGCCTGAGCGCCACGGACGCCAGGCGCAGCGCCTCGGCCATGGTCGCAAGCGAGGTCGCCAGGAGCGCCTTGTCGGCCGGCTCGGCCGACTTGCCGAGCTTCCAGGGCGCGCGCTTCTCGATGTAGGCGTTGATGGACCGGATGAAGATGAAGAGGCGCTCCAGGGCCGTGTGGAACTGGAACTGATCAAAGAGGGGCACGTACTCGGCGCGCGTCTGCTCCCAGAGTTTCCTCACCTCGGCCTCGGGCTCCGCCTCACCCTGGGGCTCCGGGACCGATCCACCTGCGAACCGGTTGGTCATGTTCAGGACACGGTTCACCAGGTTGCCGAGGTCGTTTGCCAGGTCGCTGTTGTAACGGGTGAGGAAGAGCTCCCTTGAGAAGTCCCCGTCCTGGCCCACATTCATCTCCCGGATCAGGAAGTAGCGCAGGGCGTCGGCGCCGAACTCGTCGACGAGCGCGAGCGGGTTAAGGACGTTGCCCTTGCTCTTCGACATCTTCGACCCGCTGGTCAGCCACCAGCCGTGCGCCAGGATTCCCCTTGGAAGCGCGATCCCGGCGGCATGGAGCATGATCGGCCAGTAGACGGCGTGCGGGGGAACCAGGATGTCCTTGCCGATCACATGCCAGTCCGCCGGCCAGACGCCGGGCTTGTCGGCCACGGCCGAATAGTAGTTCACCAGCGCGTCGAACCAGACGTAGGTCACGAAACCCTCGTCGAACGGGAGCGGGATTCCCCATTCCAGGCGCTCGCGCGGCCGCGAGATGCACAGGTCATTGAGCGGCTCCTTCAGAAACTCCGAGACCTGCTTCTGGCGGTACTTGGGAAAGATGAACCCCTCGTTGGCTGCAAGAAACTCCATGAGCCAGGGCTGGTAGGACTTTAGCTTGAAGAAGTAGTTCGGCTCGACGATCTCCTGCACCTCCCCGTAGATCTCCGGCCACGACCCATCGGGGTTGCGGTCCTTCTCCTGCAGGAACTGCTCCTGGCGGGTGCTGTAGAACCCGTGGTACTGCCCGCGGTAGATGTCCCCTTTGTCGAAGAGTTTCTGGAGGATCTCCCGCACCACCTTCTTGTGGCGCTCCTGGGTCGTCCGGATGAAATCGTCGTTCGTGATCAACAGGCGCGGAAGCATCGCCTGGAACTCGGCGCTCACCTCGTCGGCGAACTGCAGCGGGGGCACGCCCTTGGCGCGCGCGCTCTGTTGCACCTTCTGGCCGTGCTCGTCAGTTCCGGTGAGGAAATGGACCGAGTCGCCCTTCAGGCGCCGGAAACGGGCGATCACGTCGGTCAGGATCTTTTCATAGGCGTGCCCTATGTGCGGGGACCCGTTAACGTAGTCGATCGCCGTGGTAATGTAGAAGTCGGCCATGGAGGGTTAATCGAAGACGGTTTAGCCCCTCGCCGCAAGCCAGCCGAAGCATTCCGCCCAGGCCCGCCCCCGGTGCCCGACCCGGTTCTTAACCTCCGGGGGCACTTGGGCCATGGTGACCGTGAAACCGTCCGGGATGAAAAGGGGGTCGTATCCGAAGCCGCCCGCGCCCCGGGGCTCGAGCGCAAGGCGCCCCGGGCAGCGCCCCTCGAAATGCACCTGCTGTCCACCGGGCCCAGCCAGGAAAAGCACGCAGACGAACTCCGCGACTCGGCGCGCCGGCGGGACCCCGGCCATGACCTTGGCCAATTTCTCTAGGTTTGCACGCGGGTCCCCCTGGGGCCCGGCAAAGTACGCGGACTCGACACCCGGCGCCCCGCCGAGTTCAGCCACGCAGAGGCCACTGTCGTCGGCAAGCGCCCAGCCGTCCGCGGGGAGGAGCTCCCGGAGGGCGACCGCCTTCTTGCGCGCATTGCCGACGAAGGTGCCCGTGTCCTCGAGCACGCTGGGCATCCCGCCGACCGCGGCCGCTGACAGGACCTCGATCACCGGCCCCCCTGCGCCCGCGCGGGAGGCGTCGGACAGGGCCTGGAGCTCCAAGGCCTTGTGGGGGTTAGCCGAGGCTAAATAGAGTTTCATCGATCTGAACCTTCTCCGGATAGACAACCCGGCCCCTCAGCAGGGAATCCTCGCCCAGCGTCTCCCGTCTCAGGTCGGTGAGTCGCACCGCCTGCGCCAGTCGCTCGGTCCTTAGCCCGCTCAAGGCCGACTTCGACTTCTCGTCGGCAAAAAGGATCGGGGCCTGGTAGGAGAAGAAATAGTCGATCTGGTGCTCGATCAGGGCGCGGCTCATGAGCTGCGCACCCCCCTCAAGAAGGATCCCGCTCACCTTCTCCGCGGCGCAGCGGGCACGGAACTGCGCAAGCGGTACCCGCCCGGTCGGGGACTCAAAGACCCAGACCCCGACCCCGAGGGCATTCAGCTTGCGCACGTAGCCGAGACCCCCGTGCTGGGTCGTGACGACGATGGTCTTGGTCGCGAAGGCGTCGGTGTAGACCTTCGGCAGGCGATGGTCCAAGACCGACCTCAGGCGGCCGTCGAACACGAAGCGGATCGGGCACCACTCGGGCTGCCCCTCGCACCGGGCCGTGAGCTTCGGGTTGTCCGTGAGGATGGTCCCGGCCCCGACGCCGATCGCGGGAAAAAGCCTGCGCCAGTGGTGGACATCGGCCCGTGCAGCCTCGCCGGTGATCCACTGCGAGTCGCCCGTCCTCGTGGCGATCCTCCCGTCGATCGTCGTGGCCACTTTCCCGGCGACAAGAGGGCTGCCGCTCAAAATCCAGTGGTTGAAAATCAGGTTCAGGTCGGCGCACTCCCTCTCCAGGACACCGGTTGTCACGTCCGCTCCCGCCCTTCGCAGCACCTCGAAACCGCGCCCGGCGTGCGCGGGATTCGGGTCCGCGGCGCCGACCACGACCCGCCGGATCCCCGCGGCCAGGATCGCATCCGTGCAGGCGCCCGTGCGCCCCTCGGTCGAGCAAGGCTCCAGGGTCACATAGAGCGTGGCGCCCGGGATTGGGTTGCGCCCCAGGGAGGCAAGCGCCACGCGCTCGGCATGGGGCCCGCCGTCTCGCGCGTGGAACCCCTCCGCCGTGACCTGCCCGTCCTCGACTAGCACGCATCCGACCATCGGGTTGGGATGGGTGTCGCCCCACCCCCTCCGGGCGAGCAGGAGCGCCCGGTGCATGTGCGCCTCGTGCTCAGCCGCGGACATAGGGATTGCTCTCCTTTTCCTCGCCGACCGTGGTGGCCTCACCGTGGCCCGAGAGGACCGTGGTATCGTCGGGGAGGGTGTAGAACCTTGTGCGGATGGAATTCTCGAGCGTCGCGCGGTCGCTGCCCGGCAGGTCGGTCCTGCCGACGCTTCCCTTGAAGAGCGCGTCGCCCCCAAAGGCGACCTTGGCAGCGGGAAAGTAGAACATGAGGCTCCCCGGGCAGTGGCCGGGCACATGGGAGACCTTCACCGTCTGGCCGAGAGCCTCCACGGAATCGCCGTCCGCAAGCCAGTGGTCCACCTTGATGGCCTCCACGACGATGCTTGCCGGCAGGCGCGAGCGCATCACCTCGGGTGTCTCATAGAGGGGCTGGTCGGCCTTGTGGCCGCTCACCGGCACGTTCGCTTTCCTGGCCACCTCCGCTGCCCCCTGGGTGTGGTCCCAGTGGCCGTGGGTGAGCCAGAGCGCCGAGAGCTGGCAGCCCTCCTTCTTCAGGATGGGCTCCACCACCTCCCAGACCCCGAGGGGAGCATCGACCAGGACCGCCTGCCGCAGGCGGGGCTCGGTGATCAGGTACGCATTGGTCCCGATGGGTCCGGTAGGAAGGCAATGAACATTCACGTCGCAAAAAGAGAACATTCCAGCCGTTCCGCAACGGCGAAAATTCCCCTTCACCTTTGCTCGCCCACCGGATAGCGATAAACCCCTTTTCAATGCCGACCCTGAAGTTCGCCGTACTCGCAGGAGACTACATAGGACCCGAAGTGATGACCGAGGCCCTCCGGGTCCTTGGTCATGTTGCTCTCCAGGAGGGCCTTACGCTGGAGCCTAGGGCTGCGGATGTCGGCGGGGCCGGCATCGACAACCATGGCAAGGCCTTGCCTGACTCAACGTTGCGTATCTGCGAGGCGAGCGATGCCATCCTCTTTGGCTCGGTGGGCGGGCCCAAGTGGGAGAAGCTCCCCCCGAAGGAGCAACCCGAGCGGGCGGCGCTCCTGCCCCTGAGGAAGCATTTCACGCTCTTTGCCAACATCCGCCCGGGCCTTCTCTACCGGGAACTCACCGCCGCCTCCCCGATCAAGACCGAGCGGATCCCGGACGGGATCGACATCGTCTGCATCCGGGAGCTGACGGGCGGGCTCTACTTCGGCAAGCCGAAGGAGACGACGACCCTGCCCGACGGCGACCTGCAGGCGGTCGACACCATGGTCTACCGCAGGAGCGAGATCGAGCGCATCACGGCAACCGCCATCGCGACCGCCCGCTCCCGCAAGAGGAAACTCTGCTCGATCGACAAGGCCAATGTCCTGGAGACCTCCGTCCTGTGGCGAAGGACCGTGACCGACTACGTGGCGAAGAACGCCCCGGACATTGAACTGAGCCACATGTACGTGGACAATGCCGCCATGCAACTTGTCCGCGGGCCCAACCAGTTCGACGTGTTCGTGACCGAGAACATGTTTGGCGACATCCTCTCGGACGAGATGGCCGTGATCTGCGGCTCGCTCGGAATGCTCTCCTCGGCCTCGCTCGGCGCAGGCCGCAACTCGCTCGGCCTTCCTTTCGGCCTTTATGAGCCGGCCGGCGGGACCGCGCCGGACATCGCGGGCAAGGGCGTTGCAAACCCCTGCGCCCAGATCCTCTCCACGGCCCTCATGCTCCGCCACAGTTTCGGGCTGGAAAAGCCCGCGGCCCGGATCGAGGCCGCCGTCAAGAAGGCCGTGACCTCGGGAACGCGGACCTCGGACATCTCCTTTGGGGGCGCCTCGGTCGGCACCCGCGCCATGGCAGACGCTGTCATCTCGGCCCTATGAAATCCTCGGAAATCCGCCAGTCGTTCCTCGATTTCTTCGCGAAGCACGGGCACACGGTCGTGCCGTCGAGCTCGCTGCTGCCGGACTCCCCGGGGCTCCTCTTCACCAACGCCGGGATGAACCAGTTCGTGCCCATCTTCCTGGGCGAGCGGGCTCCCGACCTCTCGCAGTGGGCCGGGGCCAAGCCGGCCATGGACACGAGGGCTACGGACACGCAGAAGTGCATCCGCGCGGGCGGCAAGCACAACGACCTGGAGGATGTCGGATTCGACACCTACCACCACACGCTCTTCGAGATGCTCGGCAACTGGTCCTTCGGGGATTACTTCAAGAAGGAGTCGCTCGTCTGGGGCTGGGACCTGGTGACCCGGGTCTGGGGCGTCCCGCCGAAGCGCATCTTTGCCACGGTGTATTCGCCGGACAAGGCGAAGGGCGATCCCTCCGAGTTCGACCACGAGGCCTACGAGATCTGGGCGGGACTCTTCAAGCGGGCGGGGCTCGACCCCGAGACCCACATTGTCCGCGGCGGAAAGAAGGACAATTTCTGGATGATGGGCGAGACGGGACCCTGCGGCCCCTGCTCCGAGATCAACGTGAATCTCCTGCCCTCCGACGACGAGGCCGCGGGTCGCAAGCTCGTGAATTCGGGATCACCTCGCTGCATCGAGATCTGGAACCACGTCTTCATCCAGTACAACGCCAACGCCGACGGCACGTTCTCGCCGCTCGCGGCGAAGCACGTCGACACGGGCATGGGCTTCGAGCGCGTCTCGGGAATCATCGCCACGACCAAGGGGTTCACGGACTTCTCGGCCGAACCGTCGAACTACAACTCCGACGTGTTCGCGCCCCTGTTCACCCGGATTTCCGAGCTTTCCGGCCACACCTACAAGGCCACGGTCCCCGAGGGCAGGACCGGCCTCTCCGAGCAGCAGCGGATCGATGTCGCATTCCGGGTGTTGGCCGACCACGCCCGCTGCGTGTCGTGCGCCATCTCAGACGGAATCCTTCCCGGTAACGAAGGCCGCAACTACGTGATCCGAAGGATCCTGCGCCGGGCGGCGCTCTATGGGCGCCATCTCGGCCTCTCGACGGGCTTCTTCGAGAAGCTGGTCGATCCCGTCGTCGAGTCCCTGGGTGACGTGTTCCCCGAACTCAGGCGCCAGGAATCGACCCTGCGGCGCGTGATCAGGTCCGAGGAGGAGAGCTTCGGAAGGACCCTGGAGCGCGGCCTCAAGCGCTTTGATGAGGCGGCCTCCACCGGAAAGCTCCCGAGCCAGACGGTGTTCGAGCTCTACGACACCTACGGCTTCCCGCTCGACCTGACCCAGGTGATCGCGGCCGAGCGCGGCATCGCGGTCGATGTCGACGGCTTCGAGTCCCTCATGAACGAACAGCGGGAGCGCGGCCGGGCGGCCCAAAAGAAGGAGGTCATCATCGCGGCGACCGAGGGCTCCGCCCCGACCGCCCACGCCCCCACCCCCTTCACCGGCTACCTGCTCAGCTCCGTCCTGGGAACCCGGGCGACCGTGAAGGACGTCGTCACCTCCGAGCACGGCGTGTTCGTGGTGTTCGACCAGACCCCCTTCTATGCCGAGATGGGCGGCCAGCTCGGCGACACGGGCCACGCCCTGGTCGGCAGCACCGCGCTCACGATCGTGGACACCGTCAAGGACAAGTCCGGTAGGCACCTCCACCAGCTTGCCCCGGGCTCGGCCCTCCCGCCCGTCGGGGCCGCCGCCGAGCTCTCCGTGGACCTTTCGCGCCGCAGGGCGATCCAGCGCAACCACACGGCCACGCACCTGCTGCACTGGGCCCTGCGCAAGGTGCTGGGCACCCACGTGCGGCAGGCCGGCTCGCTCAATGCCCCCGACCGGCTGCGCTTCGACTTCTCGCATTTCGAGGCCGTTACCCACGCCCAGCTCCGCGAGATCGAGGAGCTCGTGAACCTGCGGGTCCTCGACAACGCCCCGGTCGAGGCCTACGAGATCGACTTCGACAAGAAGCCCGAGGGAACGCTCGCCTTCTTCGGGGAGAAGTACGGCAAGGTGGTCCGGGTCGTCGACATCGGCGGCTACAGCCGCGAGCTCTGCGCAGGCACCCATGTGGCGACAACAGGCGAGGTCGGCCTCATCAAGGTCGTCCACGAGAGTGCGATCGCGGCCGGGACGCGGCGCATCGAGGCCGTGGCCGGCGACGGCGCGTACCGCTTCGCGCTCCACGCCTTCGACACGGTGGAGTTTGTCTCGCAGCGGCTTGGCTCCGCCCACGGGGACCTCCGTGCCAGGGTCGAGTCCCTGCTCGCTGAGAAGGCCGAATCCGAGAAAAAGCTCAAAGGGTTCGAGCAAAAGGCGGCCGCGAACCAGGCGGGCGAGCTCGCCTCGAAGGCGCAGGAGGACGGCGGCCTGAAGTTCGTGTCGGCTCTTGTCTCGGCGGAGACGCCCGACGCCCTGCGCTCCCTCGGCTCCCAGGTCCTCGCGCACATCGGCGAGGGAGTCGTCAGGCTTGGCGCCGCATTCGGCGAGAAGGCCACGGTCGTTTCGTTCTGCTCGCCGGCTGCCATAAAGGCCGGCTACCAGGCCGGAAAGATTGTCAACGAGCTCAGCCTCCTTTTGGGCGGCAAAGGCGGGGGAAAGCCGGACTTTGCGATGGGGGGCGGCCGCGAAGCCGCCAAGCTCCAGCAGATCCTCGGAGCGCCCTTGCCGAAGCCCGGCTCAGGCGGTAAATTGGCCTGATGTCCACACCCCCAGGGGTCGCTGTCTCGCAGCTCGACTGCATCCTGGCCTTTGACGGCAACAACAGGCTGGCGGTGCGCCGGTTGGGTTCAAAGAGCGGCCTGCCGTTCACGGGCACAGACGGCGCGATGGCGCTCGGGCGCCTGGAATCCTCGTTCAGGGCCCACACCGCCCCCGTGGAGCGGTTCACGGTCTCCGCCGCGGGGCGTTCGTACCGCGTGCACCTCGCCCAGGTCGAAGGCGCGTCCGCCGACCCGGAGGTCGTGTTCCAGTCGATCGAGCTCCTCAGGGCCGATCCCGGCGCCCTTGCCCCCTCCCTGTCCCGCATCCTCGAGGAACTCGACCCATACCTGATCGAGGTGCCCTACCTGAACCTCGGGGAGAACGACTTCATCTACAAATTCAGGCCCGAGAAGGAGCGCAACACGGCCATCTATGCCCAGGACAAGGAGGCGGGCGCCATCTACCAGTCCCGGCTGTGCGCGGCGATCAAGGCCCTCGCCCGCCAGCACGAGCGCACCGCCACGGGGCCGGTCACGCTCGACTTCGGCGCCGTCCACTACCTTGTGCCCAGCCATTTTGGGTTCTGCCTGGGGGTAAAGAACGCAATCGAGAGAGCCTACGAAACCCTCACCGAGAATCCCGGCAGGCGTGTCTTCATGCTCTCGGAGCTGATTCATAACCCGTTCGTCAACGATGACCTGATCAACCGTGGCCTGCGCTACCTCCAGACCGACAAGGGCGTCCCCCACCGGTCGTCCTTTGGGGGGGCCGACCTTTGGGACACGCTGACACCGGAGGACATCGTGATCATTCCGGCATTCGGGGCCACCGACGAGGACAAGCGCCGCCTCGTGCGCAAGGGGATCGCGGTCAGGCAGTACGACGCGACGTGCATGCTGGTTGAGAAGGTCTGGAAGGCCGCGCGGGCCTACGGCCGCGACGGCTACACGGTCGTTATCCACGGCAAGCACGAGCATGAGGAGACGAAGGCCACCTTCTCGAACACGCGCCGGTACGCCCCCGCGATCATCGTGAGGAACCTGGACGAGACCCGGCTCCTTGGGGAGCTGATCCAGAGCAGGGACCCTTCTGCAGCGGCGCGCTTCCACGAGCTCTTTGCCGGGAAATTCACGGAAGGCTTCAGGTTTGAGCGCGACTTGGAGCGGATCGCGGTCGTGAACCAGACGACGCTCCTGATGAATGAGACGCGCGAGATCATTGCCTACCTTCGCGACGTCTTTGCCGAAAGGCACGGAGTGGACCAGCCCGGGAGCCAGCCCCGCGTGGGGGGCCAGGGCCGCAATGACACGCTTTGCTACGCCACCCAGGTGAACCAGGACGCGCTCACGCGCGCCCTGGAGGAGCCCCTGGACGCGGCGTTCGTGATCGGCGGGAAGAACTCCTCCAACACGTTCCAGCTCTATAGGCTCTGCGAGCAAAAGCTTGGGAACCGGGCTTTCTTCATCCAGAGCGAGGCCAACATCCTCTCCCCGTCCGAGGCGGAGCACTATGTCTTCCCGGCAAAGGGCATTGCCGGACAAGGAGGCCACGTGGAGCGCAGGCCCCTCTGGAAAGGCGA
>Ga0302154_10000308_pt1 | contig 48162 bp, 40 predicted proteins | sample I_Bog_N2_3_FD_193507 | JGI IMG/M metagenome (GOLD analysis project Ga0302154, IMG submission 193507) | Peat permafrost microbial communities from Stordalen Mire near Abisko, Sweden - I_Bog_N2_3 | ecosystem: Environmental > Terrestrial > Soil > Wetlands > Peat | place: Sweden: Abisko, Stordalen... | reverse complement strand
GCTTCAGCCGCGCCCTCACGAGCGCCACTGCATGACTCGGGGCCGGAATGATTCGCCATTTCTTTTCCGTATCGAACTTTCATCGACTATTTCCTGCCAGCTTTTGCTGGCGCACTAAGCGTTCAGATCTCCCCTCTTGACTTAGTTGGTGAGCGCTGAGTGAACCCCATCTTGGGCATGCTGGAATAAGGCTTCGACCTTATGTAGGGGCATATCGCAGAAACAGTCGAGTTGAATTTGCTCAATCAGTTGTTTGATCAGTAGAACACCTGCAAAGGCACAGCAGCGCAATGTCAGGAACATGTTCTTCCGGTAGGCGCGCCCGTGCGGCCAGTTGTAGTTCGAGTCCTCAGACTCGACACCGTGGCAGGGTACCGAGTGCTGCAATGGCTGTGCGCGCTCGCGCCGCAAGCGCAGTTCTGACGCTTTCCAACGGCCGAGAGCGACGATCCCACGCTGTGCATTGCGCGGCCATTAGTTCGTCGGCCCATCGAGGCCAGCCAGCTCCTTCCGCGCCTGGGCTGGAAGGATGAGATCTGTGTCTGAATGGGCCCACGTCGAGAGGAATTCTTTGTTGGCCCGACGGGCACCTTCTCTTCGATTAGCAGCGAAAAGCGCTCTTGCCAGTCCGAGCTGCGCCAACGGAATTTCCACGTTGTCTGGATCGATGCTTTGTGCCTTGAGCAGGCGCTGAAACTCAGCGGCGGCCCTGTCCGGCTGACCATTCTGACCAAATGCGAGGGCACGGAGATACCAGGAGTCTAGGCTGGAGCCTTCATACGCGCGGGCGGGTTCGAGAGCGGCGATCGCCTCGGACGGGCGATGGTCTGCAAGCAGCATGTCGGCACGCACAAGAGCGCCTACCTTGGCATCCCATGACGGCGAGATGGGATGTTGCAGTTGGTGCGCTTTGAGACCGGCTTCGAAATCCTTTCGGTATCCAAGTTCCGCCAGCGTGGTCAAGCCGTTGAAGTCCGAGGGGGCAGGAGCTCGGTGGGCGATGAGTTGTTGAGCGAGATCTGTCTCTCCCATCTGCGCCAATTCCGCGGCATTGCCGAAGCGATACTCGCTGCAGACAGCATCCTGCTTAGGCTCGAGCAAGGTGCAGGCCTGCGCGACATGTATCAGGGCATCCCGTACTCTGCCCTCCATCAAATCATCCTGGGCCTCGGCGGCAAACAACAACGGTGGATCGTGCTGTTCCGCCCAGGCCGTTTGCTGTGCATAGAGTTGTTGATCGTGTTTGAGCATGGCGAGCTTCAACAGACCAAGGCGGATGATCTCGCTGTCCAGGCCGTGGGCAATCCCACGGTCACAGGCATGTTTGGCCTCGTCGTGCAGTCCAGCCTTCGTCTTTTCCGTGCAAATGCCGTAATAGAGAACCGCATAGTTCGGCGCCAGCAGCAGCGCGCGCGAAAGCGTATTGGCGGCGTCGGCGTGATGGCCAATCTGGCTCTGTGTATCGCCCAGTGCGTAATGCGCGGTCGCGTTGCGGAGATAGAGCGCCAGCATCGCCTTGTAGCTCTGTTCCGCACCCAAGAGATCGCCCTACACCTCGCTTGCGTAGCGCTTCGGTCAAGTACCGCACGGGGGCGGTGCCCTGCGAACGCACTGCTTAGGCCTTTTGGAGATATTCGATCATGGCGGCGCGGTCGTTGGAATTGGCGGCATACGAGGACAGGTCGAGCCACCCTGCCGTGAACTCGGAGTCCAGCGCGAGAGCATGTTTCAACAACTCCATGGCCTCCGGGAAGCGCCCTGACTGGCTCTCGACCGCCGCCTGCGACCATACTTCTCAAGACTCGCCTGAGCCGCCAACGTCCGCTGAAGATGCGCCTTCCGCTTCATACTTCAATTTTGATAAAACTGGCCGCGGATCGCGAACTTGTGCAGAGGTTCCCTAACGAAGTAGGCAACTGGCACATAGTTCCCTTCCACAATTTATTTGTGAGTCATGAAGACAAGCATCGAGGAGATTTCGACCAGTCGCTGCGGAAAAACCGAAGGAAATCAGTCAATGCCCAGCAGGACGCCTAGCAGATTTTGGGCTTGCGCCATAACTGCATCTGGTGCCCTATCATAGAACTCAGCTCGGCGAACCTGCCAGTCCATGCTTTTGATATGGTCGGTGAGGACACAGCCATCCCGCCCATTGATATGAACACGCAGGGCAAATGGATAGGGCTTGATCACAGACGTTAAAGGGCACACAACGGCCAGACCTGCTGCTTTATTGTATTTGCGGCCGGTCATAACAAGAGCAGGCCGACGCTTTGCCTGCTCCCGGCCTGCTTGCGGATCAAAGTCGAGATAGATGACGTCCCCCAGGTCTGGAACGTACGGAGTTTTCACCATTCAACAACTTCCTTTCCAGCCGTTCCGACTACGCCTACTTCGTTCTCCGTATAACGGTTCTCGGGCGTAATCTGCGCGACCAGTTCATCCAGTGTGGGAAAAGCGCGCTTGATCCGCACTGTACCCGTTTCATCTACTTCAAGACAAATGCGATCCCCTTGTTGGAACCGCGCCTCGGCAGCGACCTGTTTTGGCAAGCGCACTGCCAGACTGTTACCCCACTTCAACACCAAGGCTTCCATATGTCACCTCCGTATCTACATTGTATCACCTCTGCGCGTTTGGCGTGTGTAGCCCTCTTTGCTCAAGGAATGATTGAGCATCCTTGCCAGGGTCTCCGCGTTGTTATCCAGAGCCTTGATGCCGGCCAGAATTCGTAGGGAGTAGTAGTTGTCGAAATTCACATCTCCCTTGATCGATCCGAACGGCTTCCACTGCTGAGTAGTCATGAACATTGCCTTGTTCGTCATTTTCGTGCCATATTTGGCTCTCAGTTCCCAAAGTGCGCTGTTCCATCTCTCGATGTTCTGCAAAGAACGGTAGTAATCTGTCAGTTTTCTATTGAAGCTACACCGGTAGTAGTCTGCATAATGCGATATCGCATCGCTTATCCTTTCTTTGCTGTCGGGATCGTTCCCAGCAGAAGATTCGTGAATCTCGCGTGAGACGATATAGAAGCCGTACGCCACCATCAGATCGTCTTCGGGATGATCCAAATCCTCTCTTGCGATTGTCATTCGGAAAACATCGAGACCGGGTAATGGACCAGCCTGCACGTGGCCAGAAGGTACTCCGAGTACAGTTGCTGCCATTGGCACATTGAACCCAACCGCTTTCAGGAAACTGCTATAAGAATCAGCTGCAACCTGTATTCCCGTGGAAATTCCTGCACGACCTTCTTCCCAAACTTGAAGAACTTCTTTCACTGCTGGAAATTAGGCATGCAGAGAACTCTTCTGGCGTGGTTTGGAAAAGTCGATCAAACTCCTGGCACCTCAAGATCTGGTGGCTTGGTGAGTGAGGCAGATACCCATCTAACTAGATTTGATAAAACTTCCCGCATGGCAAGAATGATCCTCCAGCGACCAGCAAATGCGCAAGATTGGAGGCTGCTTTATAGGGGTCATCACCGAACAACTGGAATAGGCCTGCATCAACGATGATGGTAGTCAGGCCCATCTGCATTAAGCTGGAAATGAGCGGAAATCCCAGGACTGCGTTCTGCAATATCCTCGCGAATACCCCGCGCTTCGGAAGCAGAACGGCAAGAGGGCTTGATCATGGACGAAAACCAATCCTCCCAGCAGGCACTGCAGCCCCACGAAGTCCTGCAGGACGGGAGCCGCCGCGCGTTTCTCAGAACGTCGAGCGCCGGTGCGGCGCTGCTGGCCTTGAACCCTCTCCATGGAGCTTTCAGCCCCTATGCTTCCGCAGAAGACGTCAGCCGCTTTGTGCCTCTTGAAGCCAAGTTCCCCGCGGCATGGATGCAGTCGCTGTTTCTCCGTGGCGAGCCCGAGCACTACGCCAAGTCGCGTGGCGAAATGAAGTACATCGGCATGCCCGTCGGTGGCCTTTGCGCCGGACAACTCTACCTCGGTGGCGATGGGCGTCTCTGGCATTGGGACATCTTCAACCAGTACATCTACACGCCAGACAGAAACGGGTGCCATTACTCGAACCAGATGACGGTCGAGTCGCCCATCGAGCAGCGATTCACCCTACAACTGGGTGACCGCACGATTGCGCTGGATCAGGCCGGTGTAGAGGAGGTCACCTTCCGCGGTGAGTATCCCATCGGCGTTGTCGATTACATCGATGCCAAGCTGCCCCTCGGCGTCAAACTCGAAGCTTTTTCGCCCTTCATTCCTCTCAACACCCCCGACTCCAGCCTGCCTGTGACGGTGATGCAGTTCACGCTGAGCAACGTCACGACAGCGCCCGTAGTTGCGACGCTCGCCGGTGAACTCGAAAACGGCGTTTGCATTCACCATCGCCACGAGGCCGGAGTGCTTCGCAATGCGGTTCGGAAATCGCCCGGCCACACGCAGTTGCTGCTTTCCGCCGAGCCTGCTGCCGGCCCCACCGCCTATGACGGGAAGAGGCTTGAATCACTCTCTGACTTTGGCACCATGTCCCTGGCGCTGCTGGGTGCGCCCGCTGAAGAAACAAGCGGCGACGCTGCAGCGCCGTTTGCCGGCAAGCTGACCGGTAAGCTCACCCGCAGCCTTACCCTCGAGCCCGGTGCATCCCGTAAGGTCACCTTCCTCATCGCGTGGCACTTTCCCAATCAATCGATCCGGGACTCGTTTGAGAACTGCGGACGCTACTACGCGACTCAGTTCTCATCCGCCGCGGAAGTTGTCGACTATGTTGCGGCCAATTTCGAGCGCCTCAACGCCCAAACCCGGCTTTGGCGGGATACCTGGTATGACTCCAGTCTTCCCTGGTGGTTCCTCGATCGAACCTTTCTGAACAGCTCGATCCTTGCCACCTCCACTTGCCACCGCCTCGCCAATGGCCGCTTCTATGGCTGGGAAGGTGTTGGCAACTGCCAGGGAACCTGCGGCCACGTTTATCAATACGCCCAGGCTATCGCCCGCCTGTTTCCGGATCTGGAGCGGGACGTTCGTGAGCGGGTAGACTTTGGCTTGGCGCAGATGCCAGATGGGGCCATCCACTTCCGCGGCGAGTTCAACGACATTCCAGCCATCGATGCGCAGTCCGGCTACGTGCTGCGAGCGCTGCGTGAACATCAGATGACTGCCGATAGTGTTTTTCTGAAGCGCAACTGGCCTCGCATCAAGCTGGCCATGGGATGGCTCATCGCCAAGGATGACAACGGCGACGGGCTCATCGAGAGCAACCAGCACAACACGCTCGACACGGATTGGTGGGGCAAGGTTTCCTGGCTCAGCGGCCTGTATCTGGCCGCTCTGGCGGCCTCCGTCGAGATGGCGCAAGATCTCGGCGACGCGGAATTCGCCGGCGAGTGCCTGACCATCCTGACCGTGGGCCGCAAAAACATTGCCGCACAGCTGTTCAACGGCGAATACTTCCTCAGCCGCATCGATGCTGCCCATCTCGATGCGATCAACTCCGGGTCCGGCTGCGAGATCGATCAGGTGATGGGCCAGAGCTGGGCCTTCCAGGTTGGGCTGCCCCGCATCTTCCCTGAAAAGGAGACCAGAACGGCGCTGAAGTCTCTCTATCGTTATAACTTCACCCCGGATGTCGGGCCCTATCGCGCAGCCCATAAACCCGGTCGCTGGTACGCCATGCCGGGTGAGGCAGGGTTGCTGATGTGTACCTTCCCCCAGCGAGACTGGGACTACGAAAACGCCAAGGGCAAGGGGCCAGCTTGGGCTGCGGGCTACTTCAACGAATGCATGAATGGATTCGAATACCAAGCCGCCGGGCACATGATTTGGGAAGGCATGTCAGAGGAGGGCTTCGCCGTGGTGCGAGCGCTCCATGAGCGCTATCATGCCCGGCGTAGAAATCCATGGAATGAGATCGAGTGCGGTGATCACTACGCCCGCAGCATGGCAAGCTACGGCGTCTTCCTCGCCGCCTGCGGCTTTGAATATCACGGTCCACTGCAGCACATTGGCTTCGCTCCGCGCATCGCGGCTGAGAACTTCAAAGGCGCATTCACCAGCGCCGAGGGATGGGGCAGTTTCACCCAGAAAATAGACGCCCAGGCCCTGCGCGCCGAAGTTGCCATAAAGTGGGGCACATTGTCTGTCAAGACCCTCGCGCTCCGCACCTCCGCTTCAGGTTCAGTTCACTCGGAGGTCGATGGCTCAACCGTCGCCGTGTCTCAGCAACATACCGGAGGCAGGCTGATCGTGACCTTCAAAGACCCGGTCAGCCTCAGTGCCGGCATGAAACTAACCGTCGGATGCTCACACGTCTGATGCGGTCTACGAAGGCATCCTGATGCAGTACCTGCGCCGGCGCCACCTTTTGGTGGGCACCTGATGAGTGTGTTTAATCGGCCTGGGAGGATTTGGCCAGTGGTTGGCGGTTGAGCTGAGTGGTTACCCGACTGGTTTGCGGAGAGCGCAATAAAGCGTCTCCCGACAGTTCCGGAACTCGCGAGCGAGCGCAGGCTTCTTTTCGCCAGGTGCGGCACGCCGGCGAAGGTCGGCAATCTTGGCCTTTATCGGCGACAGCTTGCGCCCTTTGTACTTGCCTTCGGCTTTGGCCAAGGCATTGCCTTCGCGCTGCGCACCAGGATGAGTGCGCTCGAACTCAGCAACGGCACCGAGCATCGACAACAACAGGTTGGCCATCGGCGAGTCCTCGCCGGTGAAGATGAGCGCTTCTTTGATGAACTGGACGGCAATGGCGCGGTCGGTCAGACTCTTGACCAGGAGTCGCAAGTCGGTAAGATTGCGGGCAAGCCGGTCCATCAAGTGGATGACCAGAGTGTCGCCTTCGCGGCAGAACTCGGATGCTGCCTGCAACTGAGGCAGCGCCATGTCCTTACGTGCCGCTCAGAAGGGCAAGAAACGAAATGACGCTACCTGACATTTATTGACCCTTTTCTTGACTCATGTGGGCCACCTGGATACGGTAGAAACCAACCAGCGTCGCTTCGCTCCGACTTCGGCCCCGATCGAACGGAATCAGTGGCCCACATCACTGGAATACGCAATAGGCCCAAGGGATCACGGGTGATCACGCAACTCCGCAACGCGCCCCTCGGCGCGATCGCCGCATTCACGCCGGCCCGGTACCAAGATAGATTTTAAGGCAGGGTTAGACGGGTTCAAATGTCGATATCAATTCCGCAACGGCTGGGTGGTCCGCTATGTTCTGGCCGGTTTGCTTCGTCTGCAATGGTCCAACAGACAAGGAACACAGCTGCTTGAAGAGGTCGTCTGGCTGAAATTTGGCGCGAATCGGCCAATCTGTTAGCAACGACTCGATGTACTCGGAATCCTCTGCCCGTATGAGTCCGGACCATTGGGGGTGAACCCGGAAGTCCAGATTGCCTCTCTCGTCCTTAAGCGCAAGCAGGAAAGCAAACCGCGCGCGAAGTAGCGAGCCGCCCTGAGTCTGCGGGTTGTACTCCAGAAGGCAATATTGGTACAGGCGGCTTCCTCCATTGGGTTGCATCTGTGCAACTTTGCTGATTGTCATTTCCTATGGTGCCGACCATTGTGACGAGCGTCTGCTCCAAAAAGCTCAGAGTTTCCAGTCGGTCAAGGCATTCCGCAAAACGGCGGAGTGCGGACAATTCTGTCCATTCCTCCGGCAGCTGCTGCGCTCGTTGCCAAAGCCGGTCTACATCCAAAGCCCCCACAACCGCTTGAAAGTTGCGAAGTTGTTCCCAGACTACATCCGGGTAGATACGTTTATCAAGATAGCGCGACGCGATAAACGATTTGTATTGTTCGCCTTTGGAACCGCCGAACATGTGTCCGTGATCGACAAATGTTGCGTGCAAGGTTCTGGAGGCATCTTCGACGAAGATAGCCTGCCGGTTGTCTGCATGATCTGCGCAAATGTCGATCAGCCATGCGAACCAGAATGCATTCCGGTTGCGGACCCTACCAAAACTGGAACCAGGGAGGATTTCCAGAAGCTGTGTGTCCGCGCCGCCAAGAAATTGGGAGCCGTAACACAACCCCTGAGTGGGTCTCAAGTGGCCTGTTGGCATCTCCATCCAGCAGCCAGGATTCTGGTCGAGAAAAGCATCCGTGACCAGCAGCGGCTTCCATTTCGGAACGGCCAACCCACAAGCGCGGAACAACTCGCTTCCCATGCACTCATTGAATAGGAGGTTTTGCCCCTGTGGGTTGTTCGCAAACTTGACGACGTAATCAACCCCGTCGCTTGCCTGCGCAAGAATCGGCTGTGAGCCACCACGGAGCTTGCGGACAAACCCCAAAAGAGATGCTGAGTCGTTCCCGAATATTGTCATTGAGCCCCAGAAAGACGCGTAAAATAAACACCACTCGGTGCGTGTGCATTTCTGGAGGCAATCAGTGCAATCGTTCAGCCGGAATAAGGGAGAACCCATTAAAACGTTCTGAGCCTAATCTCTTGCTAATAATCTTTCTTGGCCGAAGCGGAATTCCTCCCATTTCTTTCATCAAGGGAATTTCCGTCCGGTTTTCCATAGCCATGAGAGAAAAATACTGTGCGTGCAGGTCGGTGTCAACCGCTTTCCTGTGAAAAATTCCAAACTAAAGTTGTACTCACCCGCCAATTTGCCCAATAAGAAGTGCATTCTGGGAAAGAAAATGACATTTCGGCCGAACGTCAGTCCATTCCGACCTTCGAAATGGGCGCAGGCGGGGATGATTTGGTGTTGAACCACCTCTGCCATCTTGGAATCATCTACAAGTTCCTACTGCGAACAGGCACTCGTCGTCGGCGTCCACGGGGAGAATTTGAACGATCCGAAGATTCCATCTAAGTGGTTCAAGATTGACGGCGTTGTTGCGTTGGTTGAGTTGGCGCTCAATCTTCTCTGGTCTTAGAACCATGCATCGGACGAGTTGTGGGAAGCGCTTGACAGATGCCTTTGGGCAACGACTCAAAACCCATGGGTCATTCTGCGCACGGTCTCGCGCAAAAATCAGGCTCTCTTATGTGGGCCGGAGTTCCGCCGGAAGCTCGACAGTCTGCTGCGGCAGAATCGGGAATCGTGTCAGGCCAATGCATGGATCCAGCATAAGCACCCAGATACAGCATTTTCGACAGTTCCGTACTTCAGCATGGAGTTCATGCTGAGTGAAACCCTGCCCATGTATTTTGGCGGCCTTGGAAATCTGGCGGGGACCAAATGATGGCGGCCAGCGACCTGGGCGTACCGGCTGTCGGAATTAGTTTGCTTTATGGACAAGGATATTGCCACCAGGACTTCGATGCCAGTTGCTGTCACCGTGGCCGCTGCGGTCCAATCCGCATCTCTCACGCCGCCATCGCTCAGCTTCACCACGCTCAGCGGCTCCACCAGCGCGGCCCAGACCGTCACCCTCTCCAACACCGGCAACATAGCCCTCGGCATTACCGGCATATCGCTTACTGGGACCGACACCAGCGCCTTTGCCCAGTCCACCACCTGCGGTTCCTCGCTTGCTCCTGGCGCAAACTGCACCATCTCCATCACCTTCTCGCCAACTTCTGTAGCCACTTTCAGCGCCACCCTATCGGTTGCGGACACCGCCACCGGCTCACCGCAAACCGTAGCCCTCAGCGGAACTGGAAACGCGGCGCCAAACTTCACCCTCAGCGCAAGCCCAGCCGTGCAAGCCGTGCCGTCTGGAACCGCAGCCACTTACACCCTCACCGTTACCCCGCAAAATGGTGCGTTCAATCACGCCGTCTCTCTCTCAGTCACCGGGCTGCCCCAGGGAGCCACCGCAACTTTCACGCCGCCATCCGTCACCCCAGGCAGCTCTGCCGCGACCAGCCAGCTCAGCATTCAAACCGCAACAACCACCGTCGCCCGTAACCAACGCTCCATCTGGCCGATCGGCGGCCCTGCCCTCGCCCTCATCGGCATCTTCTTCCTGCCGGCCAGGCGCAGACGCCAGTGGCTAGCCTTGGGAACTCTCTTCCTTGCCGCCCTTGGGGCACTCACCCTCAGCGGCTGCGGCGGTGGCTTCGCCCTCAACGCGCCTTCTGCCAACACCTACTCGATTACCGTCTCCGCCGACAGCGGGCAGGACATCCAGACCACCACCGTGCAGCTCACGGTCAACTAAGGAGAACCAATGCGCATCCCAGCTCTCGCTTCTGCTCTGTTCTTCCTGGCCGCAATGGCAATCTCCGCCGCCCCCGGCAAGGCGCAATCCAACACGCCTTCACGGTCCATGCCCAGAGAGCTGGCCCTCACCTACAACTGGGAACACAGCAACGCGCCGCCGGGCGGATGCGGCTGCTTCGGCCTCAACGGCGGAGGACTGCAACTCGCCTGGCCACTCGGCAAAAAAGGATTCGCCCTCGCCGCCGACTTCAGCGTTGTCCATCAGCCAAACGCCGTCACGGCCGGCAACTCCATCACCCTCAGCACCTATCTCGCAGGCATCCAGTACCGCCCCGCCAGCCACGGCAGTCGCTGGCAGCCATTTGCCGAGATTCTCGGCGGCGCCAGCCATGCCTCCGGCAATCTTGTTGCATCCGGCTCTGCGGCCAGCAATGCCGGCCTGTCTTTTGCCGCAATCGCTGGCGGGGGCCTCGACCTCGGCCTCAGCCGCCGGTGGCTCTGGCGCGTCTTTCAGGCGGACTACCTCGCAGGCACCGTCAACAACGGCTCCAACAACCACCAGAACATCCTCCGCCTCAATACCGGCGTCGCCCTGCGCTTTTAGGGCCTCGCTGCGGCTTCAAGCTGCTTGCGAATGTTTGCCCGCGGCGAATCCGCGCCCACGGACGCGAGCAGCCCCAGCCCTTCCTCTGCGGTGGCTCGCCCTTCGGCAACTTTGCCGGTCGCCCGAAGAGCCTCCGCCAGCACCAGCAGAATGCCCGGTGTGTGGCGATGGCTTTGCTCCGCCGCCCGGCTCTCACAGGCCAGAGCAAACTGTGCGTCCCGCAGCGACGCAGGCTGCACATGCAGAAAGGCATTCCCGGCATTGTCCAGTGCCATCGGGGAAGCCTGTTCCTTCGCCGCAATCTGCCGTAGTGTTGCCAGCCCCGTCGCCGCCAATTTCTTCTGCGCCTGCCCAAGCCCGGCCTCCGCCGTAGCCAACCTCACTTGGGCATCCGCGCGCAGTACCTTCCAGTTCTCGTTGGAAGGGTCTTGCCGCAGCATCCTCTCCACCACTCCCAGGTACTCTTTCAGCAGGGCAGCCGCTTCCGCAGTAGCCTTCTTCCGGTTTGAACCCTCCGGCGCCAGCAGAGGATTCGCTGCCGCCTCTCTTGCCGCAGCTTCATCGTCCAGAATCACATCCAAATCCGCCAATGCGCGCAGATCTTCCGGATCCGCCGCGGACAGCTTTCGCTCCGACTGCTCCACCCCGCTCAGGATCGGCATGGCCTCCTCAAATCGACCCAACTCCACCAGTGCATTGCCCTCTTTGCGCAGAATCATGATCCGCATCCGCTGGATCGTCAGGGTAGACTGTTGTTCCTTCGCGATCGCGTCGGCGCGCTGCACCGCCAGTTGAAAGTCCTTCAGAGCTTCCGCGGGATCCGTCTCCAACTCAGTACTGCCGATCTTCATCTGGTTGATCGCAAGACCCCGAAGAGCCCGCTCAAACTTCGCGTCCATGCTCAGCGCACGGTAATCCAGTTCAATCGACTTGCGAAATGCGGCAATCGCTCCATTCACATCTGCCATGCTCGCCGTTCCGGATTGACCCAGCTCATCGCCCAGCGAACCGAATGCCGAAGCCGCGTCGCAAATCAACCGCGGAGACGCTCCGCCGCCCCTCACCAGGCGGTCATAGCTTTCGGTCGCGGCCCTCATCGACTCCACTGCCTCACGGGTTCGCGCCATGCCAAAGAATATCTCCCCTTGCGATTCCTGCGCGGTCGCCAGCGCCTCCAGAACCTCTTTGTCCGTCCTGTTTTCAGCAGCCAACGCCGTGGTGAGATCGATCGCCTTCCGGATCCCCTCCAATGCGCCGCTCGGGTCGCCAAGATTCTGCTCATAGGGATTTCCCTGTATATTCGCCAGTCGCGTATACGCGTCCACAAGATCCAGTTGTGTCTGCCGGTCTCCCTTCGCATCTCGGGCCATCCGGTCCAGGTGTTCCAGAACCCGCGTCACCAGCAGTTTCTGCGCGCCCGTCGACCCCGGCAACTGCTTGATGGCCTCATCCAACTCCGACAGCAGGCTGTTGCTCAGTTGCCGCAAATCGGCAGAGCGCGCCTCGGCGCGCCGCCTCTCTGCATTGGCGACGCTGGCCTGCCACACGATGCCTGCAGCGCCCGTTACCAGGCTCGCCAGAACCAGCGCCAGCGCAGTGATCCCCACCCGATGGCGGCGGACAAACTTCACCGCCTTGTACCGCAACGTTGCTTGCCGCGCTGCCACCGGCCTGCCCTCGCAATACGCCCGAAGATCGCTCGCCAGCGGTTCCACCGTCGGATACCGATCCCGCGGATCTTTGCTCAGCGCTTTCTCCAAGATTGCTTCCAGGTCCCGGTCCAGCTTCCTCGCGGAATCAACCCCGTGCGAGGGTTTCCTGGGCGTTTCCTCGCACACCACGCGGATCATCTCACCCATGGAGAGATCCTTCAGTTCATAGGGCAGGGAGCCGGTCAACAGGAGTCGCAACAGCACCCCAAGCGAATAGGTGTCGGAGGCTGTCGTAATGGGCTTCCCCAGAATCTGCTCCGGACTGGCGTACTGCGGAGTAAACGAGAGATATCCCTCACGGGTCATCTGGCTACCCCCAATCTCCACCGACGGCAGCAGTAGTTTCGCCGTTCCAAAATCAAGCAGGCGCGGTCTGCCGTCCGCAGCGACAAAAATGTTGTCCGGCTTCAAATCGCGATGCACGATGAAGTTCTGATGGGCAAACTGCACCGCCTCGCAGATGTGCAGAAACAGGGCAATCCGCTCCAGTTCCCCCAGATTCTGCTCGTTGCAATACCGGTCGACCGGGTCGCCATCCACATACTCCATGGCAAGATACAAATCGCCAGCCGCGGTGACGCCTCCATCCACCAGCCGGGCAATATACGGATGCTGTAGTCCGGCAAGTATCTGTCGCTCCTGACGAAACCGCTCGCGGAACAAGTCGCTCGCGAGCGGCAGATCAATCAGCTTGATCGCAACCTGCTGGTCAAACTGCCCGTCGGCCCGGTGCGCCAGATAGACCGCGCCCATCCCTCCCCGGCCAATCAGTCGGTCCAGTTGGTAATTCCCCACAACCCGAGGAGCTGCGGACGTTTCCGCGCCTGCGTCAGGCCATCGAATTGTCGTCGACTTTTCCTCGGCCTCGCTTGCTTCCAACAGCGAGCGAACTTCTCCGGCCAGGTCGCCATCTCTGCCACACTCCGCATCAATCAGTGCCTCGCGCCCCTCGGCTGAAAGCGACAACGCTTGATTGAAGATGGTTTCGACTCGCTGAAACCTCGACTGCGTTTCACCCATCGCCAGAGACACTCCTGTCTTCGCTTCAATTCTTCACCGAATGAATGATCAAATTTGTGAGGAATTCAATCAGGCCCGCACCAGCCCCGCCGCATCCGCCGGATAGATTCGCCGATACAGCCAACTCCGCGCGAACTTCAGCTCCCTATCCACGGTCGCCTTCGAAACCTGCATCAAATCAGCAGTCTCCACTGCCGTACACCCCAGAAAGTAACGCAACTCCACCAGCCGAACCTTCGACTCATCTAACTCGTTCAGTTCGTCCAGCGCTCGGTTCAAATCCAGCAGCTCGGGCCCGTCCACCGACACCCACGCCAGGTCCTCGCTCAATGGAATCCGCTGCAGCCCACCACCGCGAATCTGCGCCTGCGACTCCCGTGCGTGATCAATCAAAATCATCCGCATCACTTTCGCGGCAAATGCATAGAAATGCCGCCGGTCTTCCCAGTCGGCCTTCTTCTGGTTCAGCAAACGCAGATACAGCTCGTGCACCAGCATCGTCCCCTGCATCCCGTCAGGGTTCCGCTCGCGCCCCACATAGGCCGCCGCCACATTGCGCAAGTGAGGGTACACCAAGGGCATCAGCTCTGAAAACGCAGTTGCTTCACCGTTCTTCCACTTGCCCAACAGCAGCGTAATCTCGCCCTCGCCTTGCTCCAATACCGCCCCCAGCGCAAAATTCTATCCACCTTGATTTGCAGTCAGGGTATCACCTTCGGGCCAGAATGCGGACTATCCGCTAGCTAAGCATGGGAGGCCCCCGGCTGCCGGGGGATACTTGCCTTCTTCAGGCTCGGTGCTAACCGGAAGCTAACATTCAGCAAGGTCCAAGAGTGACGGGCACTCAAACTGGAGTGCCCGTCACTCTTGTGCGTAGGTCTGTGACCGCATGAGAATGTGCCTTTGCATTAACATTTTCATCGCCACCGTCCAGGAAAGCTCATCCGACCAGGCGTGGCATATGTACTCCGCCTGACACGGTGGTCACTGAACTTTCTACCCAAAGTCCGGCCACGGTCAGGATTGCTCTGCGCAACGGGGCAAGAAAGCCTGCTATCCTCTCGCCTTCACTCCGGGTGGTTCGTCTCACACATCTCCCCATTCAGGAACTTGTCCCGCAGCTTCGTGTTGAAGCTCTCGCAGTATCCGTTCTCCCATGGAGAACCTGGTTCGATGTACATGGTTTTGGCCCCGGTTTGAGCCAGCCACTTGCGCCGCTCCGTGCGGTTCAGCAAGCACTGCCGCGTTGACTCATCAATCCGGTTCAACATACGCCCACTCCTGCCGTCATAGATCTTCGTGCTCACGAAGTCGTAAGTCCACACATGGTTACTGTAATCGGGACGCAACTGCATACAGGCCCCATCGTTCAGCCACACGCGGCCACCCGGCTTCTCAATCTGAGGTACCTTCGGCCCCTCGCGATGCCAAATTCGATAAACCCGGTCCTTGCCGACATGCCAGCCTGCTCTCCGCAGCAGCGTCGTAGTCCGTCGGTAGCCGTAGTGCCCATACTGGCTGGCCAACTCGATGATGGCCCGGGTCAGTCGATCCTCGTCCTCGCGCTGTGCCGGTTGATAGCGCTGCGTGCCCCGTGGTTGTTTCACCAGCTTGCGCGCCCGCCGTACTCCTTCCGCCAGGCGGAATACGTCTGTTCTGTAGTCTCGTTCTCCCGGCAGGCTGCCGGTGTCATCTTGCCGTGCGCAATCGCCACTTCAATTTGCCGCATCAGGTTCACAACCTGCTCAGCAGTACGCTTGTTCCCCTTCTGCATATCCTGCTCACCTCATTCCAGCCTGTCTCAAATTTCGTTGTACAAGGAGCGCCGGGCTATCCAAACCAATTGGAGAACAAGCAGCTGGTGATGTGAATGGGGTACGTTTGAAGTACGAATTTGGAGGGCTTTTCGCAAGTCGCCGATTTTATGGAGCGGGAGACCGGGATCGAACCGGCGACATTCAGCTTGGGAAGCTGACGTTCTGCCACTGAACTACTCCCGCTCAGCAACGTCTACATGAGGATACCAGAATTGGTAGAAATTCTGCGCAGGCTTGGGGACACGGAGGCGGAAATTGTCATTGGGGTCAGATTTGGGCCTTTTCGGGAGGCGGGCTGAAGACGCACGGAAAACCCGTGCACTGAGAAATTTCGCGCGAAAGATGACTCCGAGCCAAGTGGGCTTGTCGATGGTTTCAGGCAGCAGCGGAGACGAATTGCAGGAGCGATTTCTGATCGGCAACCCTGGGTTCGTCATTTGACCAACTCCATATCTTGTTTTTTGCCGGGGGCAGCAGTTGCAGGCCGATTCCATCGGCTCCATAGCGAACCACTTTGGCCTGAACGGCGATGGATCGGTTGGCGGTTTGATCCTTGCTGCGGGTATCCTGCAGCGTCATGAGGAGGACGGATCCAATCCACCAGCGATGGTCGGTGACAAGGTAGAGGCCTTGGCGCGTGACGTCGCGCACGGTATGGGGCACTGGATTCTCGCCATTCCAGTAATAGGCCACCATGTGTTTGACTTCCTTGCGGGGCTCTCTTCGGCGGTCCGTGCCGGAGCCTTTGCTGAACCAGGCGCGCAAGGTGTTCATGCGAATTGTTGCATCGGCAGATACTTCCCGGAGTGTTGTCATTCGGATTCGCTTTGCCCCCATTGGTGTGTCTGGATATTGATAGAACGTGTTAACGCTTCAGGGCCAGCCAGATGAGCAGGATGGTGGCAAAGCCGGAGGCTTCCAGCAGAAAAGCCCAGAAGATGCCGCGGAAGAGTCCAAATTCTGTGTCCTGGAGCGGCTCAGTCGGTGCAGCGTATGGATCGTCCCCAGTGCGTCGAGCCGGTGAAACAACAGAGAGGTTTGAGAGTGAAGCTTCCATGGAGTTTGCCATTGCGACGGAGCCTCCTTTGATGCGCGAACAGGGCTTTGGTCACGGTCGATCCAATGGTGAGGTGGAGTACCTGTGACTGCGCGGCAACTTGGCCGGACATGGTTCATGTTGGCTTGAGAAAGGCGGGGAGGGAAGGACTTTCCATGGGGTCTCGAACGACAGGATTCCACTTTGATTCAAGATGGAGTGCTTGTGCCGAATGGGGAAGAGTATGCCGGTGCGGCTTGGGAGTTGGAGAGTTGCCGGGTGGGCGATTGGGGCGTCCTGCCAGGGACGAGCCAGTGCGCACCGGCCAGTCGGGTATACTGCAACCGTCGGCTTGAACCACGGCCGGTTAGGCCGAACTGCAAGTGGTTGACGCGAGCGAGAAGGAGAAACCGTATGTTGCGGGGGATTTCACCGTTGTTGAGCCCGGAGTTGCTGCAGGTACTTTGCGCGATGGGGCATGGGGACGAGATTGTTCTGGCGGACTCGAATTTCCCGGGCTCGAGCGTGGCCAAGCGGCTGGTGCGGGCCGATGGACTGAGCATTTCGGCGCTGCTGGAGGGGATTCTGCCGTTGTTTCCGCTGGATAGCTACGATGTGCCGCTGGCGATGATGGCGATTGTGCCGGGGGATCCTCTGGACCTGCAGGTGGAGGCGGATTACATGGCTGTGGTTGCGCGTAACGAGCGAGCCGGGGCGGCTCCGGAGCGGGTGGAGCGTCATGCCTTCTATGCGCGGGCGCGAGAGGCCTACGCCGTGGTGATGACGGGCGAGACAAGGGCTTATGGGAATCTGATTTTGAAGAAGGGCGTTGTGCGTTTGTAAGACGATTTCCAGTTCGCGAACAAGAGCCTGAAGCCCGCCGGCGGCATTTCCTGATGGAAAGCTGCCGGCGGGTTTGCCGTTTTGGTCTGCCGCGTTACCAGCCGAGGACGTAGGCGAAGACGAGGGGGGCGACGATGGTGGCGTCGGACTCGATGATGAATTTTGGGGTGTCGATACCGAGCTTGCCCCAGGTGATTTTCTCGTTGGGAACGGCGCCGGAGTAGGAGCCGTAGCTGGTTGTGGAGTCGGAGATCTGGCAGAAGTAGGCCCAGAGGGGGACGTGCTCGCGCTGCAGATCCTGGTGGAGCATGGGGACGACGCAGATGGGGAAGTCGCCGGCGATGCCGCCGGCAATCTGGAAGAAGCCGACGGGGGTGGTGTTGGTGGTGTTTGTGTACCACTCGGCCAACTCCATCATGTACTCAATGCCGGTGCGCACGGTGTGGACGTTTTTGACGTCGCCGGTGATGCAGTGGCCGGAGTACATGTTGCCGAGGGTGGAGTCTTCCCAGCCGGGGACGAAGATGGGCAGGTTCTTCTCGGCTGCGGCGAGCAGCCAGCTGTTTTTCGGGTCGATCTGGTAGCTGCCTTTGAGGACGCCGGAGAGGAGAATCTTGTACATGAATTGGTGCGGAAAATAGCGCTCTCCGGCTTGGTCGGCGCGGACCCATTCCTGCAGTACGACGCTCTCAATGCGGCGCATGGCTTCCATTTCGGGGATGCAGGTGTCGGTGACGCGGTTCATGTGGCGGGCGAGTAGTTTTGCCTCGTCGGAAGGGGTCAGATCGCGGTAGTGGGGCACGCGCTCGTAGAAGTCGTGGGCGACGAGGTTGAAGACGTCTTCTTCAAGATTTGCGCCGGTACAGGTGATGGCATGGACTTTGTCCTGGCGGATCATTTCGGCGAGGCTGAGGCCGAGCTCGGCGGTGCTCATGGCTCCGCCCATTGTGAGGAACATTTTGCCGCCAGTGTCGATGAGCTTGATATAACCCTCTGCCGCATCCACCAAAGAAGCCGCGTTGAAATGCCGATAATGATGTTTGATGAATTCCTTGATAGCCATGGATAAGAGCTCCTTTGCGGCGAAGTGCGCCATTCTCGAAAATATCACAGGGGTTGGTGGGTAGTGGTTAGCGGTGCGTGAACAGTGGCGAGGGGTTACTGATTTCTAACTCTCCTCCCATTGGTTGTCAGAAACTGGGGTTATAGGGGCAGGACTGCATTCGGTTTGTCTGGAAGTGGGTTTCTAATGGAATGTGTGGTTTAGGCGAAATTGAAGACAGGCCTCAAAAATGCCTTTTGGGCCATTTTTCAAGCTACTCTAAAACGTAGAGTGGTTGATTTCATTGGGTGAAAGCGATGAAAAGCGAATAAAAAGAGAACTAAGTGCGTTTTTGGGCGTTTGCTCTTTTCCCCCTTCGAGTGGGGTGTTGGCGAGGTGGTTACGGGCAGCGGGAGGCTGCCAAGGACTTAGGGACTTAGGGACCGGATCGAGCTGCGCTCGATGGGGTTCTGCTCACCCTTCTATTGTGCGCGTTTGGGGCTTAATTATGCGCAGACTGGGAGCAGATTTTTTCAGTGGTCGGTGATTGAGTCAGTGGGGGCGTTGCAGGCCGGAGTCGTAGAGGAGGCGGATGATGCGGAAGCGGTGGCCGCGGAAGGGTTCGAGGAGCTCCATCATGCGTTGGTCGGAGCCTTCGGGTTCGCCGGCGAGGGCGTAGCTGACGAGGTGGGGCAGGTGGAGGTCGGCGGGGATGGCGGCATCGATGTCTCCAGCGCCGTAGCCGAGGACAGTTTCGGTGGTCCAGGGGCCGATGCCGGGTTGGCGGAGGAGGTGAGCGCGGAGGGATGGGAAGTCCATGGTGTTGCTGAGGGGGTGGAAACGCGACTCCTGGGCGAAGCGCAGCATGGTCTGGGCGCGCTGGTGGTCGATGTCGACGGCTTCGAGCTCAAAGCGGGGGATTTGGGTGAGGGTGGCCGGGGGTGGGAAAGCGGTGAGTCCGAGGGGAGCGGGAGAGCCCCAGCGCTGGACGATGCGCCGCCAGCCGCGCATGGCGTCGACGGTGCGTATGCGCTGCTGGAGGATGGCGGAGTTGACCGAGTCCCAGAGCCAGGGATAACGGAGGATGCGCAGGCCGGCGAGACGCCAGTAGAGGCGCTGGATGCCAGTGTCAGGGGTCAGGAAGGTGTCGTAGTGGTCGGGCTGGGCGAGGCAGTGGGCGGCTTCCTCGGCGAGGGCCGCGGCATTTGAGCCGTGGGCAGCCACCTCAAGCTCGTGCTCGCCGCAGCGGGCAAAGTGGAGGGCTGCGGGGGCGTCGCGGTAGAAGAAGGCCTTGGCGAAGCTGTCGTGGGTTCTGTGTGCCGTGGGGTCATGGGGGCCGAGGGATTGCAGGGAGAAAGTGCGCGCGAAATGGATGGGGAAGAGGGAGACGCGGAAGCTGATGGACTGTTCCGCTGGGCTCATGCGGCCCTGACCTGTGCGGCGCGGGCACGCTGCCAGTCGCGCAGGCCGAAGACGGCCATGACGACGAAGATGGCGTAGAGGGCGGCGGTGATGGGGACCTGCTTCCAGAGGTATTCGCCGATGTATATGAGGTCGACGGCGACCCAGACGTGCCAGTTTTCAAGGTATTTGCGGGCCTGCCACCATTGGCCGACGAGGCTGAAGGAGGTGAGGGAGGCGTCGAGCCAGGGGAGCGAAGCGTCGGTGTAGCGGGCCATGAAAGCGCCGAGAGCGAGGCTGCCGAGGATGCCGGCGAGGATGCCGATGAGCCAGCCATTGCGGTTGAGCTTGAGGACGGTGACTGCGCCTTCGTCCTGCACGCCACGGTACCAGTGCCACCAGCCGTAGACGGAGCAGAGGGCGAAGACGCCCTGGAGGAGCATGTCGGAGTAGAGATGGATTTCGCGGAAGAACTCTCCGTAGAGGAGGCAGGAGAGGATGATGACGGGCCAGGCGACGAGAAGGCGGCGCATGGTGAGCCAGATGCCGAGGAGGCTGACGAGGGCCGAGATGACCTCAAGGGGGGTCATGTGGAGCCAGGCGAGGAGTTGGGGGAGCATGGTCAGCGGGCCTCCGTGGCTTGGGTTGTGGCGAGTTGACGCAAGTGATTGAGGAGCGACGCACCTTCGGTGGTTTGGAACCAGCGGGCGTGGCCGAGGAAGTATCCGTCCCAGGCGAGGGCGGTTTTCTCTTCGGAGTGGAGGATGGTGAGGAAGTAGTCGGCCTCGGAGAGGGCGAATTCAAGATGGACGAGGGGGAGGATGGCGGCGAGCTGATGGAGCGCGTCGCGGCTGAGGGGGCGGATGGAGTGGTAGCCGGCGAGAAGCTGGTCGAGCTGGGCGAAGTGGACGAGGGAGCCGGGGGTCTGGGATGGTTGGTCGATGCGGAGCCACTCGACGATGTTGCGCTCGATGGCGGTGGCCAGGTCGTGGAGGGCGCAGGTGCGGTCGGCGAGGCCGAAGTCGATGACGGCGGCGACCTGGGCCTCGGGGCCGGTGGCGGCCCAGGTGAAGTTGGAGGCGTGTGCGTCGTTGTGGGTCCAGAGGGGGGCGAGGTGGCTGGGGAGGGGATGGCTGCCCTGCCCGGCGGAGTATTGGGCGAATGGCGTGCGGGCCAGGGTTTGGAGGAGGGGATCGAGGGCTTGTTCGGCGGCTGCGCGCCACTTGCGGGGGCCGAGCCATGCCTGGAGCTGGGGGCGTGCGGCGAGGCAGGTCTCGATGGCCCGGTAGGGATTGGGAGCGGTGAGGATGGAGAAGCTGGTGACGAGGGGATGCCTGGGGCGTGCGGGCGCGGTGTATCCTTGAGCTGCGTTGTGGAGCTGAGCGAGGGCCTGGCCGGCGCCGTGGGCGTGGGCGGCGTGGAAGAACGGGGTCCAGGAGAGCGCGTCCTCATAGGCATCGACGCCGGCGGCGAGGGGATGGGCTTCGTAGGTCCAGTTGCCGTCGAGGATGGCGGTTGTGCCGTCGGCGGTGGTCAGGGGCGGCTTGACGAGGGGGGTGCGTACGGCCAACCAAGCCATGAAGGTGTGCTCTTCGGCGAGGGCAGCGGGGGTGCGTACGGCGAGGGCGTGGCGCTTGAGGAAGACTTTGCCTTGGGGGGTGGCGACGAGGCTGGCGGCGGAGAATGGGCGCGGGCTGATGGAGAGAAGTTGATCGGCACCGCCGGCGGCCGGGTAGAGGCGGAGGATGCGGTCTGCTTCGGGCAGGGTGAGGGGAGGCCAGTCCGGGGGGACCAGGTCGCCGGAGAGGCCGTGCGCGATGTGTGGGTTGGCTGAGATGGGTGAGTCCTGGGGCGAGAGTGCCCAAGAGATAGTGTAAAGGCAGTGGTTAGTGGACAGTGGGATCGAGCTGCGCTCGATTTTGAGTGTTCGGAGGGGGATTTGTAGTTCCCCGGTCTCAAAAGCGAGACCGGGGGCACCAGGATGGTTGCTTAAGGCGATGGAAAAGGCAAAGGGCTGAGGACGCGGGCTAGTTGTCGGTGTTTTGGTAGGGCTTTTGGAGATAGAGGCGGGCTTCGTTGAGGGCGCCCTGGGTGTTGTCGTTGGTCTGGACGGCTTGGCGGTACTCGTTGACGGCGCGGTCGCGCTGGCCAGTGACGTCAAAGATTTTGCCGAGCTGGATGTGGCTCCAGACTTCGGTCCAGCGAGGGTCGCCGTCGCCGCGGAGGGCGTCTCGATAGGCGTTGGCGCTGGCCTGGTAGTTGCGCTGCTCGAAGAGGACTTCTCCGATGCGGTAGTCGGCGAGGGAGCTTTGCGGGTTGGCTTCGAGGGCTTTCTGGAACTCGGTGAGGGCGGCGGCGGTGTCACCCTGGGCGACGAGCTGCTGGCCTTTGAGGATGGCGACGCGGACTTGGAGGTCTGGGCTGGACTTGAGGACCCAGTTGTCGGGGTCTATGGAGATGTGGCGGGGGCGGCCGAAGGTGTCGACGACGAACTGGGAGTTGGAACCGACGACATCGATGCGCTTGGTTTCGGTTTTGCCGTCAGTTTCGACGCGGAGCTCGACGGGCATGCGGAAGAGGTCAAGGTCTTGCTCGATTTGGCCGATGGTGCGGAAGCCCTTATTGTTGCCGAGGCGGTAGACCGCGAAGTGGTTGACGAAGTTGGGCGCGCCGGTGCCGTCAACCCACTGGGCGAAGAAGGCGGTGAGTTGCTGCTGGCTTTGCGCCTCGGCGACTTTCTGGAAGTCGATGCTGCGCATGGGCTTGTCAGTGAACTGGCTGAGCGCGCCCTGGAGCGAGTTTTTGAAGGACTTGTCACCGATCTCCCAGCGGAGCATGTGAAAGACCATGGCGCCTTTTTCGAGGGTCATGGACTGGAACTGGGGGGTGAAAGGGTCTAGGCGACCGGCGGAGGAAAGGGGAGTGGTGTCGTAGGCGAGCGCGCCTGCTGAGACATCCTGAATGGCGTTTTCCATGGCGGTGCGGCCGTTCTCGTCTTCGAGGTACATGAGCTCGGCGTATCGGCTCATGCCGTTGGTGATCCAGGCGTCGTTGAGGGTTGCGGGGGAGACTTCCGAGCCCCACCACTGATGGGCGATGGTGTTGGCGAGGAGTCGAACGCCGGATTTGTCCCCGACGCGGGAGCCGGAGATGGCGGCGAGTTCGGGCGCCCAGACGGCGGGCAGGGTATCGTCGGGGAGCTCGACGACGGCGAGGCGGCCTGACTCGGGCTGGCCAAAGGTGGTGGTGAAGAAGTCCATTTCGCGGGCGGCGGTTTCGGCCAGGTCGGTGGCTGCGGTCTGGTGTGCGACGGTGAGGTAGGTCTTAATATTTGCAGCGCCGTTGGCTGCCGTGGGGGGAACGAAGCGTCCCGCGATGACGGTGCCGGGGAAGCCGGGACGGGTCCAGTTGAAGTCGTACTGGTCACCGGGCTTGCCGCTTGCGAGGGTGACGGTGGTGGGGCCGTTCTGGAAGCCGGAGGCGATAACACGCATGCCCTGGGGGACGCGGATGTGCATTTCAGCAGTGAAGCGGTCGGTGAGGTAGCCGGTTGTGGGGAACCAGCGGGCTGGGTAGAGGAGATAGCTTTCCAGCTCCTGGATGGCGGCGAGCTTGAGGCCTTCGACGGGGCCGTCGTCGTCGCCGGTGATTTTGCCGTCGTAGACGAAGGTCCAGTGGACGGGCTGGCCTTTGACGAAGGGGGTTGCCGGGGAGACGCGGATGGAGCCGTCTGCGGAGCGGTCGCCGGTGAGCAGCTTGCCCTGGTCGTCGGTGATGCTGGTGAGCTTGAGGGCGGGGTGGAAGCCGAAGGTGACGACATCGGCGGTGTCAGGCGCGGTGAAGGTGACGACGGCCTTGGCGGCGAGGTGGTGGGTGGCGGGGTCGAGCTCCGCGTCAATGACATAGCCGCGGATGGTGAGGACCTGGCGCGCGGGGGCAAAGGCGTGGCCGGGGATGGCCAGTGCGGCGGCGGCAAGCAGCAGGAGCAGGCGCGGGGCGCAGGCGACGAAGGTCCATTTCAGGGAGTAGCTCGGGGTCGGGTTCAGGGTCATGGGGGAAGCCTTCTTCATGCCGTTGTCATTCGTGCCGCTAGCTTGCCGGTAATCCTAACGTCTCAAGGGTAATTGAAGCTACGCGGGCGATTGCCGACTGGCTTTGTCCGCGTCCCTGGCGCAGTTTATCGCTCGTGGCACGGAGACCAGCGAGCATGTTGGTGCGCACCTCTCCCTCGGCCAGCAGGGGCGTCAGGTGTTTGACGATATTTGTGGCAGTAAAGTCATCCTGAATGAGTTCGGGAACGAGACGTTTGTCGGCAACGAGGTTGACCATGGCGACATGGGGGACGGTGACGACGCGTTTGGCGATGGCGTAGGTGATGGGGGAGACGCGGTAGACGACGACAAAGGGGTTGCCGATGAGTGCTGCCTCGACGGTGGCGGTGCCGCTGGCGACGATGGAAGCGCGAGCGTGGAAGAGCGCGGGTCGGGCATCTTCAACGAGGCGGAGGGGCAGACCGGGCGCGTGCTGGTCGATGAGGGCCTGGGTCATGGTGCGCTGGGGCGGGGTGAGGGTGATGGCCAGGGGAAGGACGAACTGGGTTTGGGGCTGGTGGGCGTGGAGCAGCGTGGCGGCGGCGAGGATTTCGGGGAGATTCATGCGAATCTCTTTGGCGCGGGAGCCGGGAAGGAGGCCGATCCAGGTTTGTGCGGGGTCGAGGCCGGATTCGGCGGCGAAGGCTTCGCGGGAGGTGGTGGGCAGGGGGAGGTCGGCGAGGGGATGGCCTACATAGTCCGCGTGAACGCCACGCTGGCGGTAGAAGGGCTCTTCGAAGGGGAAGATGACAAGCATGCGGGTGATGAACTGCTGGACGAGCTTGATACGGTGCTTTTTCCAGGCCCAGAGCTGGGGGCTGACGAAGAATATGACGGGGATGCCGAGGCGGTGGAACTCTTTGGCGAGCTTGAGGTGAATGTCGGGGAAGTCGATGAGGACGGCGACGTCGGGCCGGCGGTCGCGAATGGACTGGCGGAGGCGGCGGAACTCGCGGTAGATGCGGGGCAGGTGGCGGATGACCTCGGTGATGCCCATGACGGCCATGTCTTCGCTTTTGACGATGCGGAGGCAGCCGAGAGCGGCCATGCGTTCTCCGCCCATGCCGAAGAAGGTGGTGCCGGGGCAGCGGGCCTTGAGTTCTTCGAGGAGGAGGGCGCCGTAGTGTTCTCCGCTGGCTTCGCCGGCTGAAAGGAAGATATTTGGAGCTTGCTTAGTCATCCACTCTGGTTATACCGCGTTGGGGGTGGAGAGTGCGTGACCGCCGCCGACCCCGCAAAATGGGGGGGTGGGGTGTTTTTGTTGAGAAATCCGCTGTAAGCATTTGATCCGGAATTGCTTAGCGGGTGGTTACCTGGTGTGTTTTGCGCTCTTTTGTGCCACTTTTTGCGTCCAATTCGATGCCGAATCCGGGTGAGGTGCGGACAAGTGAGCGTGGAGCCGCATCGATTGTTTCCATTCTACCAAGGTTCGAGTTAATTCTAAGCAAATGGATTCTGAGGTGGACGGCTTGCATGTGGGGAGCTTGGGGAGGGGTGAGATTTGCGGGGATTGGTGTGGCTCCATCTCCCGGCCGATCTCCCGGCAGAGGGTGGCGGGAGATGGGCCGGGATTGGCGCGATCAGGCTTTGAGGGCGGCGGCGACGGAGGTTGCCAGAGGGGTGGTGGGGTGCCCGAGGAGGGTGGAGAGCTGGTGGCGGTCGTCGAAGAGGGAACCCTGGGCTGCGCCGGTATCGAAGGCGGCGTAGGCCTGGGCCATGGGTGCGGGCAGGCCGAAGCTGGTGAGGATTGCGGCGTACTCGGCTTCGGGGAGGTTTTTGTAGGGGATGGATTTGCCGGTCTGGCGGGAGATTTCCGCGGCGAGATCGGTGAGGGTGTAGGCCTGGTCGCCGGCGAGCTCGTAGGTCTTGCCCTGGTGGCCAGATGTGGCGAGTATGGCAGCGGCAGCTTCCGCATAGTCGGCGCGGGCGGCGGAGGAGATTTTGGCATCTTCGGCTGAGCCGAGGAATGCGCCGCCAGCGAGTGCTCCGGCGATGGAGCCGGTGTAGTTCTCGGTGTACCAGCCGTTGCGGAGGATGGTGTAGGGCAGGCCGGAGGCCTTGAGGTCGGCTTCGGTGGCGAGGTGGTCTTTGGCCAGCAAAGTGATGGCAGAGGTGTCGGCATGTAGCAGGCTGGTGTAGAGGAACCACTGGACGCCGGCCTTTTTGGCAGCCTCAATGACATTGCGGTGGTCGGTGATGCGGTTGGCGAGGTCGTTGGAGGAGATGAGCACGAGGGTGTGGACGCCGGCGAAGGCAGTGGAGAGGGTTTCGGGCTTTGTGTAATCGGCTTCGCGAACGGGAACGCCGAGATCGGCGGCCTTGGCGGGAGTGCGGACGAGGGCGACGATTTCGGAAGCGGGGACGCGGGTTTTGAGGTTTTCGACGACGAGACGGCCGAGGTGGCCGGTGGCTCCGGTGATGGCGATGGACACGGTTGGATCCTTTCGGGAGTAGGTGCTGCGTTTTTTGGATGAACCGTAACTGTGAAAGTTACAAAATATTCGAAAAAGTTGGGGTTTAAGCAGTGTGCTTGATGGAGCCGAGCAGCGACAGGATGGTGGTGTGCGCGAGGGAGTCCTCAAGGGCACGCTCGGCAGTGCAGAAGATAGGGCCGAGGATGCCCTGGATTCGCTTGCCGACGGGACAGAGTGGGTTGGGTGGCTGTGTGTGCATGGAGAAGGGCGAGCCCTCTTCGACGGCACGGCGGACGTCGCGCAGGGTAAGTTGGCCGGGGTTGCAGGCGAGCTCCCAGCCGCCGCCGTTTCCGGGGCGGGAGGAGACGATGCGGGCTTTGCGCAGGGTTCCGAGGAGACGGCGGACGACGACGGGGTTGGTGTTGACGCTGCCGGCGATGTACTCCGAGGTGAGAGGCTCGCCGGGTTGGGAGGCGAGGAGGGTGAGGATGTGGAGTGCGACGGTGAAACGGGTGCTGACGTTCATCTGTAATGATTATAGATACGAATGGGGCGGGATGTCCAGGGGGTTTGGGGATGAGAATGGGAGTTGGCGCGAAACGGATATGCGCTAGCTAGAGGAGCAGAAGAAGGAAATTGAGGATATACTGATTGCAATGTATATCCTTGTTGGGTCGGAGGTGCGATGAAAGTTGCAAAGTGGGGAAACAGTCTGGCGTTGCGGTTACCTATGGCGGTTGTGAAGGAGATGGGATTGGAAGTGGGGGATGACCTGAACGTAGTGAGGATAAGCGGTGAGAAAGAGATCGGCGTAGTACGCAACGATTGGCGGAAACAGGCCATTGAGCGGTTGCGTGCGTTGCAGATTGATTTCCCCGAAGATTACAAGTTCGACCGGGAAGAAGCCAATGCCCGGTGAGTATTTCATGGATTCGTCGGTGCTGCTGTATACGCTGTCTCGCAGCGATCCCAGGTCGCGGGTCGCGATGGAGCTGCTGGAGCGGGGCGGTTGCCTGAGTGTGCAGGTGCTGAATGAGTTTGTGAATGTGGCGAGCCGCAAGTTCAAGCTGGACTGGGACGCGATTGAGCTGGTGTTGAACGAGATACGCCGGCTAAGTTATCCTCCGTTGGCGCTGACATTGGCGACTCACGAGATGGGTGTTGAGATTGCGCGGCGTTTTCGGTACACCGTTTACGACTCGATGATTATTGCGTCCGCACTGGAGTCGGGGGTGCCCGTTCTGTATTCGGAGGATATGCAGGATGGGCAGCGGATCGGGGCGTTGACGATTCGGAATCCGTTTCGTGTGAACAGGCCCTAGTTGCATGAAGCCGCAAAACGGGGTTGAAGGCGCGAGAAAAACATCCGCAGGGTCTAAAGCCTAGCTTGCTTTTGTGCGGTCATTTGCGGCACGACTGAAGTCGTGCCCTTTCAAAGCAGCTGGCCGGCTGGACAAAGGCCTCCCCGGTCCCCAAGTGCGAGGGACCGGGGGCACCCAATCGTGGAATATATGTTCAGAATGAAATGGTCACAGCACGAGACTCAGTCGCCTGGCGCGAGTTGCGGGGTGAGGAGTGTGCCGCCCGGCGTTTCCTGGTCTTTGTATTGGAGTTGGTAGAGCTTGTAATAGATGCCGCGCTGGGCGAGGAGTTGCTGGTGGGTGCCCAGTTCGCGGAGTTGGGCTTTGTGCATTACGAGGATGACGTCGGCGCGCTGGACGGTGGAGAGGCGATGGGCGATGAGGACGGAGGTGCGTCCGGCGACCATGCGTTCGAGGGCCAGCTGGATTTTCTGTTCGGTGTCGGTATCGACGGAGCTGGTGGCTTCGTCGAGGATGAGGATGCGGGGGTCGTAGGCGAGGGCGCGGGCGAAGTTGACGAGCTGCTTCTGGCCGGTGGAGAGGGAGTTTCCGCGCTCGATGACGGGCTCGTTGAAGCGCTCGGGGAGGCTCTCGATGAAGTCGAGGACGTTGACGTCGCGGGCGGCCTCGGTCATGCGCTGGTCGGAGATGTCCTGGTTGCCGAGGCGGATGTTTTCGGCGATGGTTCCGCTGAAGAGGAAGGGGTCCTGAAGGACGACGGCGAAGTGGCGGCGGAGCTCGGTGAGGTCGTGTTCGCGGAGGTCGAGGCCGTCAAGGAGGATGCGTCCGCTGGTGACTTCATAGAAGCGCATCATGAGGGCGGTGAGGGTGGTTTTGCCGGCGCCGGTGTGTCCGACGATGGCGACGGTCTGGCCGGGTTCGACGGTGAAGGAGACGTCTTTGAGAATCCACTCGATGTCGGCCATGGCGGCGAGATCGGCGGGGCTGGCGGCGGCGATGCGGGCTTGCTGGTCTGGGGTGAGGGACTGGTAGGTGAACCAGACGTGCTGGAACTGGATGCGGTTGGAGGCGTCGCCGGTCTTGGGGTGGGCGGGGTTGACGATCTCCGACGGGGTGTCAAGGAGCTTGAAGATGCGCTCGCAGGCGGTCATGGCTGCCTGGAGGATGTTGAATTTCTCGCTGAGGTCCAGAATTGGCCGGAAGAAGCGCTGGGCGTACTGGATGAAGGCCGAGAGGACGCCGATGGTGACGACCTTGGAGCCGGCGATGACGCCGAAGCCGCCGCGCCAGATGATGAAGGCGATGGCGATGGAGGAGAGGATTTCGACGGCGGGGTAGTAGAGTGCGTAGGCGAAGACGGTGTCTTTGAAGGCGACCATGTGCTGCTGGTTGACGGTTTCAAAGTCCCGGTAGGCGCGGGCTTCGCGGTTGAAGAGCTGGACGACGCTCATGCCGGAGACATGCTCCTGGGTGAAGGAGTTGATGCGTCCGATGGCGGTGCGGACGCGGCGATAGCTGGCGCGAACGGATTGGCGGAATAGGTGCGTGACAAGGACGATGAGGGGAAGAACGGAGAAGGTGAGCAGTGCGAGACGCCAGTTCATGGCGAGCATGACGCCGACCATGACGGTGAGGGCGAAGATATCGTCGATCATGGAGAGGACGCCGGCGGTGAACATTTCATTGACGGCATCGACGTCTGAGGTGAGGCGGGTGACGAGACGGCCGACGGCGGTGGTGTCAAAGAAGCCGATGTGCATGCGCTGCATGTGGCGGAAGATTTCGCGGCGGAGGTCGAACATGACCTTTTGGCCGGTCCACTGCATGAGGTAGGTCTGGGTGAATTCGAGGCCGTAGGCGATGAGGAGAGCGGTGAGATAGGTGAGGGCGAGTTCGGCGAGTCCGGAGAGCGCGTCGGCGGGGAGACGGCGGGCGATCCAGTTGGAGCTGACGCCGGAGGCGGCGGTGAGGTAGCGATCGAGGCCGACCTTGACGAGGTATGGGCCGACGACGTCGGAGCCGGCCTTGAGGACAACGGCGATGACGGAGATGGTGGCTTGCCAGCGGTAGGGGCGCAGGTAGCGGGCGAGTCGGGCCATCAGGCGGCTGTCGTAGACTTTGCCGGTGATATCGTCGTCGGGTTTTTTGGTGGGTTTCTGCTCGTCTGCCATGGGGAGTTGGATGATTTTCCGGAGAGCCGGGGTGCAAGTTCATTGTATCGGGTGAGGAGTGAGGGGTTGCGGTTTTTCTTTTTAGACTTGTAAGATATTGAATTAAATATAGATGCTGGCTTTCGGATGGTGTTTTTGTTGTGCAGCACTCTGCGTAAGCCGGATGCCAGCTTTCTTGGGCTGCGCTCGATGGTGGGTTGACCCACGTTTCCATTGTGCGCGTTTTGGGTTTAATTGGAAGCAAGTTTGGGGAGTGAATTTTTGAGACAGTGGTTCTCAAAGCAGCTTGTCTTGGAGCTGGGTTGGTCTCGATTGTTTTTTGGGGTCTGCGGAGGACGGGAGGATTTGTGATTCCCCGGTCTCAAAAACGAGACCGGGGGCACCCTCAGTGTGTTGGGGGCAGGGGGAGGGACAACAGCAGATTCCCTTCGGATTGACAGCCCAGAAAGGCAAGGGCAAAGGCCTGATCCTTTGCTGTGCTCGGGATGACTTGTGCTGCGCTGAACGCGGGAGGTTGGGTCAGGGTTTGAATTCGGCGGTTGAGGTGATTTGGATTTGGGTGGTTACGGGGAGGTTGTCGGAGGAGCCGCCGGTTAGCAGGGTGATGGGTTCTTTTTCGACGCGCCAGGCGTGGCGGATGGGGTCCCAGTAGGCCAGGTCGCGGGCTTTGAGGGGCAGGGTTACGTCTACGGATTTGCCGGCGGGGACGGGGATGCGGGCGAAGCCGATGAGCTGGAGCTGGGGGCGCGCGACCTGGGAGGCGTCGTGGCGGACGTAGAGCTGGACGACTTCATCGGAGTCGCGGGAGCCGGTGTTGGAGACGGTGGCGGTGACGGTGAGCTGGCCGTCGGCGGGGATGGCGGGGGCGCTGGTGGCGATGCGGTCGTAGTGGAAAGTGGTGTAGGTGAGTCCGAAGCCGAAGGGGTAGAGCGGCTTGAGGCGGCTGTAGAGGTAGGTGCGGCCGTGGGTGAGGTCGTAGTCGAGCATGGGGAGTAGCTGGTCGTCGCCGGTGGGCCAGGTTTGGACGAGGCGGCCGGCGGGTGAGACCTGGCCGAAGAGGATGTCGGCGAGCCCGTGGCCGAGTTCCTGGGAGTTGTGGGTGAGGTGGACGATGGCGGGGATGTTTTTCTGGCTCCAGTTGATGGCGTAGGGGAAGCTGGAGACGAGGACCTCGACGGTGTGGGGATTGGCGGCGTAGACGAGCTTGACGAGTTCTTCCTGTTCGAGATTGAGGGTGCGGCGATCGACGTCTTCGCGGCCGTTGGAGGGGATGTCGCACTGATCCCAGTGAGTGGCGTTGCAGTAGGGGTGGTTGCCGACGACGACGATGGCTACGTCGGCGCGGCGGGCGGTGGCTACGGTTTCCTCGGGGTTGTCGCCCTTGGCGAAGAGGACGTGGGTGCCTTTTGGGAGGGCTTCGCGGATGCCGGCGAGGGCGGTGACGGCGTAGGGGGGTGTGCCGGAGTACCAGTCGAGGAGGAGATCGTCGGCCCAGGGCCCGATGACGGCGACGGTCTTGAGGGCGGCGGGGTTGAGGGGCAGGGTGTTTGCGTCGTTTTTGAGCAGGACGATGGATTCCTGGGTGGCGAGGCGGGCGAGGTCCTTGCTGGACTGACGCTCCCAGGGAGGGGTGTCCGGCTGCCGGCCGACTTGGCCGTATGGGTCGTTTGAGGCAGGGTTGTTGTCGACGGAGTCGAGCTCGCCGAGCTTGAGCCAGACGCGGAGGATGCCGCGCAGGGAGGAATCCATTTCGGGCTCTGTGATGAGGCCGTCTTTGAAGGCCTGTGTGAGGTCGGGGATATAGGTGTCGAGGAAGCTGTTTATGCCGGCTTTGACGGCAGCAGCGGAGCCGTGTTCCTTGTCGGGGAAGCGCTTGTGGGCGGTGATGAGGAGGCCGAGCGCGCCACCGTCGGTGCAGATGATGCCGTTGTTGCCCCACTCCTTGATCATGACGTCTTTGAGGACGGGATGGATCATCATGGGAGTTCCGTTCCAGGAGTTGTAGGCGGCCATGACGGCGCGGGAGCCGCCCTGCTCAAAGCCCATGCGGAAGGGCACGGAGTAATACTCGCGGAAGAGTCGCTCGCCGAAGTCGGAGGAGGTGTAGCTGCGGCCGTTTTCATTTTCGTTGGCAAGGAAGTGCTTCATGAGAGAGGCGGCCTGCCAGTGGTTGGGGTCGGGCCCTTGGAGGCCGTGCTGAAAGGCGACGGTCATGGTGCCGACGAGGTAGGGATCTTCGCCCATGGACTCTTCACTGCGTCCCCAGCGCGGGTCGCGGGCGAGGTCGACGTTGGGGGCGCGGACGATGAGGCCGCCGCGGTTGTAGGTGGGGCTTTGGAAGATGTAGCGGGCTTCGTAGCCTTCGAGTGCGCCGATTTGCTGCATGAGGCGGGGATCCCAAGTGTTGCCGAGGCCGCGCTCCTGGGGGAAGGTGGTGGTGGGCAGGACGGGTAGGGGCTTGCCTTCAGCTCGGCCTTCCCAGTGGCCGGGACCGCCGAGGGCGAGGCCGTGGAGCCCCTCGACCTGGCCGGAGAGATTGAGTCCGAGGCGGGGGATGCGGGGGTGGTCGGACATGAGGAGGATTTTTTCGTCGAGGGTGAGGCGGGAGAGGAGGTCGGTGATGCGGGCTTCGGCGGGGAGGGTGGCGTCTCGGAAGGGGTAGGCGGGGGATTGGGCGGATGCCGCGGACGCGAAGGCAGCAAGGGTGAGAGCGAGGGGTGTAAGGCGGCGAAGAAGCATGGGTGATCCCTCCGGGGCGGATGGCCCCCGACAGCGAAGGGTATCACAAGGGATGTGCGTTTGTGCCCAACTAAAGCCGTTTAGCGGGGATTGTCGAGGAGGGGACGGAGGAGTGGGAGCATGTGCTGGGCGATGAGTTGGGAGCCCTTGGCGGTGGGGTGGATTCCGTCGGGCTGGATGGTGCCGGGGAGGGTGTAGATGCCGTCGTAGATCATGGGCATGAGGGCCGCGTGGTGGGCGCGGGCGAGGGCGGGGAAGAGGGCGGTGAAGTCTTTGACGTAGTCTTGGCCGTAGTTGGGGGGCAGGGTGATGCCGACGAGCAGGACGCGGATGTGGGCGTCGGTGAGGGCGGTGAGGATGCGGTCAAGGTTGGCGCGGGTGGCGGAGGTGGCGAGGCCGCGGAGACCGTCGTTGCCACCGAACTCGACGATGACGAGGGTGGGGTGAAGGGCGAGGATTTGGGGCAGGCTGGCGACGGCGTCTTTGGTGGTTGCGCCGGAGGTGCCACGGTTGAGGACGCGGACGTTGTCGGTTTGGAGGAGACGCTGGAGGTCGGCGGGGTAGGCCTGGGAGGAGTCGAGGCCATAGCCGGCGGTGATGCTGTCGCCGAAGCAGATGATGGTTTTCTGGGTTTTGGGGGATTGGGCGTGGGTGTTGGCGAGGAGGCCGAGAGCGATTGCCGCGAGCGCGATGGAGCGGGGGAGAGAGCCCATGGGAGGAGTTTACCAAGATCGTGTGGATGGTGTTGGCGGGGTTGTGATGGGGGCAAAAGGGCTGGGGTGGTTGCGGGAACGCTGGGGATGCGGTTCGCGTAACATAGCCGCAGTACCCGTGGGAGCGTTGGATGATTGAAGTGAAGGCAGTGACGAAGTCGATCCAGAACGGCAGCCGGCTTGTGGAGATATTGAAGGGGATTGACCTGACGATTCCGCAGGGGCAGTTTGTGGCGATTGTGGGAGCGAGCGGGAGCGGGAAGAGTACGCTGCTGGGGTTGCTGGCGGGGCTGGATACGCCGACTACGGGAGAAATTTGGCTGGATGGGACGCCGATTCACGATTTGGAAGAGGAGCAGCTGGCGAAGGTGCGGGGGCACAAGCTGGGATTTGTGTTTCAGTCGTACCAACTGATTCCGACGTTGACGGCCTTGGAAAACGTGCTGCTGCCGTTTGAGCTGAACAAGCCGGGCAATGGGGTTGCGGAGGCGCGGCGGCTGCTGGAGCAGGTGGGTTTGGCGGACCGGATGGAGCACTACCCGGTGCAGTTGTCGGGCGGAGAGCAGCAGCGGGTGGCGCTGGCCAGGGCGTTTATTGTTTCGCCGCCGATTGTGATGGCGGATGAGCCGACGGGAAACCTGGACAGCGTGAACGGGGAGCGGGTGCTGGAGCTGCTGCTGAGCCGGAATCGGGATGCGGGGACGACGCTGGTGCTGGTGACGCACGATCCGGCCGTGGCGGCCCTGGCGCACCGGCGGATTGTGCTGCGGGATGGGCAGGTGGTGGAAGACAGGCTGCAGGCGGAAGAGCCGGCAGGGGTGGGAGCCTGATGGGCGCTCGTTCGTTGACCTGGAGACGCGCGGCGACGATTGCAGGGCGGGATTTGCGATCGGCGCCGGGGAAGTTTGTGTTTGTGGTGCTGTCTGTGGCGGTGGGGGTGGCAGCCCTGGTGGGGGTGCGGGGGTTCAGCGAGAGCTTTCGGACGACACTGACGCGGGAGGCGCGGTCGCTGATGGCGGGCGACCTGTCGGCGCGGGTGAACCAGCAGCCGACGGCTGATGAGCGGGCGAAGATTGCCGGGCTGGCGGGGCGGGGAATCCGCAGCACGTGGGTGACGGAGACGATTTCGATGGCCTCGGTGCCGCCGGACCCGGTGCCGATATTGGTTTCGCTGAAGGCTGTGGACCCGAAGGAGTATCCGTATTACGGGCATGTGGAGCTGGAGCCGGCGCAGGCGCTGACGCAGGCCTTGACGGAGGACTCGGTGGTGGTGGCGGAGGAGTTTCTGATACGGCTTCATGCACGGGTGGGCGATACGCTGCGGCTGGGGGGGCACAACTTCAGGATTGCGGCGAAGCTGGTGGAGGAGCCGGACCGGATTACGGGCGGAGCGGGGATTGGGCCGCGGGTGATTATTTCGCGGGGAGCGCTGGAGGCTACGGGGTTGCTGGCTGCGGGGTCGCGGGCGACGGAGCGGCTGCTGGTGGAGTTGCCGGCAACGGGCCAGACGACGGCGCAACTGGCGGCGGTGCGGAAGCAGTTGGAGGGGATGCTGCCCGAGGCGCAGGTGATGGATTACCGGGAGGGGAATCCGTCGCTGACGGAGGGGCTGGACCGCTCTACGTCGATCTTGTCGCTGATTTGCCTGGTGGCGATGGTGCTGGGTGCGATTGGGGTGGCGATGAGCATGCATGCGCATCTGGAACAGCGGATGGATGTGCTGGCGATTTTGAAGGCGATTGGGGCGGGATCGGGGGATTTGCTGAGGATTTTCCTGCTGCAGACGCTGGGGCTGGGGCTGGCGGGAGCGGTGCTGGGCGTGGTGGCGGGTTTTGGCGTGATGTTTGCGCTGCCGGTGGTGTTTGGCAACCTGCTGCCGGTGCATACGACGTTTGCGATTCCGTGGCGGTCGGCGGCGGCGGGTTTGGCGACGGGGCTGTTGACGACGCTGCTGTTTTGCCTGCCGCCGCTCTTGGATGTGCGGAAGGTGCGGCCGATCTTGGTGTTTCGGCGGATGGTGGAGCAGGCGCAGGGGCCGGATTGGGAGCTGCGGGGATTTTGGCGTGAGTTGCGGGCGTCGGGTTTGCGGGGATTTGTGCCGCTGCAGGCGCGGGCGGTGCGTGCCGTGGTGCGGATGGGAGTGGGATTTGTGCGGCGGAATGCGCTGCAGATTGTTGCTGTGCTGGTGACGTTGGGGGCGCTGGCCGGGATTGCCGCGGCGTTGAGCGACTCGGCGGAGGTGGGACGGTATTTTGCGCTGGCGCTGGCCGCGGTGCTGCTGGTGCTGCTGGGGCTGTCGGCGGGATTTCTGCGGTTTTTGCGGTGGATGCTGGGATTGGTGCGGCTGCGGCTGCCGCAGGTTCCGCGTCAGGGGCTGGCGAATCTGTACAGGCCGGGGAACCAGTCGGCGGCGGTGCTGGCGGCGCTGGGCACGGGGGTGATGCTGATTCTGTCGGTGTACCTGATGCAAGCGCAGGTGCTGCGGGAGATACAGGATACGGCTTCGCCGACGTTGCCGAATCTGTTTTTGGTGGATGTGACGAACGACGAGATTGCCGGGCTGACGGGGTTTTTCAAAATGCAGCCGGGGGTGCTGAAGCCGCTGGATCTGCTTCCGGTGGTGAGCGGGCACTTTGTGTCGCTGAATGGCACGCCGATTGAGCAGGTGAAGCTGGAGCATTTTCCCAAGCGGATGCTGGAGAGCGTGAGTTTGAGCTGGGCGGATACGGTTCCGGCGGGGGACCGGGTGGAGCAGGGCAAGTGGTTCGCCAATGCTCAGGTGAAGGAGATTGCGCTGGACAAGGGGATTGCGGAGCGCATCCACGTGGGAGTGGGGTCGAAGGTGGAGTTGGAGGTGGATGGCAATGTGCTGCCACTGACGGTGGGGGCGATTTTCCGCTCGGATGCACAGCATATTGCGGGGCGGGCGAATTTTCTGCTGCCTTCGGGGCTGCTGAAGGATGCGCCGACGGTTTGGTACGGGGCGGTGCGGGTGGATTCGAAGCAGGTGGCGAATATTGAGCGGGCTCTGTTTGCCACGTATCCGACGGTGACGGTGATCAACCTGGCGGATGTGCTGGACCGGATTGAGGGGGTGGTGAAGCAGATCACCTTCGTGGTGCGGTTTCTGGCGGGGTTCTCGATCTTTGCGGGGCTGATGATTCTGGCATCGTCGATTGCTTCGACGCGGTTCCGGCGGACGCGCGAAGCGGTGGTGCTGAAGACGCTGGGAGCGACGCGGGCGCGGATTGTGGGGATTTTTTCAGTGGAGTTTGCGGTGCTGGGGCTGCTGGCGGGGTCGGTGGGCGCGGTGTTTGCGAATCTGTTGACGCGGGTGCTGCTGCTGAAGATGGAGGCGCACTGGCAACTGGAGTGGCCGGCTACGTTGACGGCGCTGGTGGGCACGGCGTTGCTGGCTACGGTGACGGGGTGGCTGGCTAGCTATCGGATTTTGGGGTTGCGGCCGTTGGAGGTTTTGCGGGAGGAGTAGGGGGGCGGGCCGATGGCGGGGCCGAGGGGCATCGAGCCCCTCGGTTGGGTTTGATTTGGGGTATCCATCGAGGGGGATAAATCCCCCTGCTCCCACCGGGATCGAGCTGCGCTCGATTTTGGTTTTGGGTGGGTGAGGGTAGGGGATTGGTTATTCCCCGGTCTCAAGAACGAGACCGGGGGCACCCGGAGGGTGGTTCGGACGCGGGGGAATGTAAGGCCTTAGGACGGGAGATTTGTCACTCCCACCTTAGCCACAAAGACAAAGACGTGGCGAAGGTTGATGGGATAAGGTCGAAGGCTTCATCGGAGATCCATTAGTCTTTGGTTTGAGGAGCGGAGCTTTTGGAACAAGGAGAAGCCTTCTATGAAGATTGTAGGATGTGATTTCCATCCAAGTTGGCAGCAAGTTGCGGTTTTTGATCCGGAGACTGGCGAGATTTTGGAACGGAAGCTGGTCAACGGAGATGGCGAGGCGGAGCGGTTTTACCGTGAGCTGGAGGTGCCGGCGCTGATCGGTATTGAGGCCTGCGGGAACAGCCAGTGGTTTATAGAGCTGGCGCAACGATTGGGCCATGAGGTACGTGTTGGGGATGCGGCCAAGATACGGGCCAGCTATGTGCGCAGGCAGAAGACGGACCGTCGCGATGCTGGTCATATTTTGACGCTGCTGATGGAGAACCGGTTCCCGAAGTTGTGGGTGCCGACGGCCGAGCAGCGGGATCTGCGCCAGTTGCTGATTCACCGGCACAAGCTGGTGGAGATTCGGACGCGGGTGAAGAACGGGTTGCAGCATCTGGCATTGAACAAAGGCCTGCAAAAGAAGAACGCTCTCCACCCCAGCGACGAAGACCCGTCGCCGGGGACCCCGGCCTGTGGGGCGTTCGGGGGAGGGCTGAGTTAGCAAAGCTTCCCCTGGTTGGTTGGACTCTGCGGCGACGCGAGGACTTGCAGGGTCTGCTGACGGAGTTGAACCGGACGGTGGATGAGTTGGATGCGGCAGTTGAGCGAGCAGCTCAGGCTGATGTACAGGCTCGATTGCTGATGACGCAGCCGGGGGTTGGTCCGATTACTTCGCTGGCTTTTGTGCTGACGATTGGCGATGTCAGCCGGTTTGAGCACAGCAACCAGGTGGCGAGTTATCTGGGGCTTATACCGTGCGAGCGAACCTCGGGCGGCAAGCAGCGGCTGGGCTCGATCACCAAGCAGGGCAACCGGTTTATGCGCTCGATGCTGGTGGAAGCGGCGCAGTCAGTGACCCGGCTGGATGAAGGATTTCGCAGGGAGTATCAGGCTCGTTGCCATCGCAAGCCAAAAGGTGTGGCGAAGGTGGCGGCGGCCAGGAAGTTGGCAGTGCGACTCTACTGGATGTTGCGGCAGAACGTTGGTTATCCAGAGATCGCCCTTATCGAGAGCAGCCCGCGGGTGCCCCTGGCAGACGCGAGTCATACCGAAGGGTTGATTGGGCGCTCTCGCACCCAGCAGTAGGTTGGGTGTTCGCATGGAAGCATCATGGCCGGAAGTTTAGGTCGTATCGATGGTTGGTGGGGCGGTTTCCCACAGTTAGGTGATGCAGCGTGATTCTACCCAGAGCTCTGGTCCTCAACCTCTCTGGCAAGACGAGCGGTGCTCACGCACCGCACAGGTGTTTTTTGCCTTGACAACGCCTTCGACCTTATCGATGGGTACCCGGAGGGTGGTTGAGGACGCAGAAAAGACGGTTGGTTAGAATTCTTCGCCGAGGTCTACTTTGGGCAGGACGTCGCTTTCGTTGGCGAACATGACATAGAGGGTGGGGAGGAGGAAGATTCCGATGATGAGGTTGGCGAGGAGGCCGCCGACGATGACGATGGCGAAGGGCCGCTGAGAGTCGGAGCCGATAGCGTGGGACAGTGCCGCGGGCATGAGTCCGAGGGTGGCGACGAGCATGGTCATCATGATGGGGCGGAGGCGAAGGACCGCGCCTTCGACAGCAGCTTCGACGATGTGCTGCTGAGTGGTTTCTTCCATGCCGCGTCGATGAGCGCGGAGCTGGTTGATGAACTCGATCATGATGACGCCGGTTTGTACGGAGACTCCGAAGAGGGCGAGGAAGCCGACGGCTGAGGAGACGGAGAAGTTGGTGTGGGTGAGGAAGAGGGCGAGCGGACCGCCGATGGAAGCCATGATGACGCTGACCAGGATGAGCAGGGCCCACTTTGCGGAGCGGAACATGGTGTAGAGGATGAGGAAGATGACGACGCCGGTAATGGGAATGACGATAGCCATGCGTTTGTTGGCGCGCTTCTGGCTTTCGTATTCTCCGGCCCATTCGAGGTGGTATCCGATGGGGAGTTTGACGTTGGATTCGACCTTGTGGATGGCTTCTTCGACGGTTGATCCGAGGTCGCGGCCTTCGACGGAGTATTTGATGGCGATGTAGCGCTGGCCCTGTTCGCGATAGATTTCCTCGGCGCCGTCGTTGAGGGAGAGATGGGTGACCTGGGCGAGGGCGACGCGCTCTCCTGTGGGGGAGAGGAGGCGTATGTTCTGGATTGCCTCCTGGGTGTCGCGGTAGTTGGGTTTATAGCGGAGGGTGACGTCGTAGCGGGCCTCGCCCTGCAGGAGCTGGGTGAGGGGATTGCCGCCGACGGCGGTCTGGATGGCGTCCTGAACGTCGGCGACGTTGATGCCGAAGCGAGCAGCGGCTTCACGGTCGACGGCGAGGTTCATGTTGGGCTGGCCGATGATGCGGAAGATGCCGAGGTCGGCGACCCCTTTGACGGTGGCCATCTGGGTCTGGATGAGGTCGGCGGTTTTTTCGAGGGTGCGGAGGTCGTCGCCGTAGAGTTTGACGGCGAGCTCGCCCTTGACGCCGGAGACGGCCTCTTCCATGTTGTCGGAGATGGGCTGTGAGTAGTTCCAGAGGACGCCGGGGAATTTCTCCAGTTGGGTGTCGATGGCGGCGATGAGGGCTTCCTTGTCCTGGTGGAAGAGGGGACGCCATTCTTTTTTGGGTTTGAGGTCGACGAAGTACTCGGTATTGAAGAAGCCGGCGGTGTCTGTGCCGTCGTCGGGGCGACCGGTCTGGCTGACGACCTGTGTGACCTCAGGGAAGCTTGCCATGACGATGCGGGCCTTGTTGGTGAAGTCGATGGAGGCAGTGGGGCCGGTGGAGGGGGCGAGAGTGCCGCGAATCCAGATGGAGCCTTCGTCGAGATGGGGTAGGAACTCCGAGCCGATGGGGCCACCGACGGTGAGGTAGATGGCGATGGCAAAGAGGACGGTGGCAATGCCGATGGTGATGCGGTTGTGGGTGATGGCGGAGAGGACGGCGGTGCGGTAGTGGCGGGTGAGCCATCCGAGGAGGGGATTTTCCCACTCTTTTGCGCCGTTTTTGAAGACGATGAGGGCGAGGACGGGAGCCACGATCATGGCGAAGACGAGCGCGCCAAAGAGGGCAAAGGTGACGGTCCAGGCCATGGGTTTGAAGAGTCGGCCCTCGACGGCCTGAAGGGTGAAGATGGGCAGGTAGCTGGCGATGATGATGCCGCGGGCGAAGAAGACGGGACGCTGAACCTCATAGGAGGCGTCGCGGATGCGCTGGATGGGGGTGCGGATGTCGTCTTTCTTGCCGAAGTGGCGGACGATGTTTTCGATCATGACGACGGAGCCGTCGACGACCATGCCGAAGTCGAGCGCGCCGAGGGAGAGCAGGTTGGCTGGGATGTGGCTGAGGTCGAGGCAGATGGAGGCAAAGAGCAGCGCGAAGGGGATGGTGAGGGTGACGATGATGGCGCCGCGAATGTTGCCGAGGAAGAGGAAGAGGATGAAGGAGACAAGGAGCACGCCGTCAAGGAGATTGTCCTCGACGGTATTCACGGTATAGCCGACGAGTTTGGAGCGGTCGAGGAAGGGGACGACCTTTACGCCGGGGGGAAGGATGTGCTCGTTGAGCTCGGTGACTTTCTCGTGGATTCCCTGGAGGACAGGGTCGGAGTCGTCTCCTTTCTGGAGCAGTACGACGCCCTCGACGGTGTCGTCGTTATCGACGATGGAGCCGTCGGGGCGGTGGGTTGCGCGGCCGATTTGTCCGAGGCGGATTTTGGGGCCTTCCTGGACAGTGGCGATGTCGCGGATGTGGAGAGCGGCGCCGGTCTGGGTCTTGAGGACGGTGTTTTCAATGTCGGCGACGGAGGTGAAGAGGCCGAGGGACTGGACGTTGATCTGCTGCGCGCCCTGCTCGATGAAGCTGCCGCCGCCGTTGGAGTTGTTGTTGGCGATCTGCTGCTCGACCTGGGAGAGGCTGAGGCCGTAGCTGACGAGCTTGTCGGGGTCGAGCTTGATCTGGTATTCGCGGGTGGGGCCGCCGAAGCTGGCGACGTCGACGACGCCCTTGACGCTCTTGAACTGCTTTTCGAGGGACCAGTCTTCGAGAGACTTTTTCTCCATGACGTCGTAGGCGGGGTTGGTGCTTTCGAGGGTGTACCAGTAGATTTGGCCGACGGGAGACCAGTCGGTGCCCATTTGGGGCTGGATTCCGGCGGGGAGGTTGACCTGATTAAGCCGCTCAAGGACGTGCTCGCGATTGGTGTCTCCGGTGGACTCGTCGTCGAAGATGAGCATGAGGCTGGAGATGCCAGCCAGCGAGCTGGAACGGAGATGGGCGAGATGGGGGATGCCACCCATCTGGATTTCAATGGGGACGGTGACCTGGCGCTCGATCTCCTCGGCGGAGCGGCCGGGCCACTGGGTGATGATTTGGACGTAGTTGTTGGCGACGTCTGGGTAGGCCTCGATGGGGAGGTTGCGGAAGCTGATGATGCCCCAGACGGTGAGTGTGAGGACTGCACCGAGGACAAGCCAGCGATTTTTGAGAGCGAAGTCGACGAGCGCCTGAATCACTGGCTCACCGCGCTTTCAAGGGAGAGGGCGTTGGCGACGACCTGCTGTCCGGGAGCGAGGCCTTCGAGGAGCTGCTGACGGTCGCCGGGGAGCTGCTTGCCGCCGCGGACTGCGGTGCGCTTGAACTGGGCATTGCCAGCGGGGACGAAGACCCAGTCGCGGTCGTGGAGGTGGAGGACGGCGTTGGCGGGGACTACGGTGTAGACCTCGGGGGTGCGGCTGGCAAAGGTGGCGGTGACGAACATGCCGAGCTTGAGGAAGCCAGGATTGGCGACCTGTAGGCGTACCTTGGCGGTGCGGATGGTGGGGTCAAGGACGGGGCCGATGTCGGAGATGCGTCCGGTGAGGAGTTTGTCGGGGTAGGCGTTGACGTGGAGCTGGGCGGATTGGCCGAGCTGTAGTTTGGCGAGGTCGTTTTCGTAGACGTCGCAGATGATCCAGACGCTGGAGAGGTCTGCGATGGTGAAGGCGGTGGCTGAGCCGGAGTAGGTGACACCGGCTGCGGCGGCGTTGGTGACGTTCTGGGAGATGATGACGCCGGAGGTGGGGGCGTAAACGGGGACGAGGCTGCTGGTGTGTGCGCGGTCAAGGCCGAGTGTCTTGAGCTGTTCTTCAGCGGCGGTGAGGGATGACTTGGCGTCCTGCTCGCTGGCGACGGCTTGCTCGAGCTGGGATTTGGCGATTGCGCCGTGATCGAAGAGCTCCTGGGCGCGGGCCAGGGCCTGTTGGGCGAGGTGCTCGTCGCTGGTGGCGCGACGCCAGACGTCAAAGGCGTTGGTGGCGTCTGGGCTCTGGACCTTCATCATGAGGTCGCCCTTTTTGACGAAGTCGTCGAGGCGGGCGTGGATTTCGACGACGCGGCCTGAGGCGAGGGAGATGACGGGGATTTCGCGGGCGACGTCGGGGAAGACTGCGCCGGTGGCGTTGAGCTCGGCTGGGGCTTCGAGCTTTTCCGCGGCGACGGTGGGGAACTGGCTGAGTTTTGTCTTGTCGACAGTGACCAGGTTCATGTCGGTGACGTGGGTGACCTGGACGGGCGGAGGAGCGCCGTCGCCGGCTTCTTCCTTTTTGCAGCCGGAGAGGGTGAGGCCTGCGGCGAGGGAGATGGCGAGCAGGGAGAGAGCGTGGAAGTTGGCAGAAGGAATACGGGACAGATTGCGGAGCGTAGCACGCATCATTGAATCACCTCGCGACCAACGGCGAGATTGAGTTGGCCGACCGCCGTCATGTAGGAACCGATGAGTTGAAGGTAGGCCAGCTGTACCTGGCGATAGTCGCTTTGCGCGTTGAGGAAGTCCATCAGGGAAGCTCCGCCGTGTTGGTAGGCGAAGGTGACGGTGTCTCGGACGCGGATGGACTGATCGAGGTACTTGGCCTTGTAGGGGTTGAGCAGGGCTAAGTTTGAGCGGACCTGCTCGTAGGAGGAGTCGACGTCGGAGAAGACCTGGGCGCGGGAGGCTTCGGTGAGCTGCTTGCTGCGGTCGATGTCGATGAGGGTGCGCTTCTTTTCGCCCTGGTTGCGATCGAAGATGCGGAGGGGGATGTTGACGCTGAGGCCGAGGGCATTCTTGTCGTTGGGGTTGTTGAACGAGGGGTTGAATGTCTCCCAGGCGCTGAGCGTGGGGTCAGTGGAGCCGTTGGCCTGGGCGAGCTTGTGATTGGATTTTGCGAGCTCGATGGTGTCGATGGCGGCGCGGAGGTCGGGACGATTGTCGAGCGCGGACTGGCGGAAGGATTCGAGATCTTTGAGGTCGGATGCAAAGTCGAAGACGCCGTCGACGTCGAAGCTGTCGATGGGGGTGCGGTCGTTGAGGAGCTGGAGGAGCTGGATTTTGGAGGTGCGTAGGTTGACGATGGCCGACTGGAGTTCGGATTCGTACTGGACGCGCTGGAGTTCGATGCGGTCGAGGTCGATTTGTGCGAGGTCGCCGGCCTTGAAGCGGGCCTGGCTGATGTCGATGATTTTGTCGTAGTAGTCGAGGTCGGCCTGGGCGAGTTTGAAGATGGCCTTGGCCTGGAGGGTGTTGACGAAGGCCAGGCGGAGGTTAAATTCAAGATTGCGCCGGAGGTCTTCGTGCTGGTCCGTGGTGACGCGGGTGGTGTCTTTGGCGGCTTCGAGGCGGAGTTCTCGTTTCCTGTCGCGCTCGTGGAGGTAGCTGAGAGTGTTCTGAATTTGGGTGGAGGAAAGTGGCTGCCATCCGCCATTGTAGGGAACCAACTGAGTGCCGTCGGAGGCCAGGGTGTACTGGGGATTGGGACGGAGGAAGGCGGTAGTTTCCTGGGCCTTGCTTTCGTCGATGCTGAGGGCGTCGGCTTTGAGGGTGGGGTTTGCTGCCTCAAAGCGGGCCTTGATGTCGTCCCAGGACAGGGCCTGTTGCCCACGTCCGGGGATGGAGGAAAAGCCCAGGAGCAGGGCGGTGGCCACACACAGAGTGCGGAAGTGCTGCTTCATGCAAAAACCTCGTGAAATGGGCTGCAGGCGACAAGTCGCGGCCGCTTGAGAAGATCATGATTAGAAAAGAAACAGGTCTGCGGGGGGATTAAGCTTGAGGCGGAGGGCGGCAGTGCAATTCGCGGGTAAAGCCGGAGGCCGGAGCTGCGACGGCCTGGCGCACAGAAAGCTGCGCGAGCATGAACTGGGGGACTTGGCCGCTGAGGATAGGCTCGGGCAGGGCGAAAGAAGCAGGGTGAAGGACCAGGTGCCCGAGGTGTGACTCCGCGGCGCGGCGGAGGGCGCTGTCAGCCTCGGCCGGATATTGGGCGGCGACGAGGTCGTCGCTGATGGAGATGACAGGGAGAAGGAGAAGAAGAGCCATGAGGAGCGCAAAACACTGCACCCGTCGCGGGGCGCGGGTGTGGCGGGAGGCACGCAGCCAGACTGTGACCAGTGTGGCTGAAGCGGCGACCCATACCAGGTTCAGGGCTAGCTCCAACATATTTGTTGATTCTATCTCATGTGGCAGTTACCGAAGATGGGTGAGGAAGCAAGAGAAATTCCCGAGATTCCATAATGGAGAGACGCAGCGATGCCGGAAGGGTTTAGCTGAGGGTCGAGTGCGGGTGGTTGGGCTGTTTGACCGAAGGCGGTGGTCCTCGGTATGATTTGAAAGTTGGCCGATGCGCTTCAGGGCTTGTGCGGGAGTGGTTTGGCTGGAAAACGACCGTGCGGAAGTTCGCATTGCCCTCTCGTTCAATGGTAGGACAACTGCCTCTGGAGCAGTATATCGGGGTTCGAATCCCTGGAGGGCAACCAAGATTACGCTCTAAAGGGTTTATATTAGTTCTGCCTCGTTCACCAAAATCAAGCCTAAAACGCTGATAACATTGAACTAATCGTTCGGATTGGTTCGTTTTCGTTCGTTTACAGCCGGAGCCTCCGCCGGGCATTTTCCGGGCATCGTAGTGCCAGTCGGATATCTTGAAACCGGGCATTGCCATTTCGGTGCCCGGTTTTCGATGTATCATGATCCCGAAGGGACACCATGAAGCTCACAGATACGAAGGTCCGGAACGCCAAAGCGCAGGAGCGAGAATACAAGCTGACCGATGGTCATGGCCTGCACTTGCTCGTCAAGCCAAGCGGCACCAAGCTCTGGCGCTGGCGTTATGAGTTCATGGGTAAGGAAAAACAGATGTCTTTTGGAGCTTATCCAGAGACGACCCTCACCGCGGCCCGCGGTGCTCACGAGGATGCGAGGAAGGTATTGGCCGGTGGTTTCGATCCGATGGCGGTGAAAAAGGACTTGGCCCGAGGAGTGGTGAGGACTGAGGCTGCAAAGGTCCAGGCCATCACTCTTCACCCGTTCCGCGATCTGGCGCTGGACTGGTTTGCCTGGTGGAAGGTCGGCAAGAATGCTCGATACATAGTGTCGATGGAGAATCGAATGGCCGCCGACATCCTGCCAGCCATCGGTGACTGCGAGATCGCCGACATCACTCCTGCACAGGTGGCCACCCTGGTCCTCGCCGTCGAAGCCCGTGGCGCCTCGGACGTAGCCCGGCGTGCGCTGCAGGCCACGGACCAGATCTTCCGCTGGGGTATTACGAGAGGCCGGGCCATTCATAACCCGGCTAGAGCGTTCAGACCGCGTGACATCCTCAAGAGTGTCGAGCAGCAGAACTTCGCTCGCGTCGATGTCCGCGATCTGCCAGCACTCCTGAAAGCGATCCACTATTACGATGGGTCGCCGGTGACCAAACTGGCCATGCAGCTCATGGCCCTGGTCTTCCTGCGGACAAGCGAGATGATTGAGGGCGAATGGTCAGAGGTGAATTGGAAAGAGGCGCGGTGGGATCTCCCCAAGGGGAAGATGAAGGGTGGTCGCCGGCCACACATCGTCCCTCTGTCACGCCAGGCGATCGCCGTCCTTCATGACCTGTGGAACTACCGGCAGGGAGATGGCAAGTGGATGTTTCCTGGCGAGCGCGCCAACAAATTCATGTCGAACAACACGATTTTGAAGGCGCTGGAGCGCATGGGCTACAAGGGCAAGATGACTGGTCATGGCTTCCGAGGGGTCGCGTCAACCTTCCTGCACGAAAATGGATACGAGAGCGACTACATCGAACTCCAGCTCGCACACGGGCCGGAGGACTCGGTCAAATCGGCCTACAACCATGCCAAGTATCTTGAGCCCCGCCGCAAACTCATGCAGGACTGGGCAGATGAGCTCGAGAAGCTGATGGCCGAGGGCCTGGCTGCCTCTAAGCAGCCAGCCGGAGAGACGTCTGTGGCGTGAGGCGGGACTTGGAGATCCGGTCATCTGCCCACTGAGCAACTTCTGCCTCGACCCAGGCGACAGCTTTTGCGCCGATTCGCACGGAGGCAGGGAACTCGCCGTCCTTGAGCATGGCGTACAAGGTGGTCTTCCCGAGGCCGGTAAAGTGGAGCACCTCAGGCAGGCGGATGAGGCGGCGGATCGTTTTGGGTTCGTTCAATTCAGGTTCCTTTCGTTCAGCTGTGTTCATCATGCAATACCTTCGGCAACTACCAAATACGTCGAAACTATGAGACTGGGCAGAAGAAGCTGAAACAGCCAATCCTTGCGATGTGCTCAATGATCTCGAGTACAAGAGGGGATGCAACTGCCATAGTGGTTTAGGTCGCGGGTGTTTTGGATGGTGAATCGAATGCGGGGATAGGGTGCCTCCGTACGAGTTGGCCGGCTTAAGCTGGCACCCGTAAGGAGCGGGAGGTTTTGGATTCTTCGATCGCTCTCGGCGGAATTTTGTTCACTCTTCTATCTAGTATGGGAAAACAGCGGCCAAACCCAAGTAAACGGATTTTGGCGGCCTCTCGATCCAAGGTGGTTGGGCCTCGACTCCCCCTCTCTCCGCCAGCGCACTTTTGCAAGTGCTTTAGATGCTTAAATTTACACCTATAAGACCTTAAGATTCAGTTGGTTATCCGTTTTCCATTCTGTATCGTTCTCTTCTGTCAATTTGCATGACCATGGGCGATGTGCATGACCATGGATTTCTGCGAGTCCTGGCACCCTGACACTTTTGCCGTCAGTCTGTCTTTGAGTTCCCAATAGAAGCACCAGTTGGCGATCGACGGCTGAGTCGTGCATCCGAAGTCCAAACTAGACCGCCCACCGAATTTGCGACTGGACCCGCCTCGCAACGAATCAGTGGCAGAGGGGGGGGCGGCGACTTTGCATCGAGAACGGGCAAGAACGTCTCGCGCGCGAGGACCGTCCTCAGGCCCCCTCTGCGCTCCAGCCTGGGTGATCTGAGCAGAGACCCGTTCAACGGGGCGCAAAGGCCGCTACAGCCTTTGTGAACAGTGAATCAAGCGGTGTGGGCGGTGGTAGATTCCCGCTCACGGCACGGCTGAGCTGATGGTTCAGTCAACTCGGGACGGATCTCCTTGGCACCAGCTTGAATCAGTCTGCGTGGCTGGGACGCCGTAGTAGTAGACGGTTTGCGGTGCCGTGCCGCCGATCATCGGAGTTGCCACCGCGGCAAAGCAGGGATCTGGGAAGAGCGTGGGATAGGCGGGTGTCATGGAATCGACTACCGAAGTGGTGATGGAATAATCCGCGGCGGTGCCACCGCTGATGTTTTGCAGCTTGACCACCGTCGGCGAGTCGCCGACGGTGGCGCTTACCTCGGCGGAGGCTACTTTATTGATGGCGGCGGCAAGACTAGAGGCCTGCTGCGCAGAAGTATTGTTGACAGTAGAGGACCACGGAACGGGAGCCGTGGTGTAGGTAGCGGGCGGTGTCACGGCAAAGCTGGTAATGGTGGCCGTAACCAGATCGTTTCAATCCACGCCCCCCGTGTGGGGGGCGACGCGATTCCGGGGGTAGGAGCGCCCACGCTGTCTGGTTTCAATCCACGCCCCCCGTGTGGGGGGCGACCCCCGCCAGCAGTGGTCTGCACCGTTCCATCCGGTTTCAATCCACGCCCCCCGTGTGGGGGGCGACCTATCCCCTCTAGGCTTTGCATCTGCGCGGGAGTGTTTCAATCCACGCCCCCCGTGTGGGGGGCGACCGGTCCGGTTCGGGTCCGCCGCCTCATCCTTCGTGTTTCAATCCACGCCCCCCGTGTGGGGGGCGACAAGGACACGATGTACCAGAGCATATCTCACCTCGTTTCAATCCACGCCCCCCGTGTGGGGGGCGACGCGGCTGTTCCCCGGCCTGCTCGTCCAGGTCCTTGTTTCAATCCACGCCCCCCGTGTGGGGGGCGACGTGGCTGCCTAAGCCAAGGAGACGTTAGAAACATGTTTCAATCCACGCCCCCCGTGTGGGGGGCGACCCATGCTGGTGGCTAACC
>Ga0302154_10000301_pt1 | contig 48756 bp, 45 predicted proteins | sample I_Bog_N2_3_FD_193507 | JGI IMG/M metagenome (GOLD analysis project Ga0302154, IMG submission 193507) | Peat permafrost microbial communities from Stordalen Mire near Abisko, Sweden - I_Bog_N2_3 | ecosystem: Environmental > Terrestrial > Soil > Wetlands > Peat | place: Sweden: Abisko, Stordalen... | reverse complement strand
TTATGAATTTGTATTTATCTGTTTTTGTACTTGAATGGATGCCATAGCAGATGCCGGCCTGCAAATGGCGTCCTAAAGCCTGTCCTGGCATCCGCTTCGGCTGCTGGATCAGCGTCTTGCCGTGCATTGGGTTTTCTTTAGAATCCGCCCCATCAGCTTTACCCACTATCGAATCATTCAGGGAGTTTCACCATGATGAACGCCATGCAGATGCAAATGCCGATGAACACCATGCCGATGATGCCGGCCATGGGGATGCCAATGATGATGGCAACCATGACCTGCGAAATGATGGACGACGGCATGCTGTGCAAAATGATGCCGGCTGCTGGCATGGACATGGCGATGTTCAAGAACAGCGCTGAAATGATGCAGATGATGATGAACTGCGGCATGCCGATGATGATGCATTGCGGCAACATGAGCATGATGTGCATGTCCCGGTCGGCCATGGCCATGCCGATGATGAACATGATGATGCCAATGCCGATGATGGGCATGCCGATGCCGTCGATGAAGTGCGTGATGGAATGCACCCTGATGGCCGACTGCATGATGTGCAAAATCATGCCGATGGCCGGCATGAACATGGACATGATGAAGAATTGCTGCACCCTGATGATGAAGATGATGAACGATTGCAGCATGCCGATGATGATGAGCTGCAATGGCATGCCCATGATGTGCTGCACCTGCTGATCGATTGAATCAGTAAAAAAGCCCGGCTGGAGTGATCCTCGCCGGGCTTTTTCGTGGCTGTCGGTTATTCAGTCCAGGCGTTCGGGGTGGGTCACCACCAGGTAGGCCACGGCTTCGCTGTCGGCGGGATTGCGATAGCGGTGCGGCTGGTCGGCGTAGAACAGGATCGAGTCACCGGTGGAAAGCAGGTAGCGTTCGTCGTTGACGCTGATCTCCAGCACGCCCTGGGACACCACCAGGTTTTCCTGGACGCCGGGACCGTGGCCCTCGGAGATATCCTCGCCCAGCGGGCTCAGGCGCAGCTCGTAGAACTCCGATTGGCGGGCCACGTCGAAAGGGAAGAGGGCGCGGCTGACAAACGCACCGTTGGCGCTGACCAGGCGTTTGCTCTTGCTTGCCGAGAGCACGGCAACCCCTTCAAAGGCTCGGTGTTCGAGAAACGCCGCCACCGAGACCTTCAGGCCCTTGGCGATTTTGCACAGTACCTTGATCGACGGCACGCTGCGTCCGGACTCGATCTGCGCCAGCATCGCCCGGCTCACGCCGCATTGGCGGGCGAGGGCGTCGAGGGACAAGTGATGCTTGCCGCGCAGGCGTTGCAGATTCTGCGCGACCCTTTCACCGATCGGGTCTTCTTCAAGGGGTTGCAGGTTGTTCAGGTCCAGCAGCGGTTCGTCGGCGCTGGCCAGAAACCGTGTCGGGTCCGGTGCATTCACGCGTGACGGGTCTCGCTGGCACGGGCCAGTTGCACCCATTGGAAGGCTTGCTGGCCGGCATTGCGTGCATACATTTCCCACAGCGCTCGGGCCAGCTTCTGCGCGTGCTTGCGCTTGCGGTACTGGGCGAGGTCGATAACGCTATCAGTTGGACTCATAAGGGCTCTCCATTGTCGCGATGACTGGACGGGATGAGCTGAGAGTACGTCGAACGTTTTAATAACAATAAATATTGATTGTTTATTTATTAATGCTTTTTTGATCTTATGCGCGTGACGAGATGGACAAATCACCGCCATCAAAGGCCGGAGCCCCTGATGGCCAGGCGATATGACCTTGGCGCTACTCCACGGCCCAGCCGCCCCCCAGGGCGCGGAACGTGGCGACGGCGGCACGCGCGTCGTTGGCATTGAGCTCTGCCATCTGGTTTCGTGTGCGGAGCAGTTCGCTGTCCTCGTTCAACACTTCGATCAGGCTCACCGCCCCGCCCTGGTACGCCTCGCTGGCCGCTTGTCGCGCGGTTTGCCTGGCGGTGATTTCAAGGGCCAGTTCCTGACGTTGGGCCTCGAGTTGAGTCAGGGTCACCACGGCGTTTTCAACATCTTCGCTGGCGCGCAGCATCGACTGGCGGTATTCGGCCAGCGCCTGGGCGTTTGCGCCTTTGGCCTGGGCGACCTCGGCGTCGACACGGCCGAAATCGAACAGGCGCCAATGCAGCCCCAACAGCGCCTGTGGCTGGAAGGCCTGGGCGCTGAACAGCGAGCCGCTGTGCAGGCTGGAGAAGCCCAGCAGGCCGCCCAGAGAAACCTTCGGGTAGAACTCGGCAACCGCTACGCCGATCCGCTCGTTGCTGGCCGCCAGGCGCCGTTCGGCGGCGATGACATCCGGGCGCCGGCGCAGCATTTCTCCGGGCGCAATGCTGGCCGGGATTTGTGGAACCTTGTAATCGAATTTTTCCGGTGCGCTACCGGCCAGGTCGCGGGCATAGGTCCCGGGCGCGGCGCCCATCAGCACGTCGAGCCGATTGAGTTGCACCGCCAGTTCGGTGCGCAAGGGTGGCAGGGTGGTACGCGCCTGTTGCAGCACGGCCCTGGCCTGGGCGGTTTCGCGCTGGTTGCCCAGCCCTTGGGCCAGGCGGCTTTCGACCAGGCCGAGCAAATCACCCTGGTTTTTTATCTGTTGTTCGGTCACCTGAATCCGCTGCTGGGCACCGCGAATTCGCAAGTAAGCGTCAGCGGCTTCGGCCGCCACGGAAACGCGCACGCCTGCCTGGCTGGCTTGTGCGGCCTGGGCGTCATCCAGCGCGGCCTGCTCGCCACGCTTGAGTCCTCCGGCCAGATCCAGCTCCCAGCTCGCACCGGCGCCGATATTGCTCAGGGTTTGATTGCGCTCGTAGCCTGGCTGGGGGCTCGCGAGTTGGCCCTCGGGACTTTCCAGCGATTGGCGCTGCCGCACGACCTGTCCATCGAGGCTGCCTTGAGGCATACGCGTCGCGCCGGCCTCTTGGGCGACGGCACGCGCCTGCTCGACACGGGCCATGGCTACGGCCAAGTCGAGGTTCTGCGCCAGGACTTTCTGAATCAACTGGGTCAGTTGCGGGTCATCAAAGCCTTTCCACCAGTTTTCCAGTGCGGGGGCGGGGCGCCCGGCGTCGCGCTGCTGCAGGGCGTCTTGCGCCATGAATCGGGCGGCGGCCTGATCGGCGGGGCGCTGGTAGTCCGGTCCCACCGTGCAGCCGGCCACCGTCATGGCCAGTGCGGCCAGTACAAAGCGCCCGTGGGGAAGCATGCGATCAAGCAAAGTGTTCATCGAATAATCCTCAAACGTGATTAATGAGCGTCGGCGGACGGTTGTTTGGGCGGCTGGACCTTGTGCATCAACGGCACCAGCAACGTGGCGGCCACGAAGCAGACCATGATCATCAGGAAGGCGTCGGCGTACGTCAGCGTTTGTGCCTCTCGCCAGGTCAGGGCCCACACTTGGCGCAACGCAAGCTGGCTGGCGTCAATGCTGTTCTGCCCGAGCAGTTGTGCATTCACCGTGAGTTGGTCGATCCAGGTATTCATGGCTTCGTTGCGGGTATTGAGGTGCTCGGCCAGTCTCAGGAAATGCAGGTTGGTCCGGTCGTTGAGCACGGTGGCACAGGCGGCGATACCGATGGCGCCGCCCAGGTTGCGCATCAGGTTGAACAGGCCGGAGGCCAGTTTCAGGCGCGCGGGAGCCAGCGAGCCAAGGGTGAGGGTCACTACGGGCGGCACCGCCATTTGCTGGGCGAAGCCACGTATGGCCTGCGGTAGCAGCAGTTCCTTGGCACCCCAGTCATGGGTGATGGGGGAGAAGTCCCACATCGACAGGGCAAACAAGGACAGGCCCAGCATCAGGATCCAGCGCAGATCGATGCGGTTGGCCAGGATCGCATACACCGGGATCGCCAGCAGTTGGAACACACCCGTGGAAAACACTGCCAGGCCGATGTCCAGCGAGCCGTATCCACGGACGCGCCCTAGAAACAGCGGCGTCAGGTAGATGGTGGCGAAAATGCCGATACCGGTGATAAAGGAAAACAGGCAGCCCAGGGCAAAATTGCGATCACCCAGTGCGCGCAGGTCGACGATGGGTTCGGCAATCTCCAGGCAGCGCCAGATGAACAATCCGCCGCTGATGCCGGCAATCCAGGCGGTAGTGGCGATGGTGCCGTCGCTGAACCAGTTCCAGCGTGGTCCTTCTTCCAGGGTGTACTCCAGGCAACCCAGAAACACCGCCATCAGCGCCATGCCGATATAGTCGGCGCCCTTGAGCAAGGCCGGGTTGGGGCGATCAACCTTGACCAGCATCGGCACGACAAAGGTCACGAACAGCCCGGGTACCAGGTTGATGTAGAACAGCCAGTGCCAGGATGATATATCGGTGATCCAGCCTCCTACCGCCGGGCCCAGGGTCGGGGCCAACGAGGCGATGGCGCCGATGGTGGAGGCGGCGATCACCCGCTGTTTGCCGGTGAAATACATGAATGCCGTGGTGAACACCAGCGGGATCATCGAGCCGCCGAGAAAACCCTGCAAGGCGCGAAAGGCAATCATGCTCTGGATGTTCCAGGCCAACGCGCACAGCAGGCTGGTCAAGGTGAAACCGGCTGCCGACACGGCGAACAACCAGCGCGTGCTCATCACGCGCGAGAGCCAGCCGGACATGGGGATCACGATGATCTCCGCGATCAGGTAGGCGGTCTGTACCCAGGCCGTGTCGTCGGCGCCGGCCGACAGACCGCCGCCAATATCCTTGAGCGAGGCAGAGACGATCTGGATATCGATCAGGGCGATGAACATGCCGACGCACATGGTGGCGAAAGCCGCCACTTTTTGTGCCATGGTCAGTGTGGGCAGTGGGTTGTTCATGGCCGGCCCGCCACGGCGACGTCATCGGATGGCAGTGCATCATGGGTGTTCACCCGGGCAACCACCGACAGCCCGGGGCGCAGCGCACCCAATTGTGCGTCGGCGCTGTCCAGGCGTACCCGGACGGGGACTCGCTGGACAATCTTGGTGAAGTTGCCCGTGGCATTTTCCGGTGGCAGCACGCTGAACTGCGCGCCGGTGGCTGGCGCCAGGCTTTCGATGTGCCCGTGGAACTCACGGCCGGGCAGGATATCGGCCCGGATACTGACCGCTTGGCCAGCCTGCATGCGCGCCAGTTGGTCTTCCTTGAAGTTGGCGTCGACCCACAGCCCCCTTGCCGGCACCACCGCGATCAGCTGGCTGCCGGCGGCGGCATAGGTGCCGACCCTGGCACGACGGTTACCGATGTAACCATCGACAGGCGCGCGCAACTCGGTATAGCCGATGTTCAACTGGGCCTGTTCACGCTCGGCTTGGGCTTGTTGCAGCGCTGCCCGGGCCTGGCCGCGCTGGCTTTCGATCACGTCCAGTTGCCGGCGAGCCGCGAGCAGCCCGGCCTCGGCGCGGGCGTGATCGGCACGCGCGGTCTTCCAGGTGGCATCGACGCGCTGGGCACTCTCGACCGATACGGCCTGGCTGCGCACCAGATTCTGATAGCGCGCGTGATCGTCTCCGGCCCGTTGCGTCTCGGCATCCGAAGCATCGATCTGCGCCTTGGCCTGGTTGATGACCGCTTGTTGCAACTGTTCGGTCGCGTCGAGATTGACCAGGCTGGCCTGTTGCGCCGCCACGGCGCCATCGGCCTTGTCCAGGGCGGCGCGGTAGTCGCGTACATCGATACGGGCAAGCAGGTCGCCGGCTTTGACAAACTGGTTGTCCAGCACCGCCACCTCGCTGATGTAACCCGGCACCTTGGCGCTGATGACCGTGACATCGGCGCCCACGTAGGCGTCGTCGGTGTCTTCGATGAAGCGCCCGGCCCACCACCAGTGGCCGCCATAGCCGACGGCGCCGATGACGGCGAGGGTCAACAGCCCGAGGCGCAATGCCTGCTTGCGGCGGACGGGGGTGGATGAGACGGGGGGGACGGGTTCGGGCTCAACGCTGACTTGGGTTGCCATGGCGAAATGACCTTTGCGAAACGTTAATTGGGAAAGTGGCTGACCAGGGCATCGCTCTGGCGATAGGCCTGGCCGGTACGGACACGCCATTGAGTCAATTCATCGGCATCATGGGATACATGCACCCGGTGGCCTTCGGGGGTGATGGGCTTGCCGGTATTGGCATCCATCAGCGTCAGCGCCACGGGTTGTCCGGTGGTTTCGTCCGCCAGGAAAACCTTGTCTGAACCGCTGGAGTGGCGAGCGCCCCAGGCCATCAGCGTGAGAATGACCGGGCGTAGCTCCCGGCCCGCTTCGGTGATGTGGTACTCATGGCGTGGCGGGTTGTCCTGATAAGGACGGCGCTCCAGCAAACCGGCTGCCACCAGATCATTCAGGCGGCGGGTCAGGGTGTTCGAGGCAATACCCAGGCTGTTGAGGAACTCGTCGAAACGGCGCAGGCCGTAGAAGGCATCGCGCAGGATCAGCAAGCTCCAGCCGTCACCAATATGCTCGAGGGCATGGGCGACCGGACAAGGCATGGGTTGGAAGCTGGCTCTTTTCATTGGATTTCTCCAGGTCGGTGTTTAATTTTATTACGCTCATAATATTTCATAGTGGATTTCATAATGAAAGTGACTTTTGCAAAAAAACGATGCCGATCGTCGGCCAGCGCTGGGGGCCGGGGCGAGGTCAGTTCTCAACTGAGCGGAATCAGGGGCTGCCCGCTCGACGGAGCGGGGCGGAGGGAGTCAGCAGGGAGGGGGCTGGGCGCCCTGATTTCAAGGGCTGGGGCTGGACTTGAAGACACCGCTGAGGACAAACGCATAGCGCTCCGGGCGGATAAAAAAGGTGGTCCGGTCACAGCAGCGGCCATCGGCAAAATACGAGGTGCGCTCCATCACCAGCAGTGCCGCGCCACGTTTCACATTCAGGGTATTGGCCAGGTGCCTGTCGGCTTCCTGGGCGCGAATCGTCATGTCGGCTCGGCTGACCGGGGAGCCGGTGATCGACTCCAGGATCGAGTAGATCGGACGGTTCTCGACCGCGCTCCAGACCACGTCCGCCAGTTCGACCGGCAGATGGCTGCGACCCAGGGCGATGGGCTCGTCGTCGACAAAGTGCAGGCGCTCCAGCAACAGGCACTGGTCGGCTTGCGCAAACAGCGCGCACAACGCCTCGGGTACCGGCTGCAGATGATGATCGAGGACCCGCATGCTCGGCTTGAGGCCTTGCAACAGCAGCGCCTCATGAAAACTGCGCAGGGCATCGAGACCATGGCGGACCTGCTTGGCCGCGACGAAGGTGCCTTTGCCTTGCTTGCGTTCCACCACGCCCTCGTCACTGAGCTTGCCCACGGCCAGGCGGATGGTCACTCGACTCACCGCAAAGCGTTGGCCCAGTTCGGCCTCCGATGGCAGCTTGCCACTGGGTTCGTAGGCGCCGCGCTGAATCTCTTCCAGTAACTGATGGGCGATCTGTTCGTAGAGCGAGGTGGTGCTGTCACGAAGAATGGGCGTGGACACTGCTGGATTCCGTGATCTGAGAAGCGTGGCGCCGGCGGAGCCTTCACTTCTAAGGTTATAAAAATCGGTTATTGGGATGACTTGTATTAATACGTATTATGTCAGGCATTCCCATTGTAGACGACCTGACGACACTTGCCATGCCAGAAACCTTCCTTCGTGCGCCGCAGCCAGCCGATGCGTTGAGCGTCGAGCAGATCAGCTTCAGCTACCCCAATGGTCATCGGGTGTTTTCCTCCTTCAGTCTTAGCGCCGCCCCTGGTGAATTTGTCGCGATCCTCGGGCCGTCCGGCTGTGGCAAGACCACCTTGCTGAACCTGCTGTCGGGGTTTGTCCAACCGCAGGCGGGGCAGATCCGTTTGAACCAGACCACGGTGAGTCCGGAGCGTTCGGAGTTGGGTTATGTGTTCCAGGCGCCACAGTTGTTTCCCTGGCTGACAGCCCTGGAAAACGTCCGTTTCGGCCTGCGCATGGCGGCTGATATCAGCGAGTCGCAGCAGCGGGAACAGGCCATGCAGTACCTGCGCCTGGTGGGTTTGGAACAGGCGGCACAGCGTTTGCCCCATCAGCTTTCCGGGGGGATGCAGCAGCGGGTGTCGCTGGCCCGGACCCTGGCCCTTGAGCCGGAGGTCTTGCTGATGGATGAGCCGTTCGCCGCACTGGACGCCATCAGCCGTAACCACATGAATGAAGAAACACTGCGGATCTGGGCCGAGCTGGGCCAGACCGTGTTGTTCATTACCCATGATATCGACGAGGCGGTGTTCCTCGCGGACCGGGTCATCGTCCTCAATATTGCCCCCGGCGGTATTCACAGCGAGCTGAAGATCCCGCTGCCACGTCCGCGCTCCAATCTGAAAACCCGCCGCCTGCCGGCTTTCCTCGATTACCGCAATGAACTGATGGAGCGTATTTCCCAGGTCATGGCGCTGTCCGAGGCCCGCGTTTCCTCTCCCTCTCTCTCCCTTGAACTCGAGTCGATCCAATGATCAAACGTACGCTGCTTGCCCTTTCATTGTCGGTTGCCGCGGTGGCCGGCAGTTCATTGGCCGTCGCCGGGGAAGCCAAGCCGCTGCGGGTGGGTTATGTCTTTGCCATGGCCAACGCCCCGGCGCTGATCGCGGACAAGGAAGGTTACTACCGTGAGGAAGGCCTGAACGTGGACCTCAGGGCGTTGGGCGATGGTCCGGTGATCCAGCAGGCACTGGCCGCGGGTGAACTGGACGTGGCTTATGTCGGCACGCCACCGGTGTACCAGTGGTTTTCCCGAGGCTTGCAGAGCCGGATCCTGGCCAAGGTCAATTACGGCCAGGCGGCGGTGATCGTCGACAGCAAAAGCCCGATCAACTCCCTGGCCGAGCTCAAGGGCAAAAAGCTCGCCGGGGTGAAGAAGGGCAGTGGCATGGACGTGCTGCTGCGTGGTTATGTGCTCAAGGAAAAGGCCGGACTCAATCCCGATCATGACCTCGACATCATCGATATGCCCCCGGGCAATATGAACGCCGCCCTGGAGCGCGGCATCGTCGATGCGGCGTTCTCCTGGGAACCCTTTGTCAGCCAATCCTTGCTGCGCGGCTCGAGCCGGGTCCTGTTCGACGTCAACCAGGCCTTGCCCCAGTACCCCTGGTACGTGGTGATCGCGCTGCCGAAAACCTTGCAGGAACGCCCGGATGACGTGGTGAAACTGTTGCGCGCCCATCGCAAGGCCATCGCCTTTCTCAATGAACATCCCGACGAGTCGAACCGGATCATCGCCGAGGCCTTCAAGCTCGAAGCGGTGCAAGGGCCGGACGGCAAGACCATCGCTCCGGAAACCATCGTTGCCCAGGCCCGCACCCGGCTGGGTTGGTCGGCGGACCTGGAGGCCACGGACATCCAGTTTATCCAGCGCCTGATGAACTACTCCCATGACCTGGGCTTTATCGACACCACGCTCAAGACCGAGCAGATCGTCGACACCTCCTACCTGGAAAAAGCTTCGCGCTGAGTCTGCCCATGTCCTTGCCAAAACCGAATTGGGGATGGGCGTCGCTGCCGTTCCTGCTGTTGATCTGGGTGGCCCTGGCCAGCCGTTTTCCCACCTACATTTTGCCGCAACCCTGGGACGTGGCTCGCGAGGCCCTGCGTTGGCTGGGTGATGGCTCGCTCTGGCAACACCTGCAAGCCAGTGTCCTGGAGGAGCTCGGCGGGTTCTGCGCGGCGGTGATTGTCGCCGTGCTGCTGGGGGCGGCGGGTGGATTGTCCTCGCGCTTCCGTGACTTCATCGCGCCACTCAACAGCCTGTTCATGGCCATCCCGCCGATCGCCTGGGCGCCGCTGATCATGATCATCTTCGGCCTGGGTTATGTGTCCATCGTGCTGGTGATCTTCATCGCCGCAGTGTTCCCCATGGCGGTGACGATCCAGGAGGGCGTGCAGGGCATTCGCGGCGGCGAAGTCCGCGCGGCCCGCACGTTGGGTGCCAGTTCCTGGCAGTTGCTGGCCCATGTCTATCTGCCGGCATCGCTGCCATTTGTCACGGCGGCCCTGCGCATCGGCTTCAGCCAGGGTTGGCGGGCGCTGGTGGCGGCGGAAATGATCGGCGCCTCCCGGGGCATCGGCTGGATGGTCTCCACCGGGGGCCAGATCGGCAACAGCAGCCAGGTGCTGCTGGGCATCGTCCTGATCGGGCTGATCGCCTGGTTGATGGAGAGTTTCGTGTTCCGGCGCATCGAGCGTCATTACCAGCAATGGCGCGAGCAATAAGTCGCCGGTGCTCCCTTTCAAACCTTCAATGAACCTGTATGAGGTGTCATGTGAGTAACCCGTTCGATCCCCGCGAAGCCGGGCACTACATTGCCCCGCAAGGCCTGTATGAACGCAACAAGCAACGCCCGTTCCTGGGGGCGATCAGCTGTGATCGGCAGACCCTGGTGGCCGGCCAATGGGACGAGATCACCCTGGTCTACGAGGTCGGCGGCAGCGGCTTGGCGGACGGTGCCTGGTTGAAGCTGGCGTTCAAGTTCTACTCCGACTGGGCCTTGTTCCAGACTTCGAACCCGGCCGGTCCCAACTACGTCAGTGCCGAATATCAGGCCGGTGAATTGGTGCCGGGGCAGAGCCAGGCCACGGTGCAGCACCTGAAGGTGCGCTTCGACCAGAAGGGTCATGAGCGGCCGTTCCAGAAAGCCGTGATCATCGATATCGTCGACGGCTACCTCAATCCTGGCGACCGTATCGTCATTCGTCTCGGTGACCGACGCCAGGGCGGCGCGGGCACGCGGGTGCAGAGTTTCGTCGAGAAGGACTTCCGTTTCCGCTTGTTTATCGACCCGCTGGGCAGCTCGAAGTTTGCCGAGGTGCCGGGTGATCCGTTGCTGGATATCGTCCCGGGACCGGCGCAAGGCGTGCAATTGATCGTGCCGCGGCTGGTCAGCGCCGGTGAAGCGTTCGACGTGCTGCTGCGGGTCGACGATGCCTGGGGCAATACCTGTCGCCAGCTGCCGCTGGAGGGGCTATTGACCCTGACCGGCCCTGAAGGCGAACAACGGCAACAGCCGTTCCGCCTGGCGGCCGAGGGCTGGGCGATTGCCCGGCTGGAGGGGCTGAAGTTCGGCGCCGTGGGCGAGTGGCGCTTGTCGGCCGAAGTGCAGGGGCCGTTTGTGCGCGGGGCCCAGGCCTTTGTCACGGTCGACCCGGCGGGTACGGCATTGCGCCCGCTCTATGCGGACCTGCATGTGCATTCCGACGACACCGTGGGCACCAATGACACCTTGTACAACCTCAGCTATGGCCGTGATGTCGCCGGGCTCGATGTGCTCGGTTATACCGCCAACGACTTCAATATCACCGAGCAGCGCTGGGACCAGGCGGTCAAGTTGATCCACGAGCTCAATGAGCCGGGTCGCTTTGTCTGCTATCCCGGTACCGAATGGTGCGGCAACTCCTGCGCCGGCGGCGACCGCAATGTGGTGTTCCTGCACGGTCGGAAGCCGGAGTTTCCGTTCGACAACCAGGGGCGGCTGGTGCGCTCCTTCGAATGGAACGAGTTTACCGCCGGGACCATCAAGCCTGGTGCCTGGCCGGTGGACGAGCTGTATGCCGCCTATGCCAAGGATCCCGAAGGACATCTGATGATGCCTCACGTGGGCGGGCGTCGTTGCAACCTGGACTGGCATCACCCTGAGCTGGAGCGCCTGATTGAAGTGGGTTCGGCGTGGGGGCAGTTCCATTGGGTCTACGCCGAAGCCTTGCAGCGTGGATATCGGGTGGGGGCCGCGGCCAACAGCGATGAACACCAGGGCCGTTGCGGCGGTGGTGTGCCGGCCACGGCGGTGTTTGGTTCCCGTGGCGGGCTGACCGGGGTGGTTGCCGACAGTTTTGACCGTGCCAGTGTCGGCAAGGCATTGCGTGCCCGCCGGACCTTTGCCACCACCGGCGAGCGCTCGTTCGCCAGCCTGCGCCAGGGTGCACACTTTATGGGCGAGGTGTTCACTGCACGGGCGGATGCGACGCTGGATTATCGTTTGCTGGGGGAGGCGGGTTGGGAGCAGGTCGAGTTGTTCGACGGCGAGCAGCGGGTCTGGTCGCGCAATCTGCATGAGGAACTGGGTTTCTCGGGGCACGGCATTCGCCTGCGGTTGGGCGGCGCACGGATCAAGGACCGTTATCGCGGTGCCTACTGGACCGGCGAGATCCGCGTGACCGGCGCGGTGATCAAGGGCTTCCGGGCATTGGGCCTCGATCATCCCGAGCAGACCGTATGGCGCAAGGATGCGACGACACTGGCATTTCGCACCGATACCAATGGCGATACCGACAGCATCGAGATCGACCTGTCGCAACTGGCGGGCGCGACCCTGCAGATTCAAAGCCGTATCGACAATTACATCAAGGTCGGCGACCCATCCGAGCCGCAACCTTATGTGCATGCGCCGACGGTGCTGATGGAGTTGTCCGGTGAGCAACTGCTGGCGCAGGGGCAGGTGATCGAGGAGTTGCCAGGGGCGGAGTTGAAGGTCTCCCTGGAGCGGACAACCGACGCGTTGTTGCCGCGAGAGGTGCAGGGGCAGATCGAGCTGGCTGAGTTGCAGCTGGAAGCGGGGCGTGAGCATCCGTTGTTCATCTGCGCACGGCAGCGGGATCAGTCGAGGGTCTGGACTTCGGCGTTGTTTTTGACGGTGTAGGCCGGCCAGGAAGCGCAGTGCGCCAACCGTCCAGGGCTGGCGCCTTGGGTTGAAATAGGCTATCTGTTTGGGCATCACGAGGATGCTGGACTCAGGAGCAGATGATGGCCAATACACCGGATAACGATGAAGCCCTGGAGGTCCAGCGGATGTGCGAGGTTGCGCAGTTGTACTTGAAGAGAAGCCTGACACCCCGGGAGGTTGAAGAGATCGTCGCTTTTGTGGCGGCTAAAAGGGCACGGACGGAAAGTCGCCAGAAGGGATGACGAATAGGTCTTTACAGGTCTCGTGTTTCGTCAGTATTCGAGGCGCGTATGCCTGCGATCCTGTTCATCTGTATCTATCTGGCGCCCTGGTGGCTTGATAGAGTTTGAAGCTCTTCTCGGCAAGGAACGGCTCCATGGACCTTACGGCTATCCCCTTCGGTACGACTGATTGGTCGACTATCGAGCCCGTCGCCCATCCGGGCCAGACGGGTACCGCCTATTGGCGGACTTGTCAGTTTGGCAGTGCCCGTGTACGGATGGTCGAGTACAGTCCCGGGTACCTGGCCGACCACTGGTGCTGGAGAGGGCATATCCTGTTGTGCCTGGAGGGCGAGCTGGAGACCGAGCTGGAAGATGGTCGTCGGTTCATCCTGTCTGCGGGGATGAGCTATCAGGTGGGCAACAATAACGAGGGGCATCGGTCATCCACTACCCGCGGGGCGAAGCTGTTCATTGTGGATTGAGTACCGACAGCTGGGCTGCTTTGGATCAAAAGCTATTTGCCAACGATGTAGTCGAAGGCTGTTTTAGGCAAGGGAAGTTCACTAGGGGAGAAAGTCAGCCACTTCCTGTGATCCTGTGGGAGGCGACCTAGCTTGTTGCGCGCAGATACACGTATTCCGCACAGAGAGCAGAGGACTCTCTGTTTCGTTCAGGATGGAGTGTTCTTGTATCTTCAGGCCTAGACCTGCAGAAAATGGCTCGCAATGGTCCCGGAGCAAATCGGTTCAACCGATCCGGTCAGGACCACGCCGCCGACGCTGTCCCATTTCACCTGCACCGTTCCACCGTCACATTGCACTTCGACGGTATCGTCCAGAAGGCCACGGCGAATCCCGCCCACTACCGCCCCGCAACAGCAGGAGCCCGAGCCCTGCGCGATACCGCCGCCACGCTCCCAGATGCGCAGGCGGATATGGCCACGGTCGATGACCTGGACGAAATGCACATTGGTCTTGCTGGGGAAAAGCGCATCGGTTTCCACCGTGGGGCCAAAAGCCGCCACGTCGACCGCTGCCAGATCCTCGACAAAGAAGGTGCAGTGCGGATTGCCCATGCTGCAAGCCGTGGGGCTTCCGGGCAGCGGCAAGCGATTGGTGTCCACCTCTTCGGCAAGCGGGATCTCCTGCCAATCGAGCGAAGGCTTGCCCATGTCCACCGATACCCGCCGACCCGACTCGCGGACACAGGTCAGCACACCGCGATGGGTCCTGAGCAGCACTGAAGTGCTATTCGCCTCACGCATCAACATGTCCGCCACACCGCGGGTTGCACTGCCGCAGGTTTCCAGGCTGGAACCGTCCGGATTCCAGAACAGCAAGCGTGCCGCCGCATCTTCGCAGTCCAGCACCACGGCCAACTGATTGAAGCCAATGCCGCGATTTCGATCACCCAGACGACGGGCCACCTCAGGGGTGATCGGATCGACCTTGCCGCGCAGGTCGACAATCACGAAGTCGTCGCCGTGGGCATGCATCTTCACGAAGTTCAGCGTCATACCGATCCTGTTTTCCCGCCTTATTTTATCTTGGGCATATCCAGTATGGATCTGATAAAGGCGTCGTCGGTGTTGGCCTGAAGTTCAGATACGTACCACTGGCCTTGCACCTGCCTGAAGCCTATGTGCAGCCCGATCAATTGCCCGTCATCGCGCTCGATCAGATAGGCTCTGTTTTCAAACACTTCACCTTTGGCCTCTTTGGGGGTCAGGTGTATTTTGTATATTTCATGTTGTCCGAGCCAGGCGGACAGTGTGTTTTGGCTTTTGGAGATGAGATCTTTCTCTTTGGTTTGCCACTTGTCGAAGTGCCCGGAAAAAGCTTTGCTCCAGCAGTCCGATGCCAACTTGTTTTCAATGCACTGACTGTATTGGTTCTCTAACTCGTCTTTGTAGGCAATGGCGTCGTTGGCGTAGGCGGAACTTGCAGTCGCCAGGAGGGACAGGCAAAAAACAGCTTTCTTGAACATTCTGATCTCATCTTGAATTTAGGGATTTGCCTTGCGGTTCAACCCTGTCTTGCTTGGCCATCGGCATTCGCTTTCGCTCTTGCAGCCACCGATGGATCACGCGTCGTGGTCCTACAGTACCTCACCAGGTTCAGGAGTGGATAGGGCTTGCGAAGCCCGTGATGACCGCGCGCCTGGCGCGGTCCCACGGGGCCGGAGGGAGGGGAGCGATCAGGCCGCGTTGGCTTCTTTCTTCAGGCTGTTCATATCAATCACGAAGCGGTATTTGACGTCGCCCTTGAGCATGCGGCCATAGGCTTCGTTGATGTCCTGGATATCGATCATCTCGATATCCGAGACCAGCCCGTGCCTGGCGCAGAAATCCAGCATGTCCTGGGTTTCCTGGATGCCGCCGATCAGGGAACCGGCCAGGCTGCGGCGCTTGAAGATCAGGTTGAACACCGACGGCGAAGGGTGCGGGCTGTCGGGGGCGCCGACCAGGGTCATGGTGCCGTCGCGCTTGAGCAGGGCGAGGAACGCGTCCAGGTCGTGGGGCGCGGCCACGGTGTTGAGGATGAAGTCCAGGGTGTTGGTGAACTTGGCCATTTCGTCCGGGTTCTTCGACACCACGACTTCATCGGCACCCAGGCGCAGGCCGTCTTCACGCTTGTTCGGCGAGGTGGTGAACAGCACCACATGCGCGCCCATGGCATGGGCGATTTTCACCGCCATGTGCCCCAGGCCGCCGAGACCGACCACGCCGACCTTTTTGCCCGGGCCGACTTTCCAGTGGTGCAGCGGCGAATAGGTGGTGATGCCGGCACACAGCAGCGGCGCGACCGCCGCCAGGTTGGCGTCGCCGTGGGAGATGCGCAGGACGAACTTTTCCTTGACGACGATATTGTCCGAATAACCACCGAAGGTGTTTTCACCGCCGAACACCGGGCCGTTGTAGGTGCCGGTGAAGCCGTTCTCGCAATATTGTTCTTCGCCTTCGGCGCAGGACGCACAGTGCTGGCAGCTGTCGACCATGCAGCCGACACCGGCCAGGTCGCCGACCTTGAATTTGCTGACATTGGCACCGACCGCGGTGACCCGGCCGACGATTTCATGCCCCGGTACCGACGGGTACAGGGTGTTGTGCCATTCATTGCGCGCGGTGTGCAGGTCGGAGTGGCAGACACCGCAGTAGAGGATTTCGATCTGCACGTCGTCGGCGCCGGGCGCGCGACGTTCGAAGGTGAAAGGCTTGAGTGAATCCTTTGGATTTTGGGCCGCGTAGCTATACGTCTTGGTCATGGCGTCGTCACCTTGGGTTTCATGGGGCTGGAAAGAACTTGACCAGCATAGCCACTGAATCGTTCAAGGGGATGACGATCCGAAGACAGGGGGGACAAACCAGTCTATCCGCGTCTGGAAGCCCCCCGATTGGCTCAGCCCTGCCACATGGACAGTTCGACGTCTTCGGCGAACGGCGTGGACAGGTAACCCTCGGCAGGATTGCGCACCCGTGCCAGGTACTCGGGGCTGTGGTCGGCATTGTCGGCGATGATCAGCGCACCCGGGCGCAGACGACTCTGCAGCAGGCCGAGGATCTCGGGGTAGAGCGCCTTGGCACCGTCGAGCAGGACCAGGTCGATACTGTCCGGGAGGTCGACGCTGAGGGTTTGCAGGGCATCGCCTTCACGAATCTCCACCAGGTCGATCAACTCGCCGGAGGTCAGGTTTTCCCGTGCTCGCAGCACCTTGGAGGGCTCGAACTCGCTGGTGATCAAGCGTCCGCCGCCATTGTCCCGCAGGGCGGCGGCGAGGTGCAGGGTCGAGAGGCCGAACGAGGTGCCGAACTCGACAATCGTCCGTGCCGTGCAACTGCGCGCCAGCATATACAGGAGTGTCCCGGTTTCCCGCGAGACCGCCAGGGGAAAATCCTTCAGGCGTGTGTAGAACTCGAGGTAGTCGGTCTTGCTGCGCATCAGGCGTACGCGCTCTTCTTCCGAGATCTCGCCGACGGCGGCGGCGATGGTTGGCCAAGAAGCATCGCCTTCGGCGAACAGGCGGTCCAGCAGAGGCGCGAGAGGGGCTTGGGTTAGGGTTGTCATGGGTTTTACCGGTGAGTTCAGTGAGGGTTTATAATGCGAATAAACCTTCATGTTTTCTATTCGCATTGCGAGCCCGCCCCATGACCGATCAACCAAGTACGCGGATTGCCTCACGCAAACAGCCCAAGCAGGCTCGTTCCAATGACCTGGTCGATTCGATTCTGCAAGCGGCTATTCAGGTTTTGGCCAAGGAGGGCATGCGGCGCTTTACCACCACGCGGGTCGCTGAGCGGGCCGGGGTCAGCGTCGGTTCGGTGTATCAGTATTTTCCGAACAAGGCCGCGATCCTCTTTCGCCTGCAGAGTGATGAGTGGCGCGAGACCTTCGAGATGCTGCGCGGCATCCTTGAAGACACGCGCAACCCGCCCCTGGAAAGGCTGCGTCTGCTGGTTCACGTTTTTATCCAGTCTGAATGCGATGAAGCTGAGGTCCGCGTGGCCCTGGATGACGCCGCGCCGTTTTATCGCAATGCGCCCGAGGCGCAGGAGGTGAGGGCCGGGGGAAAACAGATTATCGAGGCGTTTATGCGCGAGGTGCTGCCCGAGGCTACGGAGGCGACCCGGGCCGTGGCCGGCGATCTGATCAAAGTGACGCTCAGTTCAGTAGGCAAGCAGTTTTCGGAAAGCCCACGGACCCCGGCGCAGATCGAAGCTTACGCCGAGGCCATGGCCGATATGTTTTGTAGCTACCTGCGAAGTCTCGGACACGCTTGACCGTCACTCGCGGATTCAGGCCGCCTGATCCAGCATCGGGTCATCCAGTTCGGTGTCGCTGTCATCCTCGACCGAACCACGGTCGAGAAACAGAAACACCACGGCTGCCGTCAGCACGGTGATCGCCGTCAGTACCCACAGCAAGGTGCTGAATGCGGCACTGTAGCCCGCGGCCAGCGCGGCGCGCCCTGCGCCGGGCAGCAGACGCATGGCACCGCCCAGGTCGCCGGTGGCCAGATGCTGTGCGGCGCCGACGATGTCTGGCATCGCTGCGCCACCGAGGTGACCGGCGGTGAATGCCGACAGCAGCGCCATGACCACGGCAATGGCCACACCTTCACCGGCTACCCGGGTGGTACTGAAAATACCGGTGGCCATGCCGGCACGCTCCTTGGGCACCACGCTGACCGCCATGCCATCCATCAGGCCCCAGGGCAGGCTGATGCCGACACCGATCACCAGCATCGGCCAGGCCAGCGCGCTGGCGCTGCTGCCCACCGGCACATGGCTCAGCCAGAACAGCCCGGCGGCACAGACCAGCAAGCCACTGCCGCACAAGGTCGAGGGCGACAACCAGCGGGTCAGGTAGCCGGCGACAATCGGCAGTACCAGCAGTGGCGCCGACAAAGCCACCAGCAACCAGCCGGCCGCGACCTCGCTCATGCCTTCGATGCCGACGAAACGGATCGGCAGCAGGATCAGCAGCACCACGAATGAATAGGCCGGTGCGGCGGCCAGCAACTGCACACCAACGAAGCGCGGGAAGCGGAACAGCGTCAGGTCGAGCATCGGCTGGGCGACCCGCTGCTCGATGATGACAAAGGCGATGAAGGACAGCAGTGCGACGGCGAACAGCCCGAGCACCAGTGGGTCGGCCCAACCGCTTTCCGGCGCCTTGAGGATGGCAAAGGTGAAAATCCCCAGCGCCCAGGTGAAGGTGATCGCGCCGGGCCAATCGATACCGGCCGCCTCGGGGTTGCGAGACTCGTTCATGTGGCGCGTGGCCAGGATCAGCGAGATCACCGCCAGCACGGTGATCAGCAGGAAGATCACCTGCCAGCCAAATGCTTCGATCATCACCCCGGCGGCCACGGGGCCGAAGGCCAGGCCGATACCGAAGCTGGTCCCGACGAAGCTGAACGCTCGGATGCGCCCCGGTCCGTCGAAGACTTGCGCCAGGGCGGCCATGCCGCTGGAGAAGGCGGCCGCGGCGGCCAGTCCCTGGGCCGCGCGCAGGACGTCGAACAGCGCCAGGCTCGGGGCGAAAGGCAAGGCGGCGGCCAGCAGGGCAAAAGCGCTGACGCCGCCGATAAAGACCTTCTTGCGACCATAGTAGTCAGCCAGCGCGCCGGCCAGCATCAGGCAACTGCCGAAGGTCAGCATGAAGGCGTTGGTGACCCAGTTCAGTTCCATCGGCGAACCGCCGAAGGTGCGGCCGATGGCGGGCAGGGCCACGGCCGCCGCAGTGAAGTTGAACGGCATGGTGATGGCCGTGATGCACACGGCCAGCAGAATCAGCCGCTGTTGCAGCAAGAGTGGAATGGACATGTTGAGCGATCCTTGTAGTGGGCAGGTGTATCTGCCCTGGGTGAGCGTGAAGATGGCCGCGATTCGGTGGTTTGCCCGGGCCGTCAGAACATGCAAGGATTTTAAAGGGCGAGTAATCTGGCAAAAAGCGGTCAGGATTCCGCCCATATCGGAATAAAAGGATCGAATAGGAGAGACAGGTGGATCGACTGAGTGGCTTGATGGCCTTTATCCGCACGGCCGAGCTGGGCAGTTTTGTCGCGGCGGGCAGGGCTCTGGGGCTGTCGGCTTCGGCCGTCGGCAAGGCTGTGACCCGGCTTGAGCAGCAGTTGGGCGTGCGGCTGTTTCAACGCTCGACCCGCAGCCTCAGCCTGACCGACGAGGGTCGGGTGTTCCAGGAGCGTTGCCGACGCATCCTCGATGACCTCGACGACGCCCAGGCGACCTTGTCGCAGTCCACGGAAATCCCTCGAGGGCGCTTGCGCATCAGCATGCCGGCGGCCAGTTATCAGCTGTTCCAGTCGGTACTGACGGCGTTTATGGCGCTGTATCCGGATATCGAACTGGACCTCGACTTCAGCGACAAGCTGGTGGACGTGATCGAGGAAGGTTTTGATATCGTGATTCGCAGCGGCGATCTGCCTGACTCGCGCTTGATGAGCCGACCCTTGCCAGGTGTGCAACCCATATTGTGCGCTGCTCCGGGGTACCTGGAGCGGCACGGCACGCCGCAGACTCCGGCCGAACTGGACGATCACCTGGCGGTGCGCTTTCGCTATTTCAAGAATGGCAAGTTGCTGGACTTCCCGTTATTACGGGAAGAGGGCGCACGGGAGCCACGGACCCGCACGGTGATGATCAGCAACCATATGGAAATGGTGCTTGGGGCGCTGCTCAAGGGCTTTGGCCTGGGCGTCATCCCGGATTTTCTGGCCCGCGAAGCCCTGGCCGACGGTTCGTTGCGCTGCCTGCTGCATGGCTATCTGATCCCGCCGGACAACATGAGTATCGTCTGGCCTTCGAGTCGTCAGCTGTCGCGCAAGATTCGCGTCTTTGTGGATTTCATGTGTGAACGGCTGGAACAGGAGGCGGTGCAGATGCGTGCGACCCTCGCGCAGGAGTGTCTATACTCGCGCAGAAGCAATAGCCCGCTGGCTCGTGATGGCGGTTGAGCGCTGATCCCGGGCGTCAGTCGCTGCCGAGCAATGACCGGGCGAAATCATCCGAGGCGATAAAGTCCAGGGTCTTGCGCAACTGAAGGGTTTCTTCTTCGCCGAATGCCTGCTCGAAACGGCATGACATCCGCAGGGAGATCTGCCGGGCTTCTTCGTATTTGCGCCGGCCTTCTTCGGTCAACAGTACGCGCCGGCTGCGCCGGTCGAGTTCGTCCACCTGCAACAGCACCAGGCCGTCACGCACCAGTGGCTTGAGGGTATGGCCGAGTGCCGAAAGGTCCATCACCAGGGACTGGGCCAGCTCACGCATTTTTGGTCGGTCGGCGCGGGCGATATGCGACAGCAGGGAGTACTGGGTAGCTTTCAGGCCACAGGCTGCGAACGCTTCGTCATAGATTTGTCCCAGGCGCCGGGACGCACGGCGCACGGCACCGTTCGCACAACTGCTGGTCTGGGGACTGTCAAGACTGGGTGGCGCACATTTCAAGGGCTGATCACTCTCTGATGCAAAGGTCGAGCCAGTAATTATGCCTGTGACCGCCTCGAGAACAAGGTTTTTTCAGGTCATGGCCGGAAACAGTCTATCTGACAAGAAATATACTTGCGTATGCCTCTAAGATCTATATCGTGGCATATACCTCTTTATGACCTGGATGTCAGGGCAATTTGCCCGGGTGGAAAAGGCGACAGGGCAGGAGCAGGGTGCTGCAGCCAGCGCCCCCGTCGCCTGCATCACGTACCTTCTTCCGTGTTCAATCCCCTGTCTGGATCACACCTATGCTGAGCCTTGTGCGCATTGCATTACGGCGCCCCTACACCTTCCTGGTGTTGGCTATCTTCATCCTGATCGTCGGACCGCTGGCCGCCTGGCGTACGCCGACCGATATCTTTCCCGAAATCCGCATCCCCGTGATTGCCGTGATCTGGCAGTACACCGGGTTGCCACCGGATCAGATGGCCGGTCGCATCACTTCGCCCTTCGAGCGGGTCCTGACCACCACGGTCAACGACATCCGCCATATCGACGCGCAGTCGCTGAACGGTTTCGGCATCGTCAAGGTGTACTTCCAGCCCGGGGTCAATATCAGTACCGCGAACGCGCAACTGACCTCGGTGTCCCAGGCGATCCTGCGCAACCTGCCGCCGGGCACCGTGCCGCCTTTGATTCTCAATTACAGTGCCTCGACGGTGCCTATTGTGCAACTGGCATTGTCGGGTAACGGGCTCAGCGAGCAGAAGCTCGGGGATCTGGGACTCAATACGGTGCGCCTGTTGCTCACCTCGGTGGCCGGTGCGGCCGTGCCTTATCCATTCGGCGGCAAAACCCGTCAGGTGCAGATCGACCTCGATTCGGCGCGGATGCAGGCTCGCGGGCTCTCGGCGCAGGATGTCGCCACCGCCCTGGCCACGCAGAACGTGATCACCCCGGTGGGCACACAAAAGATCGGCAGCTACGAATACATGCTGCAATTGAACAATGCGCCTTCGGACTTCCGCGACCTGGAAAACCTGCCGATCAAGACCGCCGACGGCACCACGGTGTTGATTCGTGACGTGGCGACGGTGCGCGACGGCAACCCGCCGCAGACCAATATCGTCCACGTCAACGGCAACCGCTCGGTGTTGATTCCAGTGCTCAAGACCGGTTCGGCCTCGACCCTGGGGGTGATCGCCGGCATCAAGGAAAAACTGGCCGACTCCAAGGCGGCCTTGCCGCCGAACCTGAATATCGACCTGATCGGCGACCAGTCGCTGTTCGTCCGTGCAGCGATCAGCGGGGTGGCCCGCGAAGGGATCATTGCCGCGGCACTGACCAGCCTGATGATCCTGCTGTTCCTCGGCAGCTGGCGTTCGACGGTGATTATCGCGGTGTCGATTCCGCTGGCGATCCTGTCCTCGATTGCCACGCTGTCGATGCTCGGCGAAACCCTGAACATCATGACCCTGGGTGGGCTCGCGCTGGCGGTGGGGATCCTGGTGGACGATGCCACGGTGACCATCGAGAACATCAACTGGCACCTGGAGCATGGCAAGCCGGTGGAGACGGCGATACTCAATGGCGCCGCGCAGATCGTCACGCCGGCGTTCGTCTCGCTGCTGTGTATCTGTATCGTGTTCGTGCCGATGTTCTTCCTCGACGGGGTCGCGCGTTTCCTGTTCGTGCCGATGGCCGAAGCCGTGATCTTTGCCATGATCGCCTCGTTCATCCTCTCGCGGACCCTGGTTCCGACCCTTGCCAACTACCTGCTCAAGCCCCATGTGCACAATGAGGACGGGCAGCCCCATGTGGCGCCGACGAACAACCCGTTGGTGAGGTTCCAGCGCGGCTTCGAGGCGGCGTTCGAAACCTTCCGTGGGCATTATCACGGGGCCCTGGAAGGCGCCTTGCAGCATCGGCGTCTGGTGGTGGTCTCGATGCTCGCCTTTGTTGTTGCATCGTTCGCCCTGGTGCCGTTCCTGGGGCGCAACTTTTTCCCCGAGGTCGACTCCGGGCAGATCCTGCTGCACGTGCGTGCCCCCGTGGGCACAAGGGTGGAGAGCACCGCGCAATTGATTGCCGAGGTCGAGAAGTACGTTCGTACGGTGATCGAACCCGAGCAGTTGGCCGCGCTGGTGGACAATATCGGCTTGCCCATCAGTGGTATCAACACCGCCTACAACAACACCGGGACCGTGGGCTCCCAGGACAGCGATATCCAGATCAGCCTGAAAGAGGGGCACCGGCCAACCGCCGAGTACATAAAGGAATTGCGCGAGACCCTGCCCCGTGAGTTCCCCAATGCGGTGTTCTCGTTCCCGGCCTCGGACATTGTCGGGCAGATCCTCAACTTCGGCTCTTCAGCGCCGATCGACCTGCAGATCAGCGGTAACAACCTGGCGGCCAACTTCACCTACGCCGGCAGCCTGTTGCGCGATATCCGCCGGGTTCCTGGCGTGGTGGATGCGCGTATCCAGCAATCGCAGCAACTGCCGACCTTCAAGATCGATGTCGACCGGACCCGGGCGCAACTGGTTGGCCTGACCGAGCGCGACGTCACCAACAGCCTGGTGGTCAACCTCGCCGGCTCCAGCCAGGTGGCGCCGACGTTCTGGCTCAACAATGCCAACGGCGTGTCGTACCCGATCGTCCTGCAGACGCCGCAGTACAGCCTCGACAGCCTGGCGGCCCTGCATAACCTGCCGTTGACCGGCAATGCCAACGCCGCTGCGGACCAGACCCTCGGCGCCCTGGCATCGATCGAACGCAGCCATAGCAACTCGGTGGTGACCCAGTCGGATATCCAGTCGGTGGTGGAAATCCTGACCTCGATCCAGGGCCGTGACCTGGGCGGGGTGTCCGCGGATATCCAGAAGATCATCGCGGCCCATGCCAGCGACATCCCCACCGGTTCGAAAGTGCAGTTGCAGGGCCAGGTGCAGACCATGAACTCGGCCTTCAACGGCCTGCTGTTCGGCTTGCTCGGCGCGGTGGTGCTGATCTACCTGCTGATCGTGGTCAATTTCCAGTCCTGGAGCGATCCGTTCGTGATCATCACCGCCTTGCCGGCGGCGCTTGCGGGTATTGTCTGGATGCTCTTCGTGACCCACACGCCGCTGTCGGTGCCGGCCCTGACGGGGGCGATCATGTGCATGGGCGTGGCCACCGCCAACGCCATCCTGGTGGTGAGTTTCTGCCGGGAGCGCCTGGCCGAACATGGCGACCCGCTCAAGGCCGCCCTGGAAGCCGGCTTTACCCGCCTGCGCCCGGTGCTGATGACCGCCATCGCGATGATCATCGGCATGGCGCCGATGGCCCTGGGCCTGGGGGAGGGCGGTGAGCAGAACGCACCGTTGGGCCGCGCCGTGATCGGCGGCCTGGGCTTCGCCACCATCGCCACGTTGTTCCTGGTTCCACTGATTTTCAGTCTTGTCCATGGGCGCGATGCGCGCGCCGCATCACCTGCCATTGCTGCTCAAGGGGTCTGACATGTCCACCGATACCACCGTACCCAATCCGACCCCCCGCGCACGTTCACGCCGTGGTTTGATCGCTCTTCTGTTGGGGCTGGCGTTGCTGGTCGCCGTCGTGGTGCTGGGCATCAGCGTGCGGGCCAACGAGTCGCGGGAGCTGAAAACCTGGACCAACGCCCAGGCGCTGCCCAGCGTCAACCTGATCACCCCGGGCGTCCAGCCCCAGGGGCCGGTCCTCAATCTGCCAGGGCGGATGGAGGCGTATTCGCGGGCCTCGATCTTTGCCCGGGTCAACGGTTACCTCAAGTCCTGGAAAGTCGATATCGGCGCCCACGTCAAGGCCGGGCAATTGCTCGCCGAGATCGATACCCCCGAGCTCGACCAGCAACTCCTGCAGGCCCGTGCCAACCTGGCCTCGGCCCAGGCCAACGCAACGCTGGCGCAAACCACGGCCAAGCGCTGGCAGGCGATGCTGGCGTCCGATTCGGTGTCGCGCCAGGATGTCGATGAGCGCACCGGCGACCTGGCGGCGAAACTGGCCAACGTCAAATCGGCCCAGGCCAGTGTCGAACAGTTGGTCGCGACCAAGGGCTTCCAGCGCCTGACCGCACCCTTCGAAGGCGTGGTCACCGCGCGTTCCACCGATGTCGGCGCCCTGATCAGCGCCGGTGGCAGCGCCGGGCGGGAGTTGTTCGCCGTCTCGGATGTCAGCCGCCTGCGGGTCTATGTGCAAGTGCCACAGACCTTCTCGCCACAGATCCGCATCGGCACCACGGCCCGGCTCACGGTGCCTGAGTATCGCAAGGAGTCGTTCAATGCGCGGGTGATCGCCACGGCCGATGCGGTGACGGCGGCTTCCGGCAGCACCCTGGTGCAACTGCTGGTGGACAACCCGGGCGGTCGCCTGCTGCCGGGTGGTTATACCAGCGTGCAGTTCGACCTGCCGGTACAGGCCGATGTATTGCGCCTGCCCGCCAGTGCCCTGGTGTTCGACGAACACGGCATGCGGGTCGCGACCCTCGACAAGAACGATCACGTGCTGTTCAAGCCAGTCAGCATTTCCCGTGACTTTGGCGACACCGTGGAGATCGGCAGCGGCCTGGACGCCAGCGACCGGGTGATCGACACGCCGCCCGATGGCCTCGGCGACAACGACGCGGTACGGGTGGAGGCCAAACCCCATGGCTAAGCACAGCCTGCTGTGGCCTTCGAGCCTGTGCCTGATCGCCAGCCTTGGCCTGGGCGCCTGCTCGCTGGCGCCGGAACTGAAAGTCCCCAAGACCCCCGAGCCCGGGCAGTTCCATACCCAGGGCCCGTGGACAGTGGCGACGCCCGACGATCAGGCCAGCCGGGAAGGCTGGTGGCGGATCTACAAAGACCCGCAGCTGGATGCGATGCAGCAACAGTTGCTGAGCAACAACCCCGACCTGAGCGCCGCGCTGGCCCATTATCTCCAGGCCCAGGGCTTTGTCGCCCAGGCCCGGTCCGGGTTGTTTCCCAAGATCGAGGCGATTGGCAGCGGCCAGCGCATACGCCAGTCGGACACGCGGCCGTTGCGCTCGGCCACCTCGCCGAATGTCTACGATTCGGCGACGCTGGGGGTCGAGGTGGACTATGAGGTCGATCTCTGGGGCCGGGTGCGTGACACGGTTGCGGCCGGTGTCAGCGAAGCCCAGGCGTCACAGGCCGACCTGGCCTCGGTACGCCTGAGCCTGCAGGCCCAGTTGACGGACAATTACATCCACCTGCGCGGCCTCGACTGGCAGAACCAGTTGCTGAGCGAAACCCGCGATGCCTACACCAAGGCGCTGAGCCTGACCGAAGGGCTGCACGGTGGTGGGATCGTCTCTGGCCTGGACGTGGCGCGGGCCCGTACCCAGCTGTCCTCGGTCAAGTCGCAGTTGAGCCAGAACCGGGTCCAGCGGGCGCTGATCGAGCACGCGATTGCCGCGATGCTGGGTGAGTCGGCCTCGACCTATAGCATTGCCGCGAATACCGCGCCGATTGCCTTGCCCAATGTCCCCACGGGCCTGCCTTCGACGCTGTTGCAGCGACGTCCCGACATCGCTGCCGCCGAACGCCGGATCGCTGCCGCCAACTCCCGCATCGGCGTGGCCAAGGCCGCCTGGTTCCCGGCGATCACCCTGAGTGCCCAAGGGGGTTATCAGAGTGACGAGTTCGCCAACCTGCTGACGGCACCGAACCTGTTCTGGGTCATTGGCCCTTCGATGGTGGCGACCCTGTTCGACGGCGGTGCGCGTCAGGCCCAGGTGGACATCGCCAAGGCGGCCACCGATGAGGCGGCGGCCAAGTACCGCAGCGTGGTGCTCGGCGCCTTCGAGCAGGTCGAGAACAATCTCTCGACGATCGCCGGGCTCGACAACGCCCTGGTCGACCAGCGTGACGCCGCGGCGGCCGCGCAGTATTCCGAGGACCTGTCCCTGGCCCGCTATCGCCAGGGCGCCGTCGCTTACCTGGATGTGGTGACGGCGCAGGTCGCTTCGCTGGAAGCACGGCGTTCGGTGCTGGAATTGCAGACCCAGCAGTTGAGCGCCAATGTCGGCCTGATCAAGGCGCTGGGCGGCGGTTGGAACATCACGCAGTTGAACGGCAAGCCCGAGGTTGCAGTCAATCAGGCAGCAGCCGACAGCGCCGCGGCGCCCCATTGAACCCAAGGAGTGTATCGAGCATGACCAACTCATCGGAGTACCTGCCACCCAAGGTCTGGACCTGGCATACCGAGAACGGCGGGAAATTCGCCAATATCAACCGGCCGATTGCCGGTGCGACCCATGACCAGGACCTGCCGGTCGGGCGTCACCCGTTGCAGCTGTATTCCCTGGCCACACCCAACGGCCAGAAGGTCACTATTCTGCTGGAGGAACTGCTGGCCCTGGGTCACACGGGGGCGGAATACGACGCCTGGTTGATCCATATTGGCGAGGGTCAGCAGTTTGGCAGTGGTTTTGTCAGTGTGAATCCGAACTCGAAGATTCCGGCGCTGATGGATTACAGCGGTGCGAAACCGATCCGGATCTTCGAGTCGGGGGCCATCTTGCAGTACCTCGCCGAGAAGTTCGGCGCGTTCCTGCCCACCGAACCGGCGGCCCGTGCTGAATGCCTGTCCTGGCTGTTCTGGCAGATGGGCAGCGCGCCTTACCTGGGCGGTGGCTTTGGGCATTTCTATGCTTATGCGCCGACCAAGATCGAATACGCGATCGACCGTTTTGCGATGGAAACCAAGCGTCAGCTCGATGTCCTCGACAAGCAACTGGCGGTCAGCGAATACATCGCGGGCAGCGAGTACAGCATCGCCGACATCGCGATCTGGCCCTGGTACGGCGGTCTGGTGAAAGGTCGCCTTTACGAGGCGGCGGAGTTTCTTTCGGTACAGGACTACCCGCATGTCCAGCGTTGGGCCGATGCCATCGACGCACGTCCCGCCGTGCAGCGTGGGCGAATGGTCAACCGGGTGTCCGGGGAACTCTCCGGCCAGCTGCGCGAGCGTCACGATGCCAGCGATTTCGCTACCCGTACCCAGGACAAGCTGGCCGTTGCGAGTGAGTAAGCCTGCCGATAACGGCGTCTGCGCAAGATGACGAGGCTGCGTGCGGTGGCTGCCGGGGTAAGGGCGTGACAAGCTGGGGAGCACTTATTATAATTTGATTATCATAAGCTGCTTCAGAGTGTCGACCCCTCCATGGAAAGCAAGACCGCACGCTTGACCGTACTCATTGACCCGGTCAAGAAAAAGGCCCTCGAGGAGCTTTGCGCTGCTCAGGACCTGACGCCGTCCCAGGTGGTTCGCCAGCTGATTCGCGACTACCTGGAAACCCACGGTGTTTCCTATTCGACCCAAAGCAAGGCGGCCGGCAAGGGGCAGTGACAGGGTCCTTCAATGCCGCGCGGGCAGGCGTTACGGCTTGGCGCTGTCGGATCCGCCCAGTGCCGAACTGAAATCGGCGTGATAATCCCCTGGCCCCAGCGCCTCGAGTATTCCGGCCTTGTGCAGTTTGCCCAGGACCTTCTCATTGGCTTCGCACAGCTTCACGACAATACCGCGGTTGCGTAGTTGCTCGATGACTTCGAGCAGGCTCTGCAAGCCGGTGATGTCCATGAAGGGCACGTGATTCAGACGAATGATCAGGGTTCCAGGATCGGTGTGGGTCTGTGCCAGGACGCGCTCGAAGGTTTCCGCCGCACCGAAGAACAACGGTCCCTCGATGGTGTACACCAGAACATTGGGGGGCAGTTCGACCTGGCCGTTGCGACGCAGCTCGACCTCCAGGTCCTTGCCGACCATCTTCTGCACTTCCACCGAAGACGCCATCCGCCGCATGAATTGCAACATGGCGAGAATGACGCCAATGTTCACTGCCATGGCCAAGTCACTGAAGACCGTCAGCAGGAAGGTGATCAGCAGTATCGCGATATCGGCCCGTGGTGCTCGCTGGAGCATGCGCTTGAAGTGTTTCAGCTCGCTCATGTTGTAGGCCACGACAAACAGGATGGCCGCGAGGGCGCACAGCGGTATGTTCGAGGCCAGTGGCGCCAGGAACGAAATCAACAGCACCAGGGTGAGCGCATGCACCAGACCGGCCAGCGGACTGTTGCCGCCGTTGCGGATATTGGTCGCCGTTCGCGCGATCGCTCCGGTCGCGGCAAAGCCGCCGAACAAGGGGCTGAACAGGTTGGCGATGCCCTGGCCGATCAGTTCCTGGTTGGAATCATGGCGTGTGCCGGCCATGCCGTCGGCCACCACGGCCGACAATAACGACTCGATGGCACCCAGCATGGCGATGGCGAACGCCGGGCCGATCAATTCGATGATTCGCGGCAGGGTCACTTCCGGCAGGCTCAAGGTCGGCAACCCCTGGGGGATCCCACCGAAGGCACTGCCGATCGTGGCCACGCCGGGAAACTGGAAAATCGACTGTATGACGGTGGCAACCACCATGGCGACCAATGGACCGGGCACGCGTTTCATGCCAGGCAGCCTGGGGGTGAGCAGCACCAGCAGCAGGCTCAGGAGCGCCAGCAGGGTTGTCGCCGGGTGAAGGTTCGGCAGTGCTTGAAGCAGGTGCCAGAGCTGTTCATGGAAATGGCCGGCGGCCACTTTCGGCAGTCCGAAGAAGTCTTTCCATTGCCCCACCCAGATAATCACGCCGATGCCGGCGGTGAACCCGACGATCACCGGGTCGGGGATGAACTTGATAATGGCCCCCAGCCGCGAGAGACCGAGCAACAGCAGGATCACCCCGGCCATGAACGTCGCAATCTGCAAGCCATCAATACCGTAACGGGCGGTTACACCGGCGAGGATCACAATAAAGGCGCCGGTGGGACCGGCAATCTGCACCCGGCTGCCGCCGAACAGGGACACCAGCAGGCCACCGACAATCGCGGTATAGATGCCTTGTTCGGGCTTGACCCCCGAGGCGATGGCAAAGGCCATGGACAAGGGCAGCGCGACGATCCCCACGATAACGCCCGCGACCAGGTTGCGGGGCCAGTGCTTGCGCCCCAGCAACCCGGATTTCCACGCTTCTCGTATCGAGATCATGCTGCTTGCTCCATGGAGTCATGTGCATAACATTAACATGCAATGATAATGATGGAGCAATAAGTCTCCTCGACTGGATCGGGAACTGATTGGCGTCTTGGATCAGCTGACTGACCCACGGGGGCGGTCGGATATCAATCGCAGCCAGGGCGGCAGATGGAAGGTGGCCATAATCAGGTACATCGTCATCATGCCATTCGGCGCAAATGGCCCCTCCATGGAGGCGCAGATCATATCCGAGCCTGGGCCTAGAGCCGTCAGCAGCGCCATGCCGGCAAAGGTTGGCGCGGCGGCCAGGCACAGCCAGTCGGCAATGCCCAGTGCATTGCCGGTTGGCGCTCCTGTCGAATGGTTTTCCTCGGTTCGATTGGACAAGAGCATGCTGTTTACTCCTGGTCGTATTCGTCGTGGCGGCGCCACCAGATACCCTGTTCATTGCGGCCCTTGGGCGCGCGGTCGAGCCACTGGTACATGCCCCAGACACTGTCCAGCCCGCGGGCATAGCTGGAGTAGGTGTGGTAGATCTCGCCCTCCTCAAGCACGAAGGCGCTGAGACCAGGCCGGTCGCGGGTGAAGGTGGCAATGTCGGTGCCGGTGGTGGCGGCGATCCGGGCAACCGGGCTTTCGCTGCCCTGTGGCGGTCTTTCCTGGACGCCCTGGCCTTTCTGGGCAACCGCCAAAGGCGCCTCACGCAGATAGTTATAGACGATGTCGCCTTCGCGCTGCTGCTCCTCGCTGAACCAGACGTTGAAGTCACTGTTGAAATCGCTGTCGAACGAGCTGGCCCAGTCGAAGCTCCAGCCCATGCGCTGTTTGAACGCCTGCAACTTGGCCAGCGGTGCCCGCGAGATGGCGGTAAAGGCGACGTCATGGTGCTCGAGATGGACGACGACACCATTGAAGCCATCGGCGATCGACGAGCAGGATGGGCAGCCGGCGCTGTAGTCAGGCCCGAACATGAAGTGATAGACCAGCAACTGTGAGCGGCCTTTGAACAGATCCAGTAGTGAGACGCTGCCGGCGGGGGTGTCGAAACGGTAGGCCTTGTCGACCCGCACCCAGGGCAGTGCCTGGCGCTGTTGGGCCAGGGCGTCGCCGCGCCGGGTCAGCTCCTTTTCCTCGGCCAGCAGGTCGAGTCGTGCCGCCAGCCATTTTTCGCGTGTGCCAATCTTCTGTGTGGTCATCAGGGTTCTCCATTTGCCAGTGCTCGTCGTACCATCGGTTGTGCGAGCGGTTACCGGGTGGTCGTGAACAGACTAGGACGGGCCAGGAAGAGGGTGGGAGTGACAAGTATGACGGGATGCCCATGGACGCGATGATCAGCGCTGCGGCGCGGTTGCTCGCCACCGGGGATGTCCTCGGTGCCTTGAAGCGGGTGGCCCTGCGCGATGATGGGCCTGGGCTTGCGTTGCGCGGTATTGCCATGGCGCAGTTGGGTGACCTGGTTCGCGCAAGGGCTTTGCTCAAGCTGGCCGCCCGTGCCTTCGGGCCGCAAGAGGCAGTGGCGAGGGCGCGCTGCATCGTCGCCGAAGCCGAGATCGCGCTGGTCTCCCGCGATCTGGCCTGGCCGGTCAAGGCACTCGCCGACGCGCGGGCAGTTCTCGAAGCCCATGGCGATCGCTTGAATGCCGCCCATGCACGCCACCTCGAAGTCCGGCGCCTGCTGTTGACCGGTCATCTTGACCAGGCCGAACGTCTGCTCGCCGAGCTTGAGCCGATATGGCTGGCACCGCCCTTGAGGGCTGCTTACGAGTTGGTCAGCGCCGGGATCGCTATTCGGCGCCTGCGCACGGGGGCGGCGCGCGGCGCATTGCAGCGGGCGGAAAATGCCGCGCATGAGTCGGGTATTGGTGCACTCGGCGCTGAAGTCGAAAGCGCCTCTCAGGTGCTGAACAGACCGGCGGCACGTCTGATTGCACGGGGCGAGGAGCGCCTTCTGCTGCTGGAGGACGTCGAGAAACTGTTTGCCTCGACGGCGCTGGTGGTGGATGCCTGCCGCTACACGGTGTGTGAAGGCAACACGCAGGTATTGCTGACGAGGCGACCGGTCTTGTTCACGCTGCTGCGCACCCTTGCCGAGAGTTGGCCGGGCGCGGTCTCACGGCATGCGCTGATCGCCCGGGCATTTCGCGGCAAGGAGGCCGATGAATCGCACCGGGTCAGGCTGCGGGTCGAAATCGGACGGCTGCGGGGTGAGATTCGCGGATTGGCGCAGGTCAGGGCGACCGGGGAGGGCTTTGTGCTGATGCCGCGCCAGGCCCATGAGGTGGTCATCCTGGCGCCTCCCGTCGAGGAGCGGCATGGCTCGCTGCTGGCCCTTTTGGCCGATGGCGAGTCGTGGTCGAGTTCGGCCCTGGCGATTGCGTTGGGCAGCAGCCCACGCACCGTGCAGCGGGCGCTCGATGCCCTGGCGGCGACAGGCAAGGTGCAGGCTTTCGGCCGTGGGCCGGCCTGCCGCTGGACGCTCCCGTCGGTGCCGGGCTTCCCGTCAACCTTGTTACTCCCAGGTCCGCCGGGCAGCGGCTAGACTGAGTTGATGAAAAACTCTCAAGCTGAAATTCTTCGTGAATACGGGCCCTTTCCAGGGGCCGACTCGGTGGCGGGCGTGACTTATGACGGCCAGCACGTCTGGTTTGCCTCGGGTGACAAGCTCAACGCCCTTGACCCGGAAAGCGGGGTGGTGGTGCGTTCGATCGATGTCGCCGCGCAGGCCGGAACCGCCTTTGACGGTCGATACCTGTTCCAGATTGCCGAGGGTCGGATCCGCAAGATCGATCCGAGGAACGGTGAGGTGCTTTCGAGCATACCGGCCCCCGGCGATGGCGGTGACTCCGGGCTGGCATGGGCCGAAGGTTCGCTCTGGGTAGGGCAGCATCGCGGGCGCAGGATCCATCAGATCGATCCCGAAACCGGAGCGGTCCTGCGGATTATCGAGTCGAAGCGCTTCGTCACGGGGGTGACCTGGGTCGACGGTGAGCTTTGGCACGGCACCTGGGAGAACGACAAGAGTGATGTTCGACGGGTGAATCCGCAAACAGGCGCATTGCTGGAGCGAATCGATATGCCGGCTGGCGTGGGTGTGTCGGGGCTTGAGTCCGATGGCCGGGACCGGTTTTTTTGTGGCGGTGGGAATAGCGGCAAGATCCGGGTGGTCCGTCGACCAGGATAAGCAGTAGGACCTGCGGCGCCTATCCAGACGCCATCGCCAGCAAGCCGGCTCCTACAGGTCCGTGCATCAACGCAAACTATCACGATTGCCACCGATCCCTTGTCGGCGCTGGCTTGTCGGAACACCGCAGCGCAGCGATGAGGCCCCAAAAAACGTACAAGCTTTTCTATCTTTACTCCGCTATTTCCCTAGCTAATCGTGCGCCGGGCAGTGCTAAAAAGCACACTGAACACTGCCTGGAAAAAATCATGATGTCCTCTTCCTCCAGTCGCCCATCCTCCGGATTCGGCGCCTTCTGCATGGCCAGTTTCCTGCTGTCGGTCGCCTACGGCTCGACCTTCCTGCTGGCCTTGCTGGTCAAGTCCTTCGGTGGCAACGAGCATGATGCCGGACAGGTCATTGCCACGGCGATGTTCAGTACCCTGGTCGCGGTCATCGGCTCGGGGCACATGATGAATCGCTGGGGGGCGGCGCGCTGTGTCGCCTTTGCGGCGGTGTGCCTGGCCTGTGCTTCGCTGGGGTTTGCCCTGGTCAAAGGGCTGGGCGTCGCCTTGCTGCTTTGCGGCCTGCTGCTGGGCCTGGGTTGGGGGATTTTCTACACCCTGGGGCCGATCATGGTCGCCGCGATGATCGAGCCTGCGCGGCGTACCCACTGTTTTGCCTTGCTCTCGGGGAGCATGCTGACCGGTATCGGTAGCGGTCCGATTGCCGGCAAGCTCGCCGGCTACTTCGGTTTGCCGATCCAGACCGCGTTCTTCTGTGCCGCCACCACCGCGATACTCGGCGGCCTGTATTTCTGGCACCTCGGCACTCGCGACGAGGTGGGCACGGCCAACCGGCAGGCCTTCAAGATCAGCGCGGCGTCGGCGGTTCAGGTGCTGCGCTCAAGGTCAGTGTTCTCGATCCTGATGGTCGGGCTGGGCGGTGCGATCTTCGGTGGCCTGGGCAGTTTTCAAACCAGCTATGCCGCCAGCCTTGGCCTCGACTATTCGCTGTTCTTCCTCTGTTTCATGGGGGCTGCCATCGCTTGTCGGCTGCTGATTGCCGGTTGGGTGGTCAAGCGCAACCCCTTTGCCGCCTCCAGCGTATTGACCACGCTGATGCTGCTGGCAGTACTCGGTTTTGGCCAATGGGTGCACGACAGCCTGAGTTACGGCGCCATGGCGGCGTTGCTCGGCATCGGTTACGGCCTGAATTACTCGGTGATCAACGGGCTGGCGGCCAATGAAGCACCGCCGGGGCTGACTGCACAGGCGCTGTTGCTGTTCAGCCTGGCCTATTTCCTCGGGGTTTTTGGTTTCCCCTTCGTGGCCGGCAAGCTGATCGCCGATGGCGGCGTGCACGGCATGCTGTTCAGCACCGGACTGATTGCCGGGCTGGTATGGATCATCAGTATCGGCCGCTGGCTGAGCAGTCTGGCGCCTGCAAGCGTGCGCGAAACCTAGGAGTCCCGGACTCAGGCCAGGATGATTTCCTTGAGCCCGGCTTTCAGTGCCTCGAACGCCACTTCTTCGCTGGCCCGCTGATTGGTCACCAGCACGTCGATACGTTCCGCCGGGCAGAAGCTGATACGGCTCTGTACGCCGAGCTTGCTGTAGTCGGCGAGGATGACTACCCGTTCGGCGTTCTCGGCCATGGCCCGGGCCACCTCGCTTTCACGATGATCGTAGTTGCTGGCGCCGTACTGGGCGTCCACGCCCACTGGCGAGAGCAGCGCGAGGTCGGCGCGGTAGCGGCCGATTTCCGCCACGGTGGTCGCGCCCACCGTGGCCGGTGAGCGGTCGCCGAGGGAGCCGCCGAGGACGATCACCTCGTTATGCCGGCTGCCCGGCGCGCTGCCGCCGCGCAGATGCAGCGCGACGTTGAACGAGTTGGTGATCACCGTCAGCCCACCCAGCTTGGCCAGTTCCTGGGCAAGAATCTCAGTGGTGGTTCCGGCGTCGATAAAAACCGTCTGGCCGTGGCTGAGCAGGCTTACCGCGGCTCGGGCCACGTCACGCTTGAACTTGACGTTGATATGCGCGCGCTCGGCTATCGGCGCCTCGTCCTCGACCGTGATCGCGCCACCGTGGATACGTTTCAACTCACCCAGGGCTTCCAGTGCCACCAGGTCGCGGCGCACCGTTTCGCGGGAAACATTCAGTTCCGTGACGATACGGTCGGTGGTCACGCGCTGCAAGGTTGCCAGCAGTGCACGAATCCGCTGGTAACGCTCTTCTTGCCACATACCTCATGTCCTTGCTGTTGGGATCAGTATCCGAACACGCATTGTGGGAGGCGGGACAGCGCTGTCAAGTTTGGCGGCCCATCACCGTCGGTCAGAAAGTGTCGATGTGCCATAAATGTGTAATATTGTGGCATTGTTGTATTTATGTGTATTTGGCGTTAGCCTCGTCGCCGGGCCTCCTGTCCCCTTGCGCCCTTGCTTTGAAACACGCACTCGCCGTCGCCCCGTTTGCGACCATTCTTCTAATTCCAGGAGTTATGCCATGCAGCGTCGCCAGTTTCTGAACACCCTTGCCGCCGTTTCCGTTGTCAGTCCCCTGTTGTTGAGCGGTCGCCTTGCCGAGGCCGCGACGACCAAGGCCGTGCCGAGCGAGTTGGACCCGGCACGCTGGTCGCCGCTGAACCAGAAACGTCTGCAGGCGGTGATCGACCAGCATGGTGTGAAGAGTGCGTCCTACCACCCGGACAAACGTCCGTACGCGGTGTTCGACTGGGACAACACCTGCATCATGAACGACTGCGAAGAGGCGCTGCTGGTCTACCAGATGAACAATCTGCAGTACAAACTCAGCCCCGACGAGTTTGCCGCCGTGCTGCGCCAGGACGTACCCAACGGTCCGTTCATGAAGGACTACCTCACGGTCGACGGCAAGCCGGTGAACATGGAAGACATCGCCGCCGACGTCGAAGCCGACTACCGCTGGCTGCACGCCAACTACCAGGGCCTGGCCGGCAGCAAGAGCCTGGAGGAAATCCACGCCACGGATCAGTTCAAGGACTTCTTCACCAAGCTCTACTTCATGTATGACGCGATCTGCGACAGCTATCCGGTGGAGATCGGCTACAAGTGGATCATCTACTTCTACAAGAACATGAGCACCGCCGAGTTGCAGGCGATGGCCGAGGCGTCGAACAACCACGACCTGGGCGATGGCCTGCGCAAGGTCAAGTACGAGAGCCCGAGCAGCTTGCCGGGCAAGGCCGGGGTGGTCGCCGATACGCACTTCCACGGCATCCGTATCCACGAGGAAATCCGTGGCCTGATGCACACGCTGCGGGCCAACGGCATCGACGTCTATATCAGCACCGCTTCCATCGACGATGTGGTCCGGGTATTCGCCGGCAACCCCAACTACGGCTACGGCGTGCCGCCGGAAAACGTGATCGGCCTGCGCCTGGCCATGACCGACGGCAAGTACGAAAGTCGCTACCTGCCGGACTGGCACTTCAACTACGGCCCGGGCAAGACCATCGGGATCAAGAATATCCTGGTGGCGAAGAAGGGTTATGGCCCGGTGCTGGTGGCCGGTGACAGCGACGGCGATGCCTGGATGCTGCGTGACTTCAAGGACACCGCCGTGGGCGTGATCGTCAACCGCATGAAAAAGGGCGAGATCGGTGCCGACAGCCAGAAGGCCGCCGAGCAGTTGGGCAAGGCGGACGCGCGTTTCGTCCTGCAGGGCCGTGACGAGCAGACCGGCCTGATGATCCCGGATGAGAAGTCGATCAAGTACGGCAAGACCGAGCGCAAGCTGCTGGCCTGAGTCCGTCGACTCGCGGGTGGCGCAAGGTCGCCCGCGAGTCGCACTGTTATCCGGCTTGTTGATCCTGGCGCTGTCCAGGGTCGCAAGTCAGTTGTTGCGCACTCTTCAACATTCCGTTCAACGTGCACTATCCCGCTACGACTTTTCCTCGATTGACCGTTGTTACAGTGATTTCTCGAACGCAAGTTTTGTGACTTGCCGTTAGGTCATCAACCGGTTTTTCTATTTATCGAGAGTCGTTTTATGAATACCGACGCACCCGTCAGCAACACCGCGCTTATCCTGCTTGAGGGCCGGAACGATATCCTCAACGTTAGCGATCTGGCCACTCATAAAGTACCCGCCCCCGATCTTGTTACGGTAGTGACCCTGCGCGATCTGACTCACCCCGATCAACCGGTGACACTGGGCGAGCAGGATCAAGGGGATATCGTCATTCGCGTGGATCCCAGGACCAGTCCGCCTCCCGTCCCGGTTACCCGGCTGGTGGTTCTTGAGGGCATTGGCGATTGGACAACCCGGGAAACTCGCGATCCCGATCGGGTGACGGAAGTCAGACTGATGGATGTCACTGATCCCACCCAGCCCATCATTATGGACATGAGTCGAAAAACAGGAAATCAGTTCGAAATAAAATATGCCCACTGTCAAGTTCGGCCAGGGCACGTCTATCAATTGTCAGGTACGACTTACCAGCAGGATAAAATCACGCATATCGGAAGTATGGGTATTACCCTGGACGGCAATGGGCACAAAGGACTGTCCATAGAGTTTCGTAAACTTGTTGATCGGGACCTGACACCGCGCGGGCGCTGAGACCGATCTTTTGCAGGGGACGTACTACACTGGTGGAGTGATTGGCGTGCCCAGCAACTGAATGCTCAAGCAACCTGCCTCGGAGTGGTGTCATGCAGACAAGGAACATCAGGTTGACCTCCAGATCCCTGCTCGGTTTCGGGCTGATCTGTCTGCTGCTGATCAGCCTCGGGCTGACCTCGCTGTACCGCATGAAAGAAATCCATGACGCCTCCCTGGCGCTGCAAACGAACTGGTTGCCGAGTGTGCGCCAGGCCGCCCGTATCCAGAATGCCGCGTTGCTCTACCGGCTCGATGGCCGCCGCTTCGTCATGGATGAAGACCGCCAGAGCAAAAGCTCCCAGGACAAACTGGCAGCGCTGAAAACCACCCTGAGCCAGGAAACCGAGAAATACGCCCCGATGGTTTCCAGCCCCGAGGAAAAACAGCGCTATGACCAGGTGGTGGCGAACGTGCGCACTTACCAGGACTTGCTCGATCAACTGGTGGTCATGAGCCAGACCGCGTCCTTCGAGGCCATGACCCATTTCATTCGTGACACCAGCAGCGAAGCGGCGAAAAAACTGCAGACTTCAATTGAAGCGCTGATGAGCATCAACGAAGAAGGCGCCGGGCGCTCGGGGCAGGTTGCGAATGGCAGCTATGACAGCGCGTTCCTGATGACGCTGATGTTCATGGTCCTGGCCCTGGTGATCACCTGTGTCGTGGCGCTGCTGTTTACCCGCAGCATCGCGCAGCCGATCAATGCCTTGCGCCTGTCGATGCAGAAAATCGCCGACGGCGACCTGAAGAGCAAGGTGGAGATCAGCGGGCGGGACGAAATCACCGACTTGCAGACTGTCGCCGCCGCCATGCGCTCGAGTCTCAAGAACACCATCGAACATATCGCCGACTCGTCCCGGCAACTGGCTTCCGCGGCGGAGCAGATGAGCGCGATTACCCACGAGTCGACGGCGGGTATCCAGAGGCAGAGTGTTGAAACCGACCAGGCCGCCACCGCCGTCAACCAGATGACCGCGGCCGTCGAGGAAGTGGCGAGAAATGCCGTTTCGGCCTCGGAGTCGACCCAGGCTTCGGAACGCTCGGCGCGGGTTGTCCAGGACCGCGTGGGTGAGACCATCGACTCCATCGAACGCTTGAGCAGCCGGGTCGAACAGACCAAGACCGATATAGAAGGCCTGGCCGGGCAAGCCCTGCACATTGCCAAGGTGCTTGACGTGATCGGCTCCATCGCCGAGCAGACCAATCTGCTGGCGCTGAACGCCGCCATCGAGGCCGCACGGGCCGGCGAACAGGGTCGGGGCTTTGCGGTGGTGGCGGATGAAGTGCGCGCGCTGGCCCATCGCACCCAGCAGTCGACCCAGGAAATCGAGCAGATGGTCAAGGGTATCCAGCTCGACTCGAAGAAGGCCGTGGAGTCGATGAACCACAGCAGCGAAGAAACCCGGGTGACCCGCTCGCTGGCCCATGAAACGGGCCTGGCGATCGAGGAAGTGACCTTGTCGATCTCCCATATCAATGACAAGAACCTGCTGATCGCCACGGCTTCCGAGCAACAGGCGCAGGTAGCCCGCTCGGTCGACCGCAACCTGGTGAGCATTCGCGATCTGTCCATCCAGAGTTCGTCGGCCGCGAGCCAGACTTCGATCGCCAGCAACGAACTGTCCAAACTGGCCGGGAGCCTGAATCACCTGATCGCGCGGTTTTCACTGTAGTCAGACTTCCAGGGAGGTGCTTCGGTGTGACAAGAAACCAGGATGTCCATCATGCTAAGACAGATACAGGTGAGCGAGCTTCGTGTCGGTATGTATGTACAATCCTTCTGCGGCTCCTGGATGGACCACCCGTTCTGGCGTAGCCACTTTCTGCTCGATGATGAAGAGGATCTGCAAAAGATCCGCGCCTCCGGTCTCGCCGCGCTCTGGATAGATACCGACAAGGGCCTGGATGTCGAGGTCGAGGAACCCGTTGCGGCGGATCCTGAGCCGCTGGCCATTCCGGTGCAGGAGCGGCCACGCAATCGCCCGCGGATTGCCATGAGCGACGAGGTGGTCCATGCGTTGAATCTGTGCGCCCGGACCAAGGCCGCGGTGCTGAGCCTGTTCGGTGACCTGCGGATGGGCAGGGCGGTTCATCCCGAGCAGATTTCCCACCTGATCGCGGAAATCTCGGATTCGCTGATGCGCCATCCCGACGCCCTGATCAGCCTGGCCCGGCTCAAGACCAGCGATGAATACACCTACATGCATTCAGTGGCGGTGTGTGCCCTGATGATGAGCCTGGCCTACCGTTTGAACCTGCCTGAAGGCCTGGTGAAAGAGGCCGGCATGGCGGGCATCCTGCATGAAGTGGGCAAGATGATGGTGCCTGCCGAGTTGCTGAGTAAAACCTCGCCACTCACCGAGGGCGAGTTCGCGAGCCTGCGCCGCCATCCGGAGATCGGCGCGAAGATGATTCTCGACACCCGCCATTTCAGCCCGAGGGTGGTGGATGTCTGCCTGCATCATCATGAGCGGGTCGATGGCAGTGGTTATCCGCACAAGCTCTGTGGCACGCAGATCAGCCTGTTTTCGCGGATGGCCGCAGTGTGTGACAGCTATGACTCGGTGACCTCCGAGCGACATGGCAAACCGGCCTGGACGGCGGCCGAGGCCATTCGAAAAATGGCCGATTGGAAAGGCCAGTTCGATGAGCAGATCTTCCATGCTTTCGTCCGCTGCATCGGGATCTATCCGGTGGGCGCCCTGGTGCTGTTGCACAGCGGCCGCCTGGCGATCGTCATGGAGCAACATGAGCAGTCCTTGCTGACCCCTCGGGTGAAGGTGTTCTACTCCTCGAAACTGCGGATGCCGATTGCCCAGGCGGTCATCGATCTGGCCGTTGCCGGCGAACATGACTCGATCGTCAGCCTGGAGTCGGTCAAGAAGTGGGGATTCAAGCACCTGGACGAACTGTGGTCGGGTATTTCCATTGGCAAACAGTCGATCTTCAATACCGCCTAGGGCTCAGGCCGTTGTCTCCACCGCCAGCGCCTTGACCAGGAACTCGATAAAGGCCCGGGTCTTCTGCGGCACCCGGCGCGCCGAGGGGTAGACCGCGTTGATACTGATCGCCGGGGCCTGCCAGTTGCACAGCACCGGCACCAGGGTGCCGGCGGCCAGGGCATCTTCGACGATAAAGTCCGGCAGCAGGGCGATGCCCATGCCGGCCTGCGCGGCCTGGGCCAGCAGGTCGCCATTGTTGGCGTGCAGCGGTCCGGTGACGTTGACCCGCTGGGTTTCCTTGCCATTGCTCAGTTGCAGGCTGACGCCGCTTTGCAGGTAGCCGTAGTTCAGGCATTGATGGGCCGTCAGGTCCTTCGGTGTTTGCGGTGTGCCTGCCCGGGCCAGATAGGCCGGCGAGGCCACCATGACCCGGGGCGCGGGGGCGAGCAAACGGGCGACCAGGGAGGAGTCCGGCAGGTTGGCGATGCGGATGGTGACATCGAAGCCACCGCGCACCGGGTCGACTTGCTGGTCGCTGAGCACCAGTTGCAATTCCACGTTCGGATGCTGCTGGTGAAACAGCGGAATCAGCGGCCCGAGCCGCCGCAGGCCGAAGGACATGGGCGCGTTGACCCGCAGCACGCCGCGCAGTTCGCCGACGCCATCGCGGGCCCGTTGTTCGGTTTCATCCAGGGATGCCAGCAGCTCGCGGGCCGCCTCGTAGTATTCCGCGCCGGCTTCGGTCAGGTGCAGGCTGCGGGTGGTGCGTTGCAGCAGTTGCACACCAATGGCCTCTTCCAGCGCCTGGATCTGCTTGCTGACTTTTGAACGCGGTACGTCCATGGCCCGTGCCGCCGCGGCAAAGCCATTGGCGCCGACGGTGGCGACGAAGGCACGCATGCAGTCAATACGATCCATATTGTCCCTTTTCCAGAATCAATGCTCTGCGGATTCTAGGGCGTTGACTGGAGCTTATCCAGCGCCGGAGACGGCCTGTACCGTGGTTTTCCTGATGAGGTTCCTGTAAAAAATTTCATCCTGCGGGGAACAGTCTGAAATGCACCGATCGATAGCATGAGCCCAAGTCAGCAGAAACAAGTGCCGACGAACTCAAACTATTGGAGAGTGACTGATGAAATCCCTTAAAGCATTGTTGATCGTAACCCTGATGACCGCTTCCGTTGCGGCCATGGCCGAAGGCGGCGGTGATGGCGGCGATAAAGTCATGGCACGGATGGACGCGGCCCGCGATACGTCCATGGCCTATTACCAGCAGTCTGAAAAGGCCCAGGCCGTGGCTGCCGAGAAGTCGGGGTCGTCCAACAGCATCGAACGCACCAACTGACGGTGCGGGTCGAGCAGCCCAGCGGTTCGCCCCACAGGCGCTTGACGCCTGGTGTGGGGCTCCGGGTCAGGAAAGAACAGGTATCAAGCGGGTCGCTGACTGGCCGTGTGGCAGCAGGACCTGAACAGAGCGTTGTCCCGGGTAGCGGAGTAGCCGACTGCCCGGGTCGCCTTGGGAGCGAGTAAAGCTCAGGTTACTGAGCTAGCAACGCTTCGAGCTTTTCCTGGTCACGGGCGAACTGACGAATACCCTCGGCCAGTTTCTCGGTGGCCATGGCGTCTTCGTTGGAGGCCCAGCGGAACTGCGCTTCATTCAGGTTCAGGCGCGGTTCACCCGCGGCCCCCGGCACCAGTCGACGCTCCAGCTGGCCTTCGTCCTGGCCCAGCTTTTCCAGCAGGTCCGGGCTGATGGTCAGGCGGTCGCAACCGGCCAGTTGTTCGATCTGGTTGAGGTTGCGGAAGCTCGCGCCCATGACCACGGTCTTGTAGTCGTTGGACTTGTAGTAGTTGTAGATGCGGGTCACCGACTGCACGCCCGGATCGTCGGCACCGCTGTATTCGTTGCCGGTGGACTTCTTGTACCAGTCGTAGATCCGGCCCACGAACGGCGAGATCAGGAATACCCCGGCATCGGCGCAGGCCGCGGCCTGGGCGAAGGAGAACAGCAGGGTCAGGTTGGTCTGGATTCCCTCTTTTTCCAGTTTCTCGGCGGCGCGGATGCCTTCCCAGGTCGAAGCCAGCTTGATCAGCACGCGGTCACGGCCTACGCCGACCTTGTCGTACAGCTCGACCAATTGGTGGGCCTTGCCCAGTAGCGCGGTTTCATCGAAGGACAGGCGTGCGTCGACTTCGGTGGAAATCCGCCCTGGAATCACTTTGAGAATGCCACTGCCCACGGAGACCGCGAAATGGTCGCAGGCCAGGCCCACATTGCCCTTGGCGTGGGACACGGCGGCCTTGAGCAGGTCGGCGTAGCCTGGCAGCGCGGCGGCCTTGAGCAGTAGCGAGGGGTTGGTGGTGGCGTCGACCGGCTTCAGGCGGGTAATGGCATCGAGGTCGCCGGTGTCAGCGACCACGGTGGTGAACTGCTTGAGTTGTGCAAGCTTCGAAGTCATGAGCGTCTCTGTCGGGAAGGGCGTGGATCCATGCACTGATTGAGTGCGGCTGAGGTGAAAAGTTCTATCAGTCGAATGTCTTCAAGAATGCCGCCGAAGCAGGGGTTTGTGCAACCCAAACTGTAGGACGGTTCAGGTTTGCGCGCTGGGCATCAGTGTCGCGATCAAGGCACGGATGGTCCCGGGCAGGGCTTCGAGTTCGCGCACCAGTATGCTGCGCTCGCGAATCGCCCAGGGCTCGTCCAGCGCCACGGTCACCAGTTCCATGGTCCGGCTGTGCCGCACGGCGGCGGACTCGGGAATGATGCCGATGCCCACGCCGGCCTCGACCATCCGGCAGATGGCCTCGAAGCTGGAGACCTGGATACGCAACGACAAGGTCTTGCCGAGCCGTTCGACATGCTCGCGCAAGAAACTCAGCAGAGTGCTGCCTTCATGCAGGCCGATGTGCTGGAACGCCAGGGTCTGGCCGAGGGTCACCGACTGTTGCGCCGCCAGTGGATGGTCCACCGGCATGATCAGTACCAGGCGGTCGGTGCTGAAGTGCATCACCTGCAGGCCACTGGCTTCCACCGGGCCGGCGATGATGCCCATGTCGGTGGTGCCGTCGAGTACGCCACGGACGATATCCCGCGACAGCCGTTCCTGCAGGTCCACCGTCACGCCGGGGCGCTGGGAGAGAAAGCCGGCCAGCACCTCCGGGAGAAACTCGGTCACCGCCGTGGTGTTGGCGAAGATGCGGATATGCCCGGCCGAATCGCCACCGTAGCTGGTGAACTCGCTCTTCAGATAGTCGACCTGGCGCATGATCAACCGCGCATGTTGCAGCAAGCGCTGGCCGGCCGGGGTGACTTCCACGCCACGGCTGTCGCGGTACAGCAGGCGAGTGTCGAGTTGCGCTTCCAGGGCCTTGATCCGCGCGCTGGCGGCGGCCGGGGAGAGGAAGGCACGCCGGGCGCCCTGGGTCAGGCTCGGCGATTCGGCGATATGGATGAAGAGGCGTAGATCCGCCAGGTCGAAATGCATGGGGCGACTCCGCTCAGGGGTTGCGTGCAGATAGGACGTTGGCGTTCAGCATAACTGAACGCCGGCTTATAGAAATGCAAATTCTCGGAACGGGCTGCGCCTTGCATCATCGGTTCATGACAACAACCGGCAAGGGGAAAACCTTCCATGAGTGCGACGGATCTGAGTGCCTGGCTAGGACGGACCGAAGAAGCCCACGACCAATTGAGCCGCAACCTGCTCAAACGTATCGCCGCGACCTTCGGCGAAGCGGCTCCGGCCCATGGCGAGGCGTTGCCGCCGCTGTGGCAATGGTGTTTCTTCCAGGAGCCGCTGGCCGAGAGCCTGTTGGGCGGCGACGGTCACCCGGCCCGGGGTGGCTTCCTGCCGCCAGCGGACAACCGCAACCGCATGTGGGCCGGCGGGCGCCTTGAGTTCTTCGAGCACCTGCGTGCCGGTCACGATGCCACCCGGCTGTCGACCATCAGCCATATCGAGGAAAAACAGGGCCGCAGCGGTGCCTTGCTGTTTGTCACCGTGCGGCATGAATACTCCCAGGACGGTCGGCTGGCGATTCGCGAAGAGCAGGACATCGTCTACCGCGAACCCACCCCCCCGAAGCAGAGCAGCGGCGAAGCGCTGATCGAGGGCGACTGGCACGAAGCCGTGGAGCCGACGCCAACCCTGTTGTTTCGCTACAGCGCCGTGACCTTCAACGGCCACCGCATCCACTACGACTTCCCCTACGTCACCGACACCGAAGGCTATTCGGGCCTGGTGGTGCACGGTCCGATGATCGCCACCCTGAACCTGCGGGCGTTCTGCCGGGCCAATCCGCAGGCGACCCTGCGGCGTTTTTCCTATCGCGGCGTGCGCCCGTTGATCGCACCACAACCCTTCGAAGTCGGCGGACGGATCCTCAGTCCCGGCGTCGCCCAGCTCTGGGCCGGCAACGCCGCTGGCCTGGCCCAGCAGGCTGAAGTGCACTTCGACTAACAATAAAAAGGCAATCACCCCGATGAATCCGAACAACAACGAAGAACTCAATGCCATTCGCGAGGGCGTACGTGCCCTGTGCGCCGAATTCGATGCCGCCTACTGGCGCAAGATAGATGAAGAGAAGGGTTTTCCCGAGGCTTTCGTCAAAGCCCTGACCGACGCCGGCTGGCTGGCGGCGATGATTCCGGCCGAATACGGCGGCTCGGGCCTGGGCCTGGCCGAAGCCTCGGTGATCCTTGAAGAAGTGAACCGCTGCGGCGGCAACTCCGGCACGGTGCACGGCCAGATGTACAACATGTTCACCTTGTTGCGCCACGGCAGCGAGGTGCAGAAAAGCTTCTACCTGCCCAAGCTGGCCAGCGGTGAGTTGCGCCTGCAATCGATGGGCGTCACCGAACCCAGCACCGGCACCGACACCACCAAGATCAAGACCACCGCGGTCAAACACGGCGACAAGTACGTGATCAACGGCCAGAAGGTCTGGATCTCGCGGGTCCAGCATTCCGACCTGATGATCCTGCTGGCGCGCACCACGCCGTTGGCCGAGGTGCAGAAGAAATCCGAGGGCATGTCGATCTTCCTGGTGGACCTGCGCGAGGCCATCGGCAACGGCCTGACCGTGCAACCCATCGCCAATATGGTCAACCACGAGACCAACGAGCTGTTTTTCGACAACCTGGAAATCCCCGCTGACAGCCTGATCGGCGAAGAGGGCAAGGGCTTCCGCTACATCCTTGATGGCCTGAATGCCGAACGCACGCTGATCGCCGCCGAATGCATCGGCGACGGTCGCTGGTTTATCGAAAAGGCCAGCGCCTATGCCCGCGACCGGGTGGTGTTTGGCCGGCCCATCGGCCAGAACCAGGGCGTACAGTTCCCGATTGCCGAAGCCCATATCGAGATCGAGGCCGCCGACCTGATGCGCTGGCGCGCCTGCGAGGAGTACGACAGCGGCCAGAACGCCGGGGCCAGCGCCAATATGGCCAAGTACCTGGCGGCCAAGGCGTCCTGGGAGGCGGCCAATGCCTGCCTGCAGACCCATGGCGGTTTCGGGTTCGCCTGTGAATACGACGTCGAGCGCAAGTTCCGCGAGACCCGTCTGTACCAGGTGGCGCCGATCTCCACCAACCTGATCCTGTCCTACGTGGCCGAGCACTTGCTCGAACTGCCACGCAGCTTCTGAGGAATCGAGCATGAGCCATACCCAAGCGCTGTGCGAATTCCTCGCCGGCCTGCGTTACGAGCAGGTGCCCCAGGCGGTGTTCGAGCGTACCGAAGATCTGTTCCTCGACTGGCTGGCTTCGGCCCTGGCCAGCCAGGGCGCGCACCCGATTCCGCTGTTCGAGGCTTATGCCCGCAAGATGGGGCCGGCGGACGGCCCGGCACGGATCCTGGTCAATGGCCAGGGCAGTTCGGCGTATTTCGCCGCCCTGGTCAACGCCGCGTCGTCCCATCTGGTGGAGCAGGACGACCTGCACAACAGTTCCGTGTTGCACCCGGCCACCGTGGTGTTCCCGGCGGCCCTGGCGGCGGCCCAGGACCTGGGCAAGTCCGGTCGTGAGTTGCTGCTGGCCTCGGTGGCCGGCTATGAGGCGGGGATTCGTATCGGCGAGTTCCTCGGGCGTTCGCACTATCGGATCTTCCACACCACGGCCACCGTCGGCACCCTGGCGGCGGCCGTGGCCGTGGGCAAGCTGATGGACTTCGACCATGAACAGTTCAGCAACCTGCTGGGCAGCGCCGGCACCCAGGCCGCCGGGCTCTGGGAGTTCCTCCGGGATGCCGCCGATTCCAAGCAGTTGCACACCGCCAAGGCGGCCGCGGATGGTCTGCTGGCTGCCTACCTGACGGCGGATGGCCTGACCGGTGCACGGAATATTCTCGAAGGCGACCAGGGGCTGGCCGCCGGGATGTCCAGCGATGCCGATCCGACGAAGTTGTCCGACCGCCTGGGCAGCCGTTGGGCCTTGGTGGAAACCTCGTTCAAGTTCCACGCGTCCTGTCGCCACACTCATCCGGCTGCTGATGCGCTGTTAGCACTGATGGGGCGGGAAGGCTTGGGCCATGAACAGATCCGGCACGTGGAAACCCGTGTGCATCAGGGAGGCATCGATGTGCTGGGACGGGTCAAGGTGCCGCAGAGCGTGCACCAGGCCAAATTCTCCATGGGCACCGTGCTGGGCCTGATCGCCGTGCACGGCAAGGCCGGCCTGCCGGAGTTTCACCAGATGGCATTGACCGACCCGGCCGTGTCGGCGTTTCGCGAGAAGGTCAGTATGACCCTCGACCCCGAAGTGGACAGTGCCTATCCGCAACGCTGGCTGGGTCGGGTGGTGGTCACCACGGTCGACGGCCGCACCCTGTACGGCGCCATCGACGAGCCCAAGGGCGATCCCGGCAACAGCCTGTCGCGGGCCGAGTTGGAAGACAAATTCCGTCGTCTGCTGCAGTTCTCCGGCGCGCGCTCGCCCGAGCAGGCCGAAGGTTTGATCCGTCAGGTCTGGGACCTGCGCAACACCACTGACTTGAAGGAGCTGCGCTGATGAATACGGCAGCAGGCAACACCCCGGCACCGCGCCCGTTGGACGGCATCACCGTGATCAGCCTCGAACACGCCATCGCGGCGCCGTTCTGCACCCGGCAACTGGCGGACCTGGGTGCGCGGGTAGTGAAGATCGAGCGCCCCGGCAGCGGTGACTTCGCCCGTGGTTATGACGAGCGTGTTCGCGGCCTGGCCTCGCACTTCGTCTGGACCAATCGTTCCAAGGAAAGCCTGACCCTGGACCTCAAGCAGGATGCGGCCGATGACATCCTCCAGCAGTTGCTGGGCGAGGCCGATGTGCTGGTGCAGAACCTCGCACCGGGTGCCGCCGCGCGCATGGGCTTGTCCTTCGAGGCACTCCACGAGCGTTTTCCGCGGCTGATCGTCTGCGATATTTCCGGTTATGGCGAAGGCGGTCCTTATGAGAAGAAAAAGGCCTACGACCTGCTGATCCAGAGCGAGGGTGGCTTTCTTTCGGTGACCGGTGGGCCGGGCGAGGAAGCACTGGCGAAGGCTGGCTGTTCCATCGCCGATATCTCCGCCGGCATGTATGCCTACAGCGGCATTCTCTCGGCGTTGCTGCTGCGGGAGAAAACCGGGGAGGGCAGCCGCATCGACGTCAGCATGCTGGAAAGCCTGGTGGAGTGGATGGGGTATCCGATGTATTACGCCTTCGACGGCGCCGCGCCACCGCCACGGGCCGGCGCGGCACATTCGACCATTTATCCCTACGGGCCTTTTCCGGCAGGCGACGGCGGCACGGTGATGCTCGGCTTGCAGAACGAGCGTGAATGGGCGGCGTTCTGCGACAAGGTGCTGCTGACCCCTGAGCTGGCGGTGGACGAACGCTTTTCAGCCAACTTCAAGCGTTCGGCCAATCGTGAGGTATTGCGCCAGATCATCGTCGACAGCTTTGCCCGGCTCAGCAGCGAGCAGGTGATTGCGCGCTTGGAAGAGGCGCAGATCGCCAATGCCCGGGTCAACGATATGCAGGGCGTGTGGGACCACCCGCAGCTCAAGGCCCGGGATGGCTGGCGCGAGGTTGAGAGTCCGGCGGGGAAACTGCCGGCGTTGCTGCCGCCGGCGCGCAATGCGGCGTTTGAGCCGCGGATGGATGCGGTGCCGGGGTTGGGTGAGCACACCGGGGCGATTTTGGGTGAGCTGGGCTTT
>Ga0302154_10000296_pt1 | contig 49497 bp, 50 predicted proteins | sample I_Bog_N2_3_FD_193507 | JGI IMG/M metagenome (GOLD analysis project Ga0302154, IMG submission 193507) | Peat permafrost microbial communities from Stordalen Mire near Abisko, Sweden - I_Bog_N2_3 | ecosystem: Environmental > Terrestrial > Soil > Wetlands > Peat | place: Sweden: Abisko, Stordalen... | reverse complement strand
GCTTGGCGACCATGTCGACGCCGGGGCTCAACGGGTAGTTGAAGAAGGCGCCGTTGAAGTAGATGCGCGAGAGTCGGTTGCGCAGCAGCATCACGGCCTCGTCGGCCTCGGTGGCATGGATCTGCGCGGCACCCAGCAGGCGCGAAGCGCCCTGGTAGGCGACGCGGAACTCGCTCTCGGGGCCGGCGCCGGGAGGCATCGCCACCGGCAGCATCTCGCGCCACCAGTTCATCACCCAGTCCGACTTGGAGAAGAAGCGGTGCCCGCCGATGTCGATGCGGTTGCCCTTGTAGCTGACCGTCTTGGACAGGCCTCCGATGTCGTCCGTCGCCTCCAGCACGAGGACGTCGCGCTTGCCGGCGCGAACGAGTTCCAGGCCGGCGGTCAGGCCTGCGGGGCCGGCCCCGATGATGACGGTGTCTGCTGACGTAGCGCTCATGGATGGCAATCTGGAAGGCTGCGGCGCGCTCATGGGAACTGTGCGCACGAGTAGAGATGGTAAGACCGGCCGCGCCGCGGGTCGCGCGGATCCACGTCGCGCCACTGTGCGAGCGACGGCGTCGACAAGGGCTCGCCGAAGACGAGATAGTCGGGAGCCCCCGCCGCGTGGCAGAGGCCTGCCAGTACCGGCACGGTGGCCGAGCAGGCCGCTGCGGCCGCATCGGCGGCGCCGTACGTCGCACGAAGCTTGTGGCACAGCGTGCGCTGCGCATCGAGTCCGCTCAACATCCCGACGCGGTGCGCCAGCTCGAGCGCCAGATCGCGATCGAAGACGACGCTGGAGCCTTGAGCCTGGGCGTAGAACTCGCCACGCAATCCCAGCAGCCACGGAACGAGGAGCTCGTCATCCCAGAACACGCTGGCGCCGACCGGCAGCTGCGCGTCGAAGACCGGCGATTCGGACTGGAAGCGACCTTCCGCGCGCCGCTGCCAGTCGGAGCGTTGATCCCAGGTCTGCACGCCGATGACGACGCCGAGGGCCGCGGCGATGGCAGCGACGACCTCCATCCGGGGCCCCGCGGCCAGGAGTCGCTGGAAGGCCAGCACGAGCAGCGCCGCCACCAGGGGAAGGCCGGCCAGCACCATCAGGACGCCCGTGTCGCGAACGATGTCGGGCTGCGCGCGGATCGCCCTCATGGTCTGGAGCGTGACCTGGACGCTGATCGCGACCATCGCGGCGCAGGAAGCGAGCACCGCTCCCTTCGCGACGCGTTCGGACACCTGCAGCCGGAAGTGTTCGACGGCGAATGCCGCCAAGGCCCAGACGACGCAAACCCAGCCGGTGTTCCAGTTCGAACCCACGGCGATGCCGGCGACCCCGACGGCGGCCGCGAGCCAGCGACCTACCCCACCCCGGCTCCAGCAGTCGATGAGCACGCACGGAAGCGTCATGAGCGCCAGCAGGTGCAGCGGCCACTGGATTCTCCACAGTTGCAATTGCGTGAGGAGCACGTTGTGAAGGAGGTCGGCGCCGACGACCCAGCCAGCCGTCAGCGCCGCGGCAGCCGCCAGCGTCGCCCGCGCCAGTTGCGACACCGGGGCGGGCGTGCGCGGAGAGCGCAGCAGCAAGGCCAGGACGAGCGCATCGAAGGCCAGCGGCGCCCAGTCCAGGCGGGTGTAGGAGGCCGCGAAGACCTGGGGATTGACCATGCCGACGATCTGCAGCCACCGCGGGTCGAAGACTTGCAGGAGATTCGGGAACGGCGGCACACCGGCGATGGCGAGCAGCGGGATGACGGCGAGCGCGGCGCCCAGCCATGCCCAGGAACGTCGGCGCATCACCAGCCACACCCAGCCCACGACGAGGACCGGGAGCACGATGAGCGGATGCAATGCCGCGCCGACGGCGGCCAACCCGATCGCCCTCGGGAGCCGGCCACGCAAGAGTTGCCACAGCGCCAGCAACGCGAACGGCTCGGCGACGCTGCGCGCGGTCAGGAAGGGCTCCGCATAACCGAATTCGCCCAGTCCGCCGTAGGTGTGCGGCATGGCCACGGCGAAAGCCAGCATGCTCCAGCGCAACGGCCTCGACGTCCAGAGCTCGGTGAGCTTCCAGACCCCCAGCACGAAAAGCAGGTGACAACCCGCCAGCATCGCGAGCTCGGCAACCCCGATGCCCAATCGCGCCACCAGCGGCGCCAGCAGGTGCGAGAAGACGGAGAAGCGATCCTGCACGGGCGAGCGCAGGAACAGATCATTCGCGAAGCGCTCGGGCATCAGGCGATCCAGCGCCTCGCCCAGGTACAGCAATGCGTCGTGACGGACACCTCGATAGGGGCGCGCCAGCAGCCACAGCGCCAACACGGCGAAGGTGGCGATCCAGTCGGAACTCGGCCGCCAGGAGCGCACCGTCACCGAATCCTGGGCCGCGTTCATGGGCGGCGGATGGCGCCACCCGGTGGCGGCTCGCGTACGACCTTGGCGCGGCCGCCGAACAGCAGGGTCTTGCGTACGGCGAAATTGAAGATGAAGACCACGCCGGCGGCGCCTGCCTTGCTCCAGAACGGCGGCATTCCCCAGCGCTCGACCTGCAGCCAGAGCAGCAACTCGGTCAACAACAAGCCCGCGACCCCGATCGCCACGAACAGCACGAATTCGAGCGTCGCATGGCGGAGCATCCGAGCCTCGAACACCCAGGCGACGCTGGCGACGTAGGCCACGACCGCGCCCGCGCAGAAGCCGACCAACGCCGCCCACTGATAGGCAATGCCGGCCTGCAGGCCCAGGCGGTACAAGCCCGTGTCGACGCACAGCGCGCCTGCGCTGGCCGCGAAATAGCGGATGAACTCGGCCATCCTGCGCGGGGTGCCCGCCCCGCTGGCCAGGACAGGAGGGTCGGACAACGACGTGCTCATTGGAGCTTGCTGCAATCGTACAGCGCGTAGGTGGTGGGGGGCGATCCGTCGCGCGGATCGAAGGTCCAGCGGGCAACGACGCCGGTGTCGAAATCGGTGCTGGCGATGAGGAAGTCGGGGTGCCTTGGTTGCGCCTTGCAGAACCCCAGGAAGTTCTGTCGCGGCAGTTCGCATTGGGAGAAGGCGAAGTTCGCGCCACCGAACCGCTGCAGGTCCATGCAGGTCTGCGTGTTGGCCATGACCGCGAGGAACGCCGGGATGCGGTCTAGCGCCTCCAGCGCGGTGGCGCGGTTGAACAGCAGGCCGGCAGACTGGCTCAGCGAAATGAAATTAGCCCGCTGCAGGAGGATCCAGGTCGCCGCCGTCTGCTCATGCCAGTAGACCTGGGCATCGGTCGGGATCAAGGCAGCGAAGGGATGCGTGCCGCGTGGGGCAGATTCGACGTAACGCGCCCACGGGCTGCGCTGGTCCCAGTGGAGGGCTGCCAGTCCGAACAGCGCCACCGCGGCCGCGCCTGCGACCACGCGCTGGATGTCGCCACGCTCCCAAAGCCAGATAAGCGCCATGATCGCCGGCAGCGCGATCAGCGGCGTGGAGAAGAAAATGGACAAGGGTTCGCCGATCCTCATGCCCTGTTCGTGCACGTCCATCTGCGCCATTGCCCTCTGAACCTGCAGCCCGGCGATGCCCAAAGCGCTCACGACGGTCGCGATCATGGCCAGCCTGAGCACCCGGGGCTTGGTCTCCACGCGGCTCGCGCTCAGCAGCAGGGCCATCGCGGCCCAGGCGGCGAACAGCCACCCGGTAGGAATCAAGTCGTCCAGGGCATACACCGCGACGAATACAGCCATGGCGGCACAGCGTCCTTTGGGGCCGCGTCGCCACTGGCTCAAGACGAGCCGCGGCAGGCTCGCGAGCGCGAGCAGGTCGAGCAGCCAGGTGACCCGCCATAGCTGCAGCTGCGTGACCAGCACGTTGTGCAGCACGTCGGCGCCAACGAACGACATCAGGCAGAGGATCGGGCTCGCGATGAGGGTCGCGCGCCCGAGACGGGCAAAGGGCTTGTCGTCGCCCCGGCAAGCCAGCCAGATGACGACGCCATGCGCCAGCACGGCCACTCCGTCGGAGATCGTCCATTCGCTGAGGTAGACGACGTCGTTCGCCATGACCGTGGCCCGGAACCAGTCGGGATCGTACGTGCGCAACAGACCGGCGAACGGGCCAACTCCGGCGATCGCCAGTCCGGTGACCGGGATCGCCAGCAGCAGCAACGCTGCCCAGCGGCGATCCTCCCGAATGAGATAGACGAGCGCAACGGCGCCCACCGGCAGGGCAACAAGGGGATGTAGCGCCATCGCAATCGCGAAGGTCAGGAACGCCAAGGCCATGCGGCCGCGCAGCAGGGCAACCAGCGCGAGGATCGTCACCGGCTCGGCCCAGGTCCGCGCCGTGACGAACGGCTCCATGAAGCTGAAGATGCGCGTCGTGCCATAGATGTGCGTCGCGGTCACGACCGCCAGCACCGACAGCCAGCGTTCGCGCGGCGGGAAATCGCGCACCAGCGCGAAGAGCGCCACGAGCCAGGCCAGCCACGCCCCGCGCAGGAGCGTCATGTCGACCGTGGCGGCATCGAAGCGGCGAATGAGCCAGGCGACGATGCGCGAGAAGATGCTGAACTGGTCTTGCGACCCGTGCGCGAAGAACAGATCGTTCGCCGCCCAGGCCGGGTTCAGGTGCGACAGCGCCTGGCCCATGTAGAGAATGCCGTCGTGGCGGATGCCGCGATAAGGCATGGCCCCGAACATGAGGGCCAGGGTGACAAGCAGCAGGAATGCCGCCGTCCAGGTGGATCGATTGAGCGTCGTCGAGGAGGAAGCGATATTCACAGGAGGGGTCGAGCGCCGTGGGTCGGCCCCGAGTGTGGTGGAAACATCGACGGGTCGCCACGAAAAAAGAGACGCCTAAGCGTCTCTTTTGGAACCAGGCCAGCTGAAGATCAGCCCTTGCACGAGCCCGGCAGGTACTTCGACAGCGTCGACGACGTGCCGTCAGAGGCGCTGTTGCCGCAACGCCAGGCGTAGACCTGCGTCGAGCCGATCGAGGCCGAGCCCAGCGTGGTGGTGGCGGTGGCCAGCGGAACCAGCGTCAAGGCGTTGAGGCTCGCGGCGCCCAGCGAGGAGTCGCCGGACAGCAGCACGGTGATCTTGCCATTGACGTCCGTCGTGACGGTGTTCACGTACTTGCTGGCGCTACCCGCGGTGTTCTCGCAACCCCAGCCGTTGGCTCCCGGAGGGGCCGCGGTGTTGCCGGTCTGGTAGACCTCGGACACGGTGGTGCGGCACTGGCTGGCGGCCAGCATGCCTTCCGAGACCTTCGCCTTGATGGTGTAGGTCTGGTAGGCCGGCAGGGCCACTGCGGCAAGAATACCGATGATCGCGACGACGATCATCAGTTCGATCAGGGTGAAACCCTGCTGAACGGTGCGCTTCATGTGAAGACTCCTGGGAGGTGGGAAGGGAAGACTGCTGGAACTAGACAGGCATTCGCACACAGTCCTATGCGAATGTCGTGCCAGCTTGCCCAGCGGCATTCTGGCCGATTTGACCGTGATTTATGCACGGCTGGGTGACAGGCTGTGTCAGCGGCGTCCGACAAGGGTTGTCGCTGATCGCCGGGCCTGACAATTTTTGTCACCCGAGCTCAAAAGTGTCACCTTTGAGCAGCTCCATCAACGGGCGCTCCTGCTTGAGCGCGCGCAGCCCGGCCATCACGGCGTCGATCTCGCCCGGCTTGATGTGGGTGATGTAGATGCGCGCGTCCGGTGGCGCGGTGGCCAGCTCGGCCGCCAGCGAGCTGGGGCAGTGGTGGCCGCTCGCCTTGGCCAGGCGGCACTCGGGCTCGCTGAACGCCGTCTCGACGACGACGTGGGCCACCGGGAACTGCGAGATGCGCTCCCAGAACGACGGGTTCGGGCCGGTGTCGCCGCTGAAGACCCAGGCGCCGCGGCCGCCCGCGGGGCCGTGGACGGCGAAGCCGCAGGCCGGCACCGAGTGGCGTGCGCTGAGCACCTCCACGCGGCGGCTGCCGAGCTCCAGCGTGGCGCCGACCTGGAACGGCACGAAGCGCAGCACCGGGTATTCGGCGGTGGGCAGGCGCGTGAAGTCGGGCCACAGGTGGTTGTTGAACAGATGCTCGCGCAAGACCGCCAGGGTCTCGGGCAACGCGTGCACCTCGATCGGCGCCGCGCCGCGGGCCTGGCGGCGGCGCAGCACGCTGTCGGCCAGCAGCGGCACGCCCAGCACGTGGTCGAGATGGGAGTGCGTCAGCAGGATGTGGTCGATGCGTTCCAGCGCGTCGAGCGACAGGTCGCCGACGCCGGTGCCCGCATCGATCAGCACGTCCTCGTCGAGCAGGAAGCTGGTGGTGCGGCAGTCGCGCGCGATCGACCCGGAACAGCCGAGTACCTGGATTTTCATGCGGGGATCACGCGGAGGAGTGGACGCGGCGGTGTCAACGGGGACGTTGTTGTTCTTGGGCTTCTTCGGCTGCCAGGCTGGCCAGCCGGTGGGCCGCCAGCGCATGGAGCTGCGGCGAGGCCGGCCGGGCGGCGAGCAGCTCGGTCAGTCGCGCGTGAGCGACAGCGCGCGCGGAGGGCGATGCAACCTCCCGCACAGGTCTGTCATGGTGCCCTCGCAGCGCATCGCGTGCAAGGCGCCAGAGGCCAAGTTGTTCATGAATCCCCGTGATTTTGTGCTCGGTTCCAGGGGCCCGACCCGACAATGCCGCATCCGGAACCGGTAACGGGACGTAGAGCGTCACCAGCTGGCTGCGCCCCTTGACAGCCACCTCGTCCACCTCCACCCACGCGCAGCCCGGCAGCTCGCCGGCCGCGGCGCGCGTGGTGTCTGCCACCAGCAGCGGCACGTCGTACGTGCGGGTGGCGCCCTCGATGCGCGCCGCCAGGTTCACGCCGTCGCCGACGGCGGTGTAGCTGCGCCGCAGCGCCGAGCCCAGGTCGCCCACGCACACCACGCCGGTGGCAAGGCCGATGCAGGGCGCGAGCGGCGGCAGTCCGCGTTCGGCCAGCTCGGCATTGAGCGGTGCGACGGACGCGATCATCGCCAGCGCCGCCTGCACCGCATGCGCGGCATGCTCCGCATCGAGCTCCGGCGCGCCCCAGAACGCCATCACGGCGTCGCCGATGAACTTGTCCAGCGTGCCCCCATGGCCATGGATGATCTGGCTCATGCGCAGGAAGTACAGGTTCAGGAGCTCGCGCAGGCGATCCGGCGCCATCTTCTCGGACATCGGCGTGAAGCCGCGCAGGTCGCAGAACAGCACCGTCAGCTCGCGGTTCTCGGCGCTGCTGGCCACGTCGAGGAAGCGGTCGGGGTCGCTGGCCATCGCACGCACGCGCTCCGGCGGCAGGTAGTGGCCGAACAGCTGCGCCAGCGACCGCCGCGCATGCCATTCGCGCAGGTAGTTGGCGACGATGCCCACCACCCCCAGCAGCAGGCCCGCGGCCAGCGGCGCGGCGATGGGAATGGCCCAGCCGCGGCCGGTGAGCGCCCACAGGTCGCAGCCCAGCAGCAACGCCAGGATCGCGCCCAGCGCGAGCACCGCCAGCGGGCCGGCGAGCCGACGCACGACCACGGCGACGGCCGCCAGCACGACGGCCAGCAGAAGCAGCTCGAAGCCGGGCGACCAGTCCGGGCGCACGCTCAGGTCGTTGTCCTCGAGGCCGGCCATCAGCTGGGCGTGCACCTCGATGCCGGGCAGCGCACGGTGCACGGGCGTGGCCCGCAGGTCGGCCAGGCCGGGCGCGGAGCTGCCCAGCAGCACCACCCGGCCTTCCAGCTCGCGCGGGCCCACGCGATGCGCCAGCACGTCGGCCGCCGGGATGTAGCGGAAGCGGCCGGTGCCCGGCGAGGTGCCTGGATGCAGCGCCGCCCGGTAGGGCAGCGTGACCGCCCCGCGCGCGTCGACGCGCAGCGCCCGCAGCTCGCCGTCGCTGGCGATGAGCTGCAGCCCGGTCAGGCGGGCCGGGCCGCCCGCCTCACCGCGCCGGATCACCGGCCGCAACGCGCTCACATGGTGCCACTGGCGCCACAGCGAGAGCGCGAACGACTCGTAGACCGCTCCGCCGTAGCCGGTGACCAGCAGCGTGGAACGCAGCTCGCCGTCGGCGTCGGGCAGCGCGTTGATGAAGCCCGTGCTCGAGGCGGCGCGCAGCAGCACCGGCACCGGCACCTCGACCCCCTGCCAGGGCGTCATCGCCAGCGCGCTGGCGGGCAGCACGTCGGCTTCGGTGATCGGCGAGGGCGGCACGGCGGCCGCGCTTCCCGGCGACCCCTGATCGGCCTGATGATTGAAGTGATAGGCCAGCGTGACGGGATGGCCCGACAGCGCCTGCGCCAGGCGGACGTCGTGATCGGCGCGCGCCTCCAGCGTGCCCTGCCAGCGCTCGACCCCCGCGCGCAGGGCCGCGTCGTCGGGCGCGAGCCGGGTCAGCGACGCCAGCGCATCGCGCACCGTGCGGGCCTGGTCGTCGGGTTCGGCCAGCACCAGGTCCATGCCCAGCGCGGCCGCGTGGTCGTCGTCGAACAGCGTCTCCACCAGCGTGGCGAGCCGGTCGCGCGGCCAGGGCCAGCGGCCCAGGGCGCGCAGGCTCGCGTCGTCGATGTCGACGATGACGATGTCGTTGCGCGTCCCGGAGACCGGCGCGAGCGCGGTGGACTGGCGGACGTCGTCGAGCGCGAGTTCCAGCCGTGTCAGCGGCGCGATGGGCGCGACGACCACGTGCCAGGCCCCGGCGAGCCACAGCACGCTGGCCACCAGCGAGACGCGGACCGTGGGATGCCAGCGCTGGAAGCGCAGCAGCTTGCGCCGCCAGAAGGTCGGCGGCGCAGGCGGATCGGGGTGGAACCGGGTGTCGTAGCCCGTGGAGGGCGATTCGGTGGGCGCCGGTTCCCGGTCGGGCACGGGCGTCACGCCGCGATTCCGCGACTGGTCTCGAAGATCAGTTCTGGACGAACTGCATCTGCGTGCCGGCCAGGTCGATGATGTCGCCATGCTTCAGCGACACCGAGTCCTCGCCCACCGCCTGGCCGTTGACGCTGGGACGGCGCGAGCCTTCGACATGCGACAGCACATAGCCGCCCGGACGCTTGGTGACGGAGGCCACCTGCACGCCCGGCTTGCCGACCGTGGTGACGACCTTGGTGAGCAGCACTTCGCGGCCGGCGGCACCGCCGTTGAGCACCTTGATCGAGGCCGGGCCGGCGGCCGCGGGGCCCGCCGGCGGCGGCGCACCGATCGTGCCCGGCGCGCGGCCGAACGCGCCCGGGCGCAGGATCATGGTCTTTTCGTAGTCTTCCGCGTCCTCGGCCAGGAACTTGATGCGGTACTTGCCCACCTCGACGACGTCGTTGTTGGACAGCAGCTGCTTCTTGACCGCCTTGCCGTTGATGTACGTGCCGTTGGTGCTGTTCAGGTCTTCGATGAACACGTCGGATTGCGCCGCGGTCAGCACCGCGTGCTCGCCACTGACGGCGAGGTTGTCGATCACGATGTCGTTGTACGGCCGGCGGCCGAGCGTAGTGCGCTCTTTCGTGATCTGGAACTCCTTGATCACGACGTTATCGAGCGAGACGACGAGTTTGCCCATTGAAAACCTCAGTTTCTCTCGCGGCCTCGAAGACCGCTTTTGCGGCCTGAAGACCGCTTGTCGGAAACGCCGAAGCGCTCTTTGTAATTCATCGTCCGGCTTGCACCAACCGGCCTGTCAACGCCAGAACGACCACCAGGACTTTGCAAAATCCCGAGTGCCCGGCTTGGCGCGCGCCAATATCACCGCAATATTATCTCGCCCGCCGGCTGCATTGGCGGCCTGTACCAGCAGGGCCCCCGCCGCAGGCAGGCTGTCGTTGGTCCGCAACAGCTGTTCGATCTGCTCGTCGGTGAGCATGTCGGACAGCCCGTCGGAGCACATCAACAGCATGTCGCCGGGCTCAACAGGATAATCGTGGATTTCGAGGTCGACGAGTTCATCGACTCCGACTGCACGTGTAACCAGATTCTTGTGCATCGAATAGGCCGCCTGCTCCGCCGTGATCAGCCCGGCGTCGATCTGCTCCTGCAGCAGCGAATGGTCGCGCGTGAGCTGTTCGAGGTGGCCGTTGCGGAAACGGTAGGCGCGCGAATCGCCGATGTGGCCCAGCCACAGGCGCTCGCCGCGGTACAGGGCCACGACCAGCGTGGTGCCCATGCCCGCGTACTCGGGGTGCGACATCGCGGCCTCGTAGACCTCGCGATTGGCGCTGTCGACGGCGTCGAGCAATGCCGTCTTGATCTCGGCGTCGGTGGGCGTGGCGCCAAGGCCCTTGAGGCGGGTGCCGAGCTCACTCTTGACGCGCTCGGAGGCCATCCCGCTGGCCACTTCGCCCGCGTTGTAGCCGCCCATGCCGTCGGCCAGCACAGCGATGCGCGCGGCTTCGTCGAGCGCTACGGAGTCTTCGTTATTGCGCCGTGCGCGGCCGGTATCAGTAACGCTGAAGAACTCAAGGATCATGAGGACGGCAGGAGGCGGCGAAACGGGTCGTTCGCGCGGATTAGCTGGCGATTGTGCCTTGGAATGGAGGGGATGCCGTCAAGTCGTGCAAGGGATCGTGTCTGGAATAGGCGCCCGGAGCCGTCGGGGGCCAATCGGCGGCCGCGCTCCCGGGCTCCGCGGCGGCGCATTGCTGGCGGGCCAGGCGCAGCTCGAGGGCGACCTGGTGGGCGTTTTCCTGCCGCAGGCCCGGTGTCTTGGCCAACAGGCGCGCGACGATGTCGTCAAGCAGCGGCGGCAGCTCGGGGCGCAGCATGCGCAGTCGCGGCGGCGTCTGGTGGGCGATGCGGGCCAGCAGGTCCCCCATGGAGTCGGCCTCGAACGGGCGACGCCCGATCAGCAGCTCGAACAGCAGCACGCCCAGCGCGTAGAGATCGCACTGCGGCGTGGCGTCGGCCCCTGCGAGCTGTTCGGGCGCCATGTAGGCGGGCGTTCCCATCATGACGCCGCTGCGCGTTGCGGCGGTGTCGGCCACCCGGGCCGAGCCGAAATCGGTGACCTTGACCGTGCCGGTGACGGGATCGAACAGGATGTTGGACGGCTTGATGTCGCGGTGGACGATGCCGTTGCGGTGCGCCATGTCCAGCGCGAGCGCCACGCGCTGGCAGATGCCCACCACCACGCCTTCGGGCAGCAGGCGGCCGGCGCTGGCGTAGCGCGACATGTCGGTGCCGTGGATCCATTCCATGGCCAGCCAGCCGGTGGTGGCGTCGCCCTGGCCCTGCACGCCGCCGGCGTGCACGGTGACGATGTACTCGTGCTTGAGACGGGCCACCGCCGCGGCCTCGCGCAGGAAGCGTTCGCGCCACAGCCCGCGATCGGCGCCGCCCACGCTGCCGATGCGCACCGTCTTCAGCGCGATGAGCCTGCCGGTGCTGCGTTCCGTGGCCTGGTAGATGGTGGCGCGCTCGTTGCGGGCGATGACGTGGCGCAGTTCGTAGTCGGTGACCCGCGGCATGGGGCCGGACGGCTTGTCGTGCACAGGCCAGCCGGCGGGCTCCGCCCCCGGCTTGGCCGGGCGTCCGAACATGCGTTTCAAGCCGAACCACGCCAGCGGCCCAGCCGGCGAAGGCTGCGCGGGCTTCGGGAGCGAGGAGCGCGGCATGGCGACAGGTTGTCCGCAGACGCGGTCCGCGTCAACCCAACGATTGTCGTAACGGGGGCTCCTTGCGGCATTCGTCACGCGCGGTCGGGCACCCGTTGGATTCAGGGGCGTTTCCTGGCCCGTGCCTGGCGCAGCTTGCCCAAGAGGACCACCCCGGCCGCGCCGATGACGCCGGCCGCCCGTGGGGCGGACTCGGGAATTTCGGGAAACCAGGCGTGCAGCGCGGGATCGGAGAGCATCATCTCGCCCGCGAGCCAACCCAGCAGCGCCGCCCCGGCCGTGATGATCGCCGGAAGGCGCTCCATCACCTTGAGGATCAGCGTGCTGCCGAACACGATCAGCGGGATGCTGACGGCCAGGCCGATGACCAGCAACATCGTGTTGCCCTGCGCGGCGGCGGCGACGGCGAGCACGTTGTCCAGGCTCATCACGAGGTCGGCGATGAGGATGGTGCGCACCGCGGCGGCGATGCCGACGGGCTGGTGCTCGTGGGCGCTCCCCCGCTCTTCCTCGGCCATCAGATTGGTGCCGATCCACAGCAGCGCGAGTCCGCCGGCGAGCTTCAGCCAGGGCAGGCCCAGCATCCGCACCGCGATCAGCGTGAGCACGATGCGCATGACGATGGCCGCGCCGCTGCCGAAGACGATCGCCTTTTTCTGCTGGCCTGGCGGGAGGCCGCGCGCGGCCATCGCGATGACCACCGCGTTGTCGCCCGACAGCAGCACGTTGGCCAGGATGATGGAGCCGAGGGCGGCCCAGAAGGCGGGGGTCAGCAGGAGATCCAAGGGAGAGTGCCCGGAAAGGGTGGCGGGCAAAAGAAAAGGAGCCCGAGGGCTCCCTTTGCGCCGGCCTGCAGTCTACCCGCGGACAGCAAGCTTGCGTTCAGTTTGGCGCGTCAGCCGCCGATCAGAGCAGGGCCTTCAGCAGCTTGGCCATTTCCGACGGGTTGCGCGTGACCGTGAAGCCGCAGGCCTCCATGATCTCGAGCTTGGCGTCGGCGGTGTCGGCGCCGCCGGAGATCAGGGCGCCGGCGTGGCCCATGCGCTTGCCGGCCGGGGCGGTGACGCCCGCGATGAAGCCGACGATCGGCTTCTTCATGTTTTCCTTGCACCAGCGCGCCGCGTCGGCCTCGTCCGGTCCGCCGATCTCGCCGATCATGATGACGGCATCCGTCTCGGGATCGTCGTTGAACGCCTTCATCACGTCGATGTGCTTCAGGCCGTTGATCGGGTCGCCGCCGATGCCCACCGCCGACGATTGGCCCAGGCCGATCTCGGTCAGCTGCGCCACCGCTTCGTAGGTCAGCGTGCCGGAGCGGCTGACGACGCCGATGCGGCCCTTGCGATGGATGTGGCCCGGCATGATGCCGATCTTGATTTCTTCCGGCGTGATCAGGCCCGGGCAGTTGGGGCCCAGCAGCAGCGTCTTCTTGCCGCCGGCCAGTTCCTTGGCCTTCATCCGGTTGCGCACCATGAGCATGTCGCGCACGGGGATGCCTTCGGTGATCGCGACCACCAGGTCGAGGTCGGCCTCGACGGCTTCCCAGATGGCGGCGGCGGCGCCCGCGGGCGGCACGTAGATCACCGAGACGGTGGCGCCCGTCTCCGACTTCGCTTCCTTGACCGAGGCAAAGATGGGAATGTCCGAGAACTTCTCGCCCGCCTTCTTGGGGTTCACGCCCGCGACGAAAGCGGCCTTGCCGTTGGCGTAGGCCTGGCAGCCCAGCGTGTGGTACTGACCGGTCTTGCCCGTGATGCCCTGGGTGATGACCTTGGTGTCTTTGTTGATGAAGATCGACATGTACTTGATCCTTGACTGGGCGTTAGGCGACGGCGGCGACGATCTTGGTCGCGGCCTCGGCCATGGTGTCTGCGGCGATGATGGGCAGGCCGGATTCGGCCAGCATCTTCTTGCCCAGGTCTTCGTTGGTGCCCTTCATGCGCACGACCAGCGGCACCGACAGGTTCACGGCCTTGCAGGCCACGATGACGCCTTCGGCGATGGTGTCGCACTTCATGATGCCGCCGAAGATGTTGACGAGGATGCCCTTGACGTGAGGGTTCTTCAGCATGATCTTGAAGGCCTCGGTGACCTTCTCGGCCGTGGCGCCGCCGCCGACGTCCAGGAAGTTGGCCGGCTCGCCGCCGAACAGCTTGATGGTGTCCATCGTGGCCATGGCCAGGCCCGCGCCATTGACCAGGCAGCCGATGTTGCCGTCCAGGCTGATGTAGGCCAGGTCGAACTTGGAGGCTTCCACTTCGGCCGGATCTTCCTCGTCGAGGTCGCGGTAGGCGACGATCTCGGGGTGGCGGAACAGCGCGTTGGCGTCGAAGTTGAACTTCGCGTCGAGGGCGATCAGGTTGCCCTTGCTGTCGCAGTTGAGCGGGTTGATCTCGACCAGCGACGCGTCGGTGTCCATGTAGCACTGGTAGAGCTTCTGGAACACGTCGACGGCCTGGGCGTGCGAGCCTTCGGGCAGGCCGATGGCGGCGGCGATCTTCTTCGCCTGCTCGGCCGACAGGCCGGTGAGCGGATCGATGAAGTCGGTGATGATCTTCTCGGGCGTGGCGTGGGCCACTTCCTCGATGTCCATGCCGCCTTCGCTGGAGGCGATGAAGGCAATCTTCTGCGTGGCGCGGTCGGTGACCAGCGAGACGTAGTATTCCTTCTTGATGTCCGCGCCTTCCTCGATGTACAGGCGACGCACCTTCTGGCCTTCGGGGCCGGTCTGGTGGGTCTTCAACTGCATGCCGAGGATCTCGCCGGCCAGCTTCTTCAGGTCGTCCGGGGTGCGCGCGAGCTTGACGCCGCCGCCCTTGCCGCGGCCACCGGCGTGGATCTGGGCCTTCACGACCCAGACGTTGCCGCCGAGTTTCTGAGCGGCTTCCACCGCCTCCTGCACCGTGAACGCGGGGTAGCCGCGCGGCACGGGCACGCCGAACTGGCGCAGGAGTTCCTTGCCTTGGTATTCGTGGATCTTCATGGAAGCGTCTTCTTGAAGTGGTCGACTAAAGGGAGTGTCCGGGGTGCTGCGGGACGCGACAGGTGCTCGGCTCTACGAGCACGCGGCGATTCGACAGTGGGGCAGCGGACGGGATCACGCAAGCGGGAGATTTTGCGATGGTTTGCTACACGCGGGTGGATATCCGCTGGGCGCGAATGCCCTGAAACCCGACGTAACCGTTGACTTTAGCATGGTGCACCGCACCATGTTGGAGCTCGGCAAGGGTCGCCCACTGCGCTGCGGGGATGTGCGCGCGCGTGGCCTTGCCGTGATTCGCAGCGGCGGCCGGTGGTTCAGGATTCTTCCTGGCCACCGACGATGCGCCGAACGACGTCCGCCGCGAAGCCGCGCGCGGCCAGGAACCGCGCCTGCTTCGCCCGGTCGCGCGCATCGACCGCCGCGCCGCCGAACTTGCGTTGCCACAGGTCCTGCGCGCGCGCGAACTCGCTCTCGCGCAGCGCGACGGCCTGCGCCGGCTCCAGCGTGAGCCCATGCCGCGACAGTTCCAACTTGATCCGCCGCGTGCCCTGCTTGCGCGACCGGGCGTTCACGCGGCTCTCGACGAAACGCGCCTCGTCGAGGTACTTGTTGGCAGTGAGCCAGTCAAGCAGTTGGTCGACGGCGGCCTCCGGGTCGGTGGCCTGTGGGTCGTCGGTGGACGAGGGCCCGGCGACCATGGCCGCGGCGGTCACGACACCGACGGCCCGGCGGGCGGGCGGCGCAGACGGCGCGAACGCGTCGTCGATCCCGTTGGACGAGGGCTCGTCCAACGCCTCGGCCAATTCGAGGGCGGCCTTGTCGGCCGCCGCGCTCACGGCAGCATCCTCGCGTGCGCGCTTGCGCAATGCATCGAGGAGCTTTGCTCGCAACTCCTGCCGGCTATGTTCTCGCCGGGACAGGAAGCCGATCGCCTGCATCTTCAGGCTGAGGCGCGCCTTCGCCCGACGGGGGGCGCGCGGCTCATGAGGGTTGCCGGGGGATGGCATGTCGGGGCGTGGCTCCTGCGACTACGCGCAGGCTGACGATGTCACTGCGCGCGGGATGGCGGTGTCGCCACCCTGCGGATCGCGCGGACGCCTCGGATCACTCGGCCGCGGCGGCCTTGCCCTTCTTCGGCGCCGCGGCGGCCTCGGCGACCGGCACCAGCGGCACGCCCAGCGACGTGCGCACCTTGTTCTCGATCTCGATGGCCAGCGCCGGGTTTTCCTTCAGGAATTCGCGGCAGTTGTCCTTGCCCTGGCCGATCTTTTCGCCGTTGTAGGCGTACCACGCACCGGACTTCTCGATGACCTTGGCAACGACGCCCAGGTCGATGATCTCGCCCTCGCGGCTGATGCCCTGGCCGTAGAGGATGTCGAACTCGGCTTCCTTGAACGGCGGAGCGACCTTGTTCTTGACGACCTTGACCTTGGTCTCGTTGCCGACCACTTCCTCGCCGCGCTTGATGGAGCCGATGCGGCGGATGTCCAGGCGCACGGAGGCGTAGAACTTCAGCGCGTTGCCGCCCGTGGTGGTTTCCGGGCTGCCGAACATCACGCCGATCTTCATGCGGATCTGGTTGATGAAGATCACCATCGTGTTGCTCTTCTTGATGGTGCCGGTGAGCTTGCGCAGCGCCTGGCTCATCAGGCGGGCCTGCAGGCCGGGCAGCGAATCGCCCATCTCGCCTTCGAGTTCGGCCTTGGGCGTGAGCGCCGCCACCGAGTCGATGACGATCAGGTCGACCGAGCCGGAGCGCACCAGCGCGTCGACGATCTCGAGGGCCTGCTCGCCGGTGTCCGGCTGCGAGATCAGCAGTTCCTGCAGGTTGACGCCGAGCTTCTGGGCGTAGTTGATGTCGAGCGCGTGCTCCGCGTCGATGAACGCGCAGACGCCGCCGACCTTCTGCATCTCGGCCGCCACCTGCAGCGTGAGCGTGGTCTTGCCGGACGATTCCGGGCCGTAGATCTCGACCACGCGGCCACGCGGCAGGCCGCCGACGCCCAGCGCGATGTCCAGGCCCAGCGAGCCCGTGGACACCACCTGGATGTCCTCGATCACTTCGCCGTCGCCCAGGCGCATGATGGAACCCTTGCCGAACTGCTTCTCGATCTGGGCCAGCGCGGCCTGCAGCGCCTTGGCCTTCTCGGCGTTCAGCGCAGGCGTGTGCGCGACCGGGGCGGCGTTGACCGCCTGGTTGGCGGCGGGGTTGGCGTTCTTCGAGGCGTTCTTGGTGGGGGCGTCCATGCGGAATCTCCGTGTTCGGTTTGCGCTGGTGGGATTATGACCAGCAACTGGATATCTGTACAGCTGTTGGAGAACAATTATTCGCGGGGCCAGGCTCGCTGCGTGAGCCAGTGACAACACCCCGCGAAAAATCAATGTACGCGCAGGCCGGCGCCGCGCAGGCCGCCGAATCGCCGCGAAAATGGGCCCGGCGCCAAACCCACCGACAACGAGCCGAAAAGCCCAGGAGACCGCCGAATGCGCATACTGATCGCCGAAGACGACCAGGTCCTCGCGGACGGCCTGCTGCGCTCGCTGCGCGGCGCCGGCTACGCCGTCGACCAGGTGTCCAGCGGCACCGAAGCCGACGCGGCGCTGGCCTCGCACGAGTTCGACCTGCTGATCCTCGACCTGGGCCTGCCCCGCCTGCACGGCCTGGAAGTGCTGCGCAAGCTGCGCGCCCGTGGCTCCACGCTGCCGGTGCTGATCCTGACCGCCGCCGACTCGGTCGACCAGCGCGTCAAGGGGCTCGATCTCGGCGCCGACGACTTCATGGCCAAGCCGTTCTCGCTGCAGGAACTCGAGGCGCGCGTGCGCGCGCTCACGCGGCGCGGCCTGGGCACCGCCTCCAGCGTGATCCGCCACGGCCCCCTCACCTTCGACGCCACGGGCCGCGTGGCCTACATCAACGACCAGATGATCGAGCTGTCCGCGCGCGAGATCAGCCTGCTGGAGGTGCTGCTGCAGCGCACCGGGCGCCTGGTCAGCAAGGACCAACTGGTCACGCGCCTGTGCGAGTGGGGAGAGGAAGTGAGCAACAACGCGATCGAGGTCTACATCCACCGGTTGCGCAAGAAGATCGAGCAGGGGCCGATCCGCATCGCCACCGTGCGCGGCCTCGGCTATTGCCTCGAGAAGATCGCGGCATGACCCTTCGCGCAGCGGCGGCAGAATGTCCGCCCGCTGTGCCTCCCGCGCAACGCCGCGCGGCGAAGTTCGTGAACCCGGCACGAAGTGCATTAGTTCACGGTTCGGGCGTCGGCATCGCGGATCGACACTCGTCTTCGATGCGACCCCCCGAAAGATCCGAGATGAACGCCGACGCCTGGACCCTGCTTGCCGACTGCAGCCGGGCGCTGGTGCACCACGCCTCGCGCCTGATGGGCACGCTGACGCACCCGACCCAGTCGCGCGACCAGCGCCTGCTGGTGCCCCTTGCCGCCGAGACGGCCACCGCGCTCGAGCGGCTGCTGGCCGAGATGGCCACCGCGCCCGAACTCTCCGGCCACGCGCGCACGCTGCAGCGCTTCGACATCGCGCTGGCCGCCTGGCGCCGCAGCATCGCCGACGCGGGTCCGTTGACGCATCGCTACCAGACCGCGTTGCTGCAACAGGCCGCGCAGGTGGTGACGTCGTGCCTGCACGTGGAGGCGCTGTCGGCCAGCGAGTCGGCGCGCGTCCTCGTCTCGCGCGCCGACCTCGCGGGCCGCGCCAGCCCGCCGCCACCGGCCTGAGTCCGTCGACCGACCGCCGCGGCGGTCGCTTATGCTGGCCCCGCGATGACCGACCGGCACGAGCAACGTTCCCTGTTCGGCGAGATCCTCGACTGGATGCTCGCGCCGCTGCTATTGCTGTGGCCGATGAGCGTGGCGCTCACCTGGCTGGTGGCCCAGGGCATCGCCAACGGCCCCTACGACCGCGAGCTGGGGCAGCTCGCGCACGGCGTGGCACGCGAGATGCGCGCCGACCCGGCCTTCGACCGCGGGCTGGCCGGACGCCACGACCTGCGCCTGGCCGAGCCCACCGCGGCCCTGCTGCGCAGCGACGACGTCGACCGCGTGTGGTACCAGGTGCGCAGCGTCCAGGGCGAGCTGGTGGCCGGCGACGCCGACCTCGCCCCGCCGCCCGACGAGCGCCAGCCGCCCGACGAGGTGCAGTTCCGCGATGCCGTCGTGCACAACGACCCGGTGCGCGTCGCCTGCCTGTGGGTGGGCACGGCCGCGGGCGCCAACAGCGGCGTCGTGGTGCAGGTGGCCGAGACCTTCGACAAGCGCTCGCGCCTGGCCACGGAGATCATCAAGGGCGTGATCCTGCCGCAGTTCGTGATCCTGCCGCTGGCGGTGCTGCTCGTGTGGTTCGCGCTCGCTCGCGGCATCGCGCCGCTGAACGCGCTGCAGCAACGCATCCGCCGCCGCGAGAGCCAGGACCTGAGCCCGATCGACGAGCACGACGTGCCCGAGGAGGTGGCGCCGCTGGTGAGCGCGATCAACGACCTGCTCGCCCGCCTCGACCAGACGATGGGCACGCAGAAGCATTTCCTGGCCGACGCGGCGCACCAGATGAAGACGCCGCTGGCCGGTCTGCGCATGCAGGCCGAGCTGGCGCAGCGCGAGATCGACGCGGGCGGCGACCCGCAGTCGATCAAGCGCTCGCTCAAGCAGATCGCGCGCTCCAGCCAGAGCGCGGCCCACCTGGTCAACCAGCTGCTGGCGATGGCGCGCGCCGAGGACTCCGAGCAGGCGCGCCGCGTGCAGGAGGTGCCCATCGCCAAGCTGGCGCGCGAGGTGGTGCGCGACTTCGTGCCGCGTGCCATGGACAAGCGCATCGACCTCGGCTACGAAGGCCCGGACGTCGACCCGCCCGCCCCGCGCATCGTCGGCCAGCCGGTGCTGGTGCGCGAGATGATCCGCAACCTCGTCGACAACGCGCTGCAGTACACGCCGGCCGGCGGCACGGTCACCGTGCGGTTGATGCCCGACCCCCTCGGGCAGCGGATGGTGCTGCAGGTGGAGGACACCGGCCCGGGCATCCCCGAGGCCGAGCGCGAGCAGGTGTTCCAGCCGTTCTATCGCGCCCTCGGCACCGACGTGGACGGCAGCGGGCTGGGCCTGGCCATCGTCAAGGAGATCGCCGACAAGCACGGCGCGATCGTCACCATCTCCGACGCCGTGGCGCTGCGCGCGGGCGAGGCGCAGGCTGCGGGCGCGCTGTTCACGGTGCGCTTCACGTGCGCGCCGCGGCCCGATGCCGCAATCGTGGCGTCTTCGACGTCCGCGCCGGGACAGCGCGGACGATGACGAGCGCCGGCGCTCAGGAAGACGGGCTGGAGACCTCGATGTCCTCGCCCTTGACCTGCACGTCAAGGCCGAAGCCCGCATGGATCAGCCGCGCGAAGGCCTCGACGTTGGACGCGTCGAACACGCCCCCGATGAGGATGTGCGCCGCCGTTTCGTCCTTGATGACGAGCTGCTTGCTGCCATAGCGATTGAACTGGCGCGCCGCCTCGCCCAGGCTGACCTCGTCGAAAACCAGCTTGCCCTGCAGCCAGCCGAGGCTGGCCGTCAACTGCTGCTGCGATTGCCGGGTCACCAGCACGCCGCCGGCGTCGGCGAGCGCGGCGTCCGCGTGGGTCAGCACCGTCGGCTGGCCCTGGTTGGTCTGTACCTGCACGCGACCTTCGAGAACTTCCACGCGAAGCTGCTCGCCGTCCCGGAACAGCGAGAACTTGGTGCCCAGCACCGTCACCGTCTGCTTGCCGGCATGGATGACGAAAGGCCTCTTCGCATCGTGGGCGATGTCGAAAAACGCCTCGCCGCGCTCGAGCCAGACCTGGCGCCCCTGCGTCGTCACCGCCGTGCGCACCTGCGTGGCCGTGTTCAGCGTCAGCTGCGAACCGTCCGCCAGCGTGACCAGTTCGCGCTCGCCGCGCTCGGTGGCGTAGTTCAACGTCGCCGGACCGCGGCCCAGGCCGAGGCCGACGGTTCTGTTGCGATAGTGGAGTCAGCGCCAGCGGCGCCCGGCGCCGTCAGGCGATCAGAAAGCTAGCGAGTAGAACTGATTGGCTGCAGACGAGGCTTGATCTTTGATCGCGCCGAGCCGGCCTTTCTTGATCATGTGCATCGTCTCGATGCCGGCGATCAGTGCACGTGCGCAGCGAAAGTTCTTGAACCCGAGCATGGGGCGCACGATGCGCTTGACTGCCCGGTGGTACTGCTCGATGAGGTTGTTGAGGTACTTCGATTGACGCATCTCGATGTCGGCGCCCGAGTCGGCGCGGATGCTCTCAATGGCTGCCGTGTTGGCGCCGCTCTTGTCGATGGTGATCTTTTCGGGAACGCCGTGCAGTGCCGGTCGATGGAACGCTCGAAGAAGCACCGCGCAGCGGTGTGGTCGCGGTGCGCGCGCAGCAAGAAGTCGATCGTCTGGCCGGCCTTGTCGACCGCGCGGTAGAGGCATTTCCATTGCCCACCGACCTCGACGTACGTCTCGTCCATGCGCCAACTCAGGCCGACCGGGCGCTTGCGCCGGCGAAGCATCAGGGACAGTACCGGCAGCATCTTGACCGCCCAACGGTACACCGTCGTGTGGTCGACCACACCGCCGCGCTCGGCCATCATCTCTTCCAGGTTGCGCAGGCTCAACGGGTACGCCGCGCACCAGCGAACGCACACCAGCATCACCTCGATCGGGTAGTGCAGTCGCTTGAACACCTTGCTCATCGCGTCGTTCATCGTCTTCTTCAAGGCCTGGTTCATCCCCTTACCTTAGCCGACGCGGCTTGCTGCAACAGAACCCCGCACGGCGCCTGGGCGCCGGCTGCGCATCGGGCTGCTGACCGATCCGGGCACCGACGAGACGACGGTCCACGCCGATTGCCAGCAGGCGTGCGCCGAAGCCGCCCACGCGCTGGAGGCGCTCGGCCAAGAGATCGTGCCGCTGGCGCTGCCGCCGGCGCTGCGCATCTGGGCCTTGCTGGAGCCGCTGTGCGACGTGATCGGCGTGGGCATCGGGGCGCATGTGCAGCTCCAGGTTCCAGAGGAGCGCCGCGCCGCGCTGATGCCCTACACGCGCTGGTACGCCGAACGCGCCGCGACGACCAGCGGGCTGCGCTACGCCCAGTCCCTGGCGCGCATGGCGGCCGCGGCCAGCGCCTGGCTGAAATGGCAGTCCGGCGTCGACCTGCTGCTCACCCCGACCAGCAGCGCGCCCGCCCTGCCCTCCGGCGCGCTGCGGCTCGACGACGGCTGGGCCTCGAGCGAGGCGATGCTGCGCTGGAGCGCCTTCACGCCGTGGGCGAACTTCTGCGGGGCGCCGGCCGTCAGCCTGCCGGTCCACCAGACCGCGGCGGGCGTGCCGGTCGGCGTGCAGTTGATGGCCATGCCGGGCCGGGACGATGTGCTGCTGGGCGTCGCCGGCGCGCTCGAGGAGCACTTCGCCTGGCAGCAGCGCCATCCGTCGGTCTGGACCCGCTAGGTCTGGACGCTGCGCCGGTTGCGCGCGATCGATGTCAGGAACCCCAGCCCCAGCCCCAGCGTCACCATCGCCGTGCCGCCGTAGCTGACGAAGGGCAGCGGAACGCCCACCACCGGCAGGATGCCACTGACCATGCCCATGTTGACGAACGCGTAGGTGAAGAAGCTCAGCGTGATCGAGCCGGCCAGCAGGCGCGTGAACACGGTCGGCGCGTCGGCGGCGATCGCGAGGCCGCGGAAGATCAGCAGCGTGAAGCCGAACAGCAGCAGCAGCGCGCCCAGCATGCCGAATTCCTCGGAGAACGCGGCGAAGATGAAGTCGGTGGTGCGCTCGGGGATGAACTCGAGGTGGGTCTGCGTGCCGCTCATGAAGCCCTTGCCGGTGACTCCGCCCGAACCGATGGCGATCATGCCCTGGATGATGTGGAAGCCCTTGCCGAGCGGGTCGGTGGTGGGGTCGAGCAGCGTGCAGATGCGGTGCTTCTGGTAGTCGCGCAGCAGCGGCCAGACGACCTCGTCCTGGCAGATGCGGTCCTCGCTCAGCACCACGGCCACGATGCCCGCCGCGGCCAGCAGCAGCACCGGCAGGATCAGCTTCCACGAGAGGCCGGCGAAGAAGATCACGTACAGGCCGGCCGACAGGATCAGGATGGCGGTGCCGAGGTCGGGCTGCTTGGCCACCAGCGCCACCGGCACGAGCAGGATCAGGCCGGCAATGGCGAAGTCGAGCGCGCGGATCTGGCCCTCGCGCTTCTGGAACCACCACGCCAGCATCAGCGGCATCGCCAGCTTCATGATCTCGCTGGGCTGGATCTGCACGCCCACGTTGAGCCAGCGCTGCGCGCCCTTCTTGGTGATGCCGAACAGCGCGGTGGCCACCAGCAGCGCCAGGCCGAGGCTGTACAGCGGCACGGCGACGCGCATGAGGTTCTGCGGCGAGATCTGCGCGGCGACGAACAGCACGCAGAACGCCAGCGCCATGTTGCGCGCGTGGTCGGTGAAGCGCGTGCCGTAGTCGAAGCCCGCCGAGTACATCGTCACCAGGCCGATGGCGCAGATCAGCAGTACCGCGATCATCAGCGTCAGGTCGAAGCCGAGCAGCACCGGACGTAGCCGCTGCCAGAGCGTGGGGCGTTCGACGACGGCGATCATGGCGTGCGCTTCGCGGGTTTGGGGGTGGGCGTCCATTGCACCGGCGCGCGCCGGACGGACGAGGCGCCCGAGGCCGCCACCGCGACGGCACCGCTGCCCGCGTTGGCGAGCGCCGCCGCGGCCGCGGCCACCCGCGACGCGCTGGCGGCGCTGGCGGCGCTCGCCGCGGCCGCCGCGCGGTCGGCGGAGGACGGCGCGCTCGCGCCGCTCGACGCCGTGTAGGCCGCGACCGCGCTGGCCGCGCCGGCGAGGTCGTCGGCCCCGGGCAGCGGCGTGCCGACCGAATCGTCGTCATCGGTCGCGTGGGGGGTGCCCAGGCGGATGTTGGTGGCCTGCGCGATCGGCACGCCGGGCTCGAGCGGCGGGCCGCCGGCGTTGCCGCCCTGGACGGCGGCGATGTCCTTGTCGGTCGGGTAGATGCCCTTGATCCAGTAGTCGAGCACGCGACGCGCGATGGGCGCGGCGGAATCGGCGCCCCAGCCGGCGTTCTCCAGCACCATCGCGACGGCGATGGTCGGGTGGTCGGCAGGCGCGAAGGCGATGAACAGCGCGTTGTCGCGCAGATTCTCCGCGACCTTGGACGCGCTGTACTTCTCGTTGGCCTTGATGCCCACCACCTGCGCGGTGCCTGTCTTGCCGCCGGAGGTGTAGCCGGCGTTGGCGAACGCCTTGGCGCCGGTGCCCGGCGGCTCCTTGTTCACGCCCACCATCGCGTTGCGGATCACGTCGACGTACTCCGGCTTGAGCGGCAACGGCGTCAGGGGCGCGGGAGCGACCGGTCGGCGCGCGCCGGACACGACGTCGACGATGTCGCGCACGAGATGGGGCGTGTGGCGCTCGCCGCCCGTCGACAGGGTGGCCAGCGCATTCGCGAGCTGCATGATCGTGAAGCTGTTGTAGCCCTGCCCGATGCCCAGCGAGACCGTCTCGCCCGCATACCACTTCTGCTGCTCGGGCCGCTTGTAGGCCTTGCGCTTCCAATCGGTGGACGGCAGCACGCCACGCAGCTCGCCCTCGATGTCGATGCCCGTGGCCTGGCCGAAGCCGAACGGCTGCATGAAGTTGGCGATCGCGTCCACGCCCAGGTCGTTGGCCAGCATGAAGTAGTACACGTCGCACGAGATGACGATGGAGCGGTACATGTCGACGAAGCCGTGGCCCTCGGGCTTGTCGTCGCGGAACGTGTGGTTGCCGAACGTGAAGTGCCCGGGATCCTGCATGCCCCATTGCGGCGTGCGCTTGCCCAGCGTCAGCGCGGCGAGCGCCATGTAGGGCTTGTACGTGGAGCCCGGCGCGTAGGTGCCGCGGATCGCGCGGTTGAGCAGCGGCTTGTCGATCGAGTCGTTCAGCTCCTTCCAGTTGTCGGCATCGATGCCGTCGACGAACAGGTTGGGGTCGAACGTGGGCTTGGAGACGAACGCCAGCACCTCGCCGTTGCGCGGATCGATGGCCACCAGCGCGCCGCGCCGGTCGCCGTACAGGTCTTCCACCATGGCCTGCAGCTTGATGTCGATCGACAGCTGCAGCTCGTTGCCCGGCGTGGCCGGCTTGCTCGCGAGCTGGCGCATCGCACGGCCGCCGGCCGAGGTCTCGATCTGCTCGAAGCCGGTGGTGCCGTGCAGCTCGGACTCGTAGCTCTGCTCCAGGCCCAGCTTGCCGATGTACTCCGTGCCGCGGTAGTTGGCCTGGTCCTCGTCCGACCAGTCGTCGACGATCTTCTGCTTTTCTTCCTGGTTGATGCGGCCGATGTAGCCCACCAGGTGGCTGGCGAGCTCGCCGTGCGGGTAGTTGCGGAACAGGCGCGCCTTGATCTCCACGCCCGGGAAGCGGAAGCGCTGCGCCACGAAGCGCGCCACCTCCTCGTCGGTGAGCTTGGTGCGGATGGGCACCGACTCGAAGCTCTTGCCCTCGGCGGCCAGGCGCGCGAAGCGCTTGCGGTCGCGCGGCGTCACCTCGATCACCTTGGCGATCTCGTCGATGGTGCCTTCCACGTCGGCCAGCTTGGACGGCGTGATCTCCAGCGTGTAGGCCGGGAAGTTGGTGGCCATCACGACGCCGTTGCGGTCGACGATCAGGCCGCGGTTGGGCACGATGGGCACCACGCCGATGCGGTTGGCCTCGGCCTGCGCCTGCAGGTCGTCGTGGCGCACCACCTGCAGCACGAACCAGCGGAACACGAGCACGCCGAAGCACAGCAGCACGAACGCCGCCGCGGCGATCGTGCGCGTGCGGAAACGATCGAGTTCGACCTCGATATTGCGCAGCTCCGTCATCGATTTCACAGGCGCACCAATCGATTCCTAAAGAACGCGGTTTTCGTCACGGTCGGGCGCGCGGCGTTGCGGCGCCAGCAGCATCCACGAGATCACCGGCCACAGCAGCGCCTCGAACACGGGCGCCAACAGCATCGTCCAGCCGGGGAAGCTGCCGCTGGACAGCAGCCGCACCACCAGCGAGACCGCGTGCGCGACGATGAACACGGGCAGGATCTGCAGCGCCTGCTCGGCGAGCCCGAACCACAGCAGGCGGCGATGCATGGTGATGGCCAGGAAGCTCAGCAGCGTGTAGGCCTCGGCGTGCTGGCCCAGCACGGCGCCCTGGTGCACGTCCATCAGCAGGCCGAAGAAGAACGCGGCGCCGATGCCCACGCGGCGCGGCTGGTGCACGTTCCAGAACACGAGCGCCAGCGCGAGGAAGTCGGGCATGGCGGCGACTCGGCCCAGCGGCAGCATGTTGAGCACCAGCGCGGCGAACAACGAGAACCACAGGAACAGGGGGTTGACCGGGAGCAGGAGCTGGTCGGCACCGCGCGGCATGATCATTTCCTGCCCCCCTTGGCCGGCTTCGCGTTCTTGTCCTTGTCCTTGTCCTTGCCCGCATCGGACTCGGGCGCGGGGCGCGGTGGCAGCTGCATCGCCATCGGCTCGAGCACCAGCACGTGGCGCACGCCGTCGGCCGACGCGGTGGGGGCGAGCGCGATGCGCGCGAACGAGGAGTCGGCGCGCGGATCCACCTTCACCACCCTGGCCACGTCGAGGCCGGGCGGGTAGATGCCGTCGACGCCGCTGGTCTGCAGCACGTCGCCCACCTTCACGTCGGCGTTGCCGGCCATGAAGCGCAGTTCCAGCGCCGCGCCGTCGGCGCCGAAGGCCGCGCTGCGCTGGTGGGTGCGCGTGTTGAGGACGGGGATGGCGGCTTCCTTGTCGATCAGCAGAGTCACCTCGGACGACAGCGGATAGACGCGCGTGACCTGGCCCAGCACGCCGGCCTCGTCGATGACGGGTGCGCCCGGCACCACGCCCTGAGATGCGCCGCGGTCGATGAAGATCTTGCGCGAGAACGGGTCGCTGGCCTCGTAGAGCACCTCGGCGGCGACCGACTTGACCACCAGCCCCGGCTTCAGGTCGACCAGTGCGCGCAGCCGCGTGTTCTCGGCGGTGAGGGTGTCGACGCGGGCCGCCTTGGCCGACTGCGCCGTCAGCGCAAGCTCGGCATGGCTCAACTCGGCCTGGGCCGCGTGCAGGCCGCTCATGTACTCGCCGCCGGCATGCGTGAGCTGCAAGGGCACCGCCAGCACGCGCTCCAGGGGCAGCAGCAGCATCTGCAGCCCCGAGCGCAGCGGGCGCGTGACCGCGAACCGGGTGTCGGCCGCCATCAGGAACAGCGCCACCGCAGAGAACACCGCCAGGCGCGTCAGTGCGGACGGGCCCTGGTGGAAGAACGGCGGTGGACGGCGGTCCAGGGTACCGAGCGGCATGGGATGCTCAAAGCACCGCGGCAACAGCCACGGCGTGGGACGAGAGGGTAGATGCGATCCGAGCGATTATCGCAAGCCAAGGTTCCGTTGAAGGCGCGAAAGAACCCGACCAAACGAAATGACGGCACCCGGGGAAGACGGCATCGCCGCCGTCGGCGCTCACTCGCTCGCAAGAGATCCAAGGGAGCGGCGGATCCGGCTCCGGCTCCGCCGGGCCGCTCGCGGAGCTCCCCCGGGGGCAGCGAGCGCGAGCGCGCGTGGGAACTCAATCGCTCGTGAAGATCGAGCCCAGGCGCTCCATGCGCTCCAGGGCCATGCCGCAGCCGCGCACCACGCACGTGAGCGGGTCCTCGGCCACCAGCACCGGCAGGCCCGTTTCCTCGGCCAGCAAACGGTCGAGGTCGCGCAGCAGCGCGCCACCGCCGGTGAGCATCATGCCGCGCTCGGCGATGTCGGCGCCGAGTTCCGGCGGGGTCTGCTCGAGGGCGTTCTTGACGGCCGACACGATCTGGTTGAGCGGATCGGTGAGCGCCTCCAGCACCTCGTTGGACGAGATGGTGAAGCTGCGCGGCACGCCTTCGGACAGGTTGCGGCCCTTGACCTCCATCTCGCGCACCTCGGAGCCCGGGAAGGCCGAGCCGATGCCCATCTTGATGTTCTCGGCCGTCTGCTCGCCGATCAACATGCCGTAGTTGCGGCGGATGTAGTTGATGATGGCTTCGTCGAACTTGTCGCCGCCCACGCGGACGCTGCCCTTGTAGACCACGCCGCCCAGCGAGATGACGCCCACCTCGGTGGTGCCGCCGCCGATGTCGACCACCATCGAGCCGGAGGCTTCCGACACCGGCAGCCCGGCGCCGATGGCCGCGGCCCGCGGCGCCTCGAGCAGGGAGACGGCGCTGGCGCCGGCCGCCTCGGCCGCGTCCTTGATGGCGCGGCGCTCGACCTGGGTGGAACCGCAGGGCACGCAGATGATGATGCGCGGGCTCGGCGTGAGCAGGCTGCGCGGGTGCACCATCTTGATGAACTGCTTGATCATCTGCTCGGTGACCACGAAGTCGGCGATCACGCCGTCCTTCATCGGGCGGATGGCCTCGATGTTGCCCGGCACCTTGCCGAGCATCGCCTTGGCTTCCTTGCCGACGGCCTGGATGATCTTCTTGCCGTGCGGGCCGCCTTCGTGGCGGATCGACACGACCGAGGGCTCGTCGAGGACGATGCCCTTGCCTCGGACGTAGATCAGCGTGTTGGCGGTGCCGAGGTCGATCGCGAGATCGGTGGAGAAGTAGCGGCTCAGGGAAGAGAACATTGGCGGGATGGGCGGGTACGGGGTCGGCGGCTTGCGGCGGATTTCGCGGGACGCAGATCAGGCCATCTGGATGGGTATGTCTCCGGAACCTGAGGCGGGGGCTTGGAAAAACGCCCGGGCCGGGTGCCGAACCTGGAGGTACGAGCGCTCGGTGCGCCGCAAGGCGCATGAATTGGGTGGGTTCGAAGATGCCTGCACGATGAGAAAAACCTCGTGCAGTAAGCCTCGAATTAACCGAGGATAATACCCCAAGCGCGCCCCCTGATCGTGTATGCCGGTCGTAACTTTTGAGGGGCCGCTCGTCATTTCGGCCTCCCGCCAGGCCCGCCGTCCCAAGCCGGATTTCCACATGCCCCTGTCCCCCGAAGACGTCAGCCGCATCGCGCATCTCGCGCGGCTCGAGCTGTCGCCCGCCGAAGGCTCTGCAATGCAGACCCAGTTGAACGACTTCTTCAAGATCGTCGAGCAGATGAGCGCGGTCGATACCTCCGGCCTCGAGCCGCTGCACACGCCGCTGTCGGCGATCGGCAATGTCGAGCTGCGCCTGCGCCCCGACGCCGTGACCGAAACCAACCGTCGCGAGGCCAACATGGCCAACGCGCCCGCGGCCGAGGACGGCCTGTTCCTGGTGCCCAAGGTGATCGAATGAGCGCCGAACTGCACACGCTCGGCGTCGCCGAGCTCGGCCGTACGCTGGCCTCGAAGAGCACCTCCAGCGTCGAGGTGACGCAGGCGCTGCTGGCCCGCGCCAAGGCCGACTCGCACGGCGCCTTCCTGGTCGTCGACGAGGACGCCGCGCTGGCCGCCGCGAAGGCCGCCGATGCGAAGCGCGCGGCAGGCGACGCGCACCCGCTGCTGGGCGTGCCGCTCGCGCACAAGGACATCTTCGTCACGCAGGAGTCCGCCACCACGGCCGGCTCGAAGATGCTCGAGGGCTACAAGAGCCCGTTCGACGCCACCGTGGTCGCGCGCCTGAAGGCCGCGGGCGCGGTCTCGCTGGGAAAGCTCAACTGCGACGAATTCGCGATGGGCTCGGCCAACGAGAACTCGGCCTTCGGCCCGGTGCGCAACCCCTGGGACGCCACGCGCGTGCCGGGCGGATCGTCCGGCGGCTCCGCGGCGGCCGTCGCAGCGCAGCTGGTGCCTGCGGCCACCGGCACCGACACCGGCGGCTCGATCCGCCAGCCCGCCAGCTTCACCGGCGTCACCGGCATCAAGCCGACCTACGGCGTGTGCTCGCGCTTCGGCATGATCGCGTTCGCCTCCAGCCTCGACCAGGCCGGCGCGCTCGCGCGCTCGGCGCAAGACTGCGCGCTGATGCTGTCGGCGATGAGCGGCTTCGACGAGCGCGACGCCACCAGCGTGCAGCACCCGCCGCAGGACTTCCACGCGCAGATGCTGCAAGCCCGCGCCGGCGCCACCGCCGCGCAGCCGCTGAAGGGCCTGCGCATCGGCCTGCCCCGGGAGTTCTTCCCGGCGGCGCTGGCCGCCGACGTGAGCGGTCGCGTGCACGCGGCGCTCGCCGAGATGGAGAAGCTGGGCGCCACGCTGGTGGACGTCTCGCTGCCGCGCACCGAGCTGTCGATTCCCGTGTACTACATCATCGCCCCGGCCGAGGCGAGCTCGAACCTGAGCCGCTTCGACGGCGTGCGCTACGGCCACCGCGCCGCGCAGTACGGCGACCTGATGGACATGTACAAGAAGTCGCGCTCCGAGGCCTTCGGCCCCGAGGTGAAGCGGCGGATCATGATCGGCACCTACGTGCTCTCGCACGGCTACTACGACGCCTACTACCTGCAGGCCCAGAAGCTGCGGCGCATGATCGCCGACGACTTCCAGGCCTGCTTCAAGCAATGCGACCTGATCGCCGGCCCGGTGGCGCCGACGGTGGCGTGGAAGCTCGGCGAGCAGGGCGACGATCCGGTCAAGGCCTACCTGGCCGACATCTTCACGCTGCCCGGCTCGCTGGCCGGCCTGCCGGGCATGAGCGTGCCCGCGGGCTTCGCGAGTCCGGAGAATGGTGGCATGCCCGTGGGCCTGCAGCTGCTGGGCAACTACTTCGCCGAAGGCACGCTGCTGCACGCGGCGCATGCCCTGCAGCTCGCGACCGACTTCCACCTCCAGCGCCCGAAGACCTGAATCCAAGGACAACGTCCCATCATGAGCACCCTCATTCGCGGCTACGAAGTCGTGATCGGCTTCGAGACCCACACGCAGCTGTCGACGGCCAGCAAGATCTTCTCGGGTGCGTCCACCGAGTTCGGCGCGCTGCCCAACACGCAGGCGTCGGCCGTCGATCTCGCGCTGCCCGGCACCCTGCCCGTGCTCAACCGCGGCGCCGTCGAACGCGCCATCCGGCTGGGCCTGGCGGTGAACGCCACCATCGCGCCGCTGTCGATCTTCGCGCGCAAGAACTACTTCTATCCCGACCTGCCCAAGGGCTACCAGATCAGCCAGTACGAGATCCCCGTGGTGCAGGGCGGCGTCGTGCCGTTCATGCACAAGGGCGAGCTGCGCAAGCTGAACCTCACGCGCGCCCACCTGGAAGAGGATGCGGGCAAGTCGGTGCACGAGGGCCACGCCAACATGTCGGGCATCGACCTGAACCGCGCCGGCACGCCGCTGCTGGAGATCGTCACCGAGCCCGACATGCGCTCGTCCACCGAGGCGGTGGACTATGCCAAGGCGCTGCACGCGCTGGTGCAGTGGCTCGACATCTGCGACGGCAACATGCAGGAAGGCTCGTTCCGCTGCGACGCCAACGTGTCGGTGCGCCGTCCCGGCCAGCCCTTCGGCACGCGTCGCGAGATCAAGAACCTCAACAGCTTCCGCCACCTTCAGCAGGCGATCGACTACGAGATCAACTGGCAGATCGACGAGCTGGAGGATGGCCGCGCCATCATCCAGGCCACCGTGCTGTTCGACCCGGACACCGGCGAGACCCGCATGATGCGCACCAAGGAAGACGCGCAGGACTACCGCTACTTCCCCGACCCCGACCTGCCGCCGCTGGTGATCTCGCGCGAGTGGGTGGAGGAGGTGCGCGGCCAGATGCCCGAGCTGCCGGGCGCGATGGCCGAGCGCTTCCAGCACGCCGACGGCCTCGCGCCGGCGGACGCCGCGTCGATGACGCAGTCGCTGGCCACCGCGCGCTACTACGAGGCGGCGCGCGATGCCGGCGCGCCGGCCAAGCTCGCCGCCAACTGGGTGATGGGCGAGCTCTCGCGCCGCCTCAACAGCGAGGACATCGAGATCCTCGATGCCCCGGTCGACGCGGCACTGCTGGCGGCGCTGATCAGGCGCATCCAGGACGGCACGATCTCCAACAACGCCGCCAGGCAGGTGTTCGACGCGCTGTGGACGCGCGAGAAGGGCACGGCCGGCAACGTCGACGCCGTGATCGACACGCTGGGCCTGAAGCAGATGAACGACAGCGGCGAGCTGGAGTCCATCATCGACGGCGTGCTGGCGGCCAACCAGAAGTCGGTGGACGAATTCCGCGCCGGCAAGGACAAGGCGTTCCAGGCGCTGGTGGGCCAGGCGATGAAGGCCAGCAAGGGCAAGGCCAACCCGGCGCAGGTCAACGAGATGTTGAAGAAGAAACTGGCCTGACTGTCATCCTGCGCGCAGTCGCAGGATCCACGCGTCGGGCAGCGCTTCCCCTGGGGTGGATCCTGCGACTGCGCGCGGGATGACGGCTCGGCGGCTACGCCGGCACCAGCGAAGCGTCGCTCGCCGGCGCCTCGTGCCCGCGCCCGTAGTGCCGCGGCGGCGCGCCCATGACCCGCTTGAACGCGGTGGAGAACGCGCTCTCCGACTCGTAGCCCAGCGCCGGTGCGAGCGCCGATACCGTCTCGCCGCCATTGGTGAGCCGGTCGGCCGCCAGCAGCATGCGCCAGCGCGTGAGGTAGTCCATCGGCGACGCGCCGACCAGGCGCTTGAACTTCAGTGCGAAGGTGGAGCGCGACATCGCGGCCACCTTCGCGAGCTCGTCGATGGTCCAGCGGCGGCCGGGCTGCGCGTGCATCGCGGTCAACGCCGCGCTCACCTGGCGGTCGCCCAGCGCGAACAGCCAGCCCACGCCCTGCCCGGCGTCGTCGCGCAGGTGCAGGCGCAGGGCCTGCACGAGCAGCATCTGCGCGAGTTGCTGCGCGATCAGGAAGCCGCCCGGCTGCGGCTCGCGCAGCTCCGCCATCAGCCGCTCGACCGACCAGCGCATCGCCGCCTTGTCCTCCTCGGAACGCAGGTGCACGATGGGCGGCAACATGCCCAGCAGCATCTCGGCGTGCTTGCCGGCAAACGCGAAATGGCCGCCGATCGCAAAGCAGTCGCCGCCGCCGTTGACCACGCGCGTGGTGCCGCGCAGCGGCGTGCGCAGGAAGGTCATGGCGTCGACCGGCGTCAGCGAGAGGTCGCTGGCGAGGCGGAACGGCAGCCCGCGTGGCAGCAGGTAGCAGTCGCCCGCGGAGATGCGGATGGGGTCGGCGATGCCCTGGATCGCCAGCCAGCAATTGCCGCTGGTCATGGCCTGGAACTTGATGCCGTCGTGCGCGCCGAACTCGACGGCCCAGTCGCCGCCATAGTCGACGGCACCCGACATGAAGCTGCGCGGCCGCAGCAGGGACAGCACGTCTGACAGGGGATCCACGGCGATTCCGGACGATTGCGAAGATATTGCGGACTGAACCGCATGGATTGTATCGATCCGGCGTCCTACAGTGGGCTCAACCATCCCCCTCCAGGAGAAATCCAAATGCGAGTCTTCCTCACCGGCGCCACCGGTTTCATCGGCACCGCCCTCATCCCCGAACTGCTGCAGCACGGCCACACGGTGCTCGGCTACGCGCGCTCCGACGCCGGCGCCGCGGCCCTGCGAGCGCTGGGTGCCGACGTCCACCGCGGCGACCTCGAAGACCTGGCCGCGCTGCGCCGCGGCGCCGAACAGGCCGACGGCGTCGTGCACTGCGGCTTCATCCACGACTTCTCGAAGTTCGCCGAGAACTGCGCCGTCGACGGCCGCGCCATCGACACCCTGGCCGACGTGCTCGCCGGCAGCGGCAAGCCGCTGGTCGTGACCTCGGGCATTCCAGGCATGCCGGGCCGCGTGTCCACCGAGGACGACGACCTGCCGACGGATCACCCGATGCCGCGGGTGTCCGAGCCGAGGGCGCTGGCCGCGGCGACCCGCAGCGTGCGCGCCACCGTCCTCCGCCTGCCGCAGGTGCACGACCGCGACAAGTCAGGCCTCGTGCCCTTCCTCATCGCCGTGGCGAAGCAGAAGGGCGTGTCGGCCTATGTCGACGAAGGCCAGAACCGCTGGGCGGCCGCGCATCGGTACTCGACGCCGTCGCTCTACCGCCTGGCGTTGGAGAAGGGCACAGCTGGCGCGCGCTACCACGCGGTGGAGGAGGAAGGCATCACGCTGAAGGCGATTGCCGAATCCATCGGGCGCGGCCTGAAGGTGCCGGTGATCTCGGTGTCCGGGGCCGAGGCTGCGGCGCATTTCGGCCTGATGGGACGCTTCGCCACGATGAGCAATCCCGCTTCGAGCGCCCTCACCCGCCAGAGGCTTGGCTGGGTGCCGGGCACGCATCCGGGCCTGATCGACGACCTCGATCACTCCACGGCTTACGCCGCATAGCGGTCATCCTGCGCGCAGTCGCAGGATCCACGCGTCGGGAAGCGCTTGGTAAGGGGGGATCCTGCGACTGCGCGCAGGACGACACGTCGCGCTAGAACGTGCCGCCGCCGCTCGCCGCGTTGATCGCCCTGCGCGCCTCGGCCTGGAATCCCACCGGATCGCCGAGGCCGCGCAGGCGCAGGTCCTCGCTGCCGGTGCCGCGGATCGTGAGGGTGCCGTAGCCGGCCATGCGCTGCCAGAGGTTCTGGTCGACGTCGAGGCTCTCCACGCGATTGAGCATCACGGTGGACGTGTGGCGGCTCACCAGGCCCGTCTGCAGCACGAGGTAGCGGTCGGTGAGCCGCACCTGCATCGCGCTGCGGCGCACCAGCGCGCCGCCGACGAACCACAGCGTCATCAGGCCGCCGAACACGGCCATGCCGTTGCCCAGGTGATCCTGGCGCAGCAGGCCCCAACCGACCAGCGCCAGTCCCACCAGCCCCAGCGCGACGCGCGGCCACAGCGCCCACCACGACGTGCGCGCCTCGCGCAGGATGCGTTCGCCGGTGGAAGGATCGCTTGCTTGCTGGTTCATGTCAGTTGGTCCTCTGCGGCGCATCGCCGGGCAGTGCGTCGGAAAACAGGAAGCACTGCAGCGTCTCGCTGCCGTGCGTGAACGTCATGTTGCGTTCCTTGGTCACCACATCGATGCCGTCCTTCTTGCTGGCGTAGCGCGCCTCCTGGACGCCGCCCCGCACGCGCGGCACCGGCACCCGGGCGACCGTCCAGTTCTGTCCCTCGAAATGGAGCTGCCCCAGGCGCGGCGTGAGCTCCGCGGTGAGCAGGCGCCGGCCGGTGCACTGGTAGCTGACGGTCATCGCCTGCGCGGCCACGCCGGCCAGCGCGAGCGAGGCCACCATCGCCATCCGGATGGCGCGAGGCGAACAAACGGGGCGATGGGTCATTGGCGGTCCTAGGCGTCGATGCCGTAGCGGGCGCGGTACGCGGCCACGGCGGCCGCGTTCTGCGAGAGGGCGGGGTCGCCCGTGATGGCGAGCAGTTGCATCAGGTCGGCCAGCGTCGCGATGGCGACCACCTTCAGGCCCAGCGTCTGCTCCACGTACTGCACGCCCGAGCGGCGGTCGTCGCCGTCGTCGCGCGCGCGTTCCTGCCGGTCCATGGTGATGGCCACGCCCACCGGCTCGGCGCCGACGGCGCGGATCAGGTCGGCCGCAGCGCGCTTGGAGGCGCCGTCGGTGATCACGTCGTCGATGATCATCACGCGGCCCTTGACCGGCGCGCCGACCAGGATCCCGCCTTCGCCGTGATCCTTGGCTTCCTTGCGGTCGTGCGCGTACGTGACGTTCCTGCCGTGCTTGGCCAGCCCGATGGCCACCGCGGAGGCCAGCGTGATGCCCTTGTAGGCAGGGCCGAACAACATGTCGAACTCCACGCCCGACGCCAGCAGCCGGCGTGCATAGAATTCGCCCAGGCGCATGAGCTTCATGCCGTCGTCGAAGAACCCGGTGTTGAAGAAGTAGGGCGACTGTCGTCCCGCCTTCGTCTTGAAATCACCGAACCGAAGAACACCGGCCTCCACCGAGAACTGGACGAATTCCTGCGCGAGCAGGTCGTTGGTGGGAGCAGTCATGGAGTGGATACCTTGGGATTTCGCCTGGTGACATTGAACCTGAACGGGATCCGTTCGGCCCACAACAAGGGCTTCCTTGCATGGGCGGAGTCCATCAAGGCCGATTGTATGGGCGTGCAGGAGGTCAAGGCACAGCACGAACACGTGCACGACACCTTCGACACCCTGGACGGCATGGCCGGTCGCTTCCACTACGCCGTCAAGAAGGGCTATTCGGGCGTCGGCCTGTACAGCCGCGTGCAACCCACCGAGGTCGTCACCGGCTTCGGCGACACGCAGTTCGACGAGGAAGGCCGCTACGTCGAGTTCCGCTTCGACAAGCCCTCCGCCGACCTGAAGCACCCGTTCGAGAAGCTGAGCATCATCAGCTGCTACTTCCCCAGCGGCTCATCGGGAGAAGAGCGCCAGGCCGCCAAGTTCCGCTTCCTCGACCTGATCTACCCGCACCTGATGGCGCTCAAGGGCCAGCGCGAGTTCATCCTCGTGGGCGACATCAACATCGCGCACAACAACATCGACCTGAAGAACTGGAAGGGCAACCAGAAGAACTCCGGCTTCCTGCCAGAGGAGCGTGGCTGGATGACGAAGCTGCTCACCGACGGCGGCCTGGTGGACGTGTTCCGCACCCTCAACGACAAGGCGGAGCAGTACACGTGGTGGAGCAACCGCGGGCAGGCGTGGGCGAAGAACGTGGGGTGGCGGCTGGACTATCACCTGGCCACGCCGGGCGTGGCGGCGCTGGCGCGCAAGGAGGCCATCCACATCGACTCGCGCTTCAGCGACCATGCGCCGTTGACGATCGACTACGACTTCAATCTTTGAACGCCCGGCGACTGCTCACGCGTTGCCGGGATAGTGCACCGGTGGCAGGCATTCGAATCCCGGTCGTGCGAACAGGTAGCCCTGGAACAGGCGGACGCCCTGGTCCGAGAGCCAAAGGTATTCGGCCAGGGTTTCAACGCCCTCGGCGATCACGTCGACCCCCAGATCCGCACACGCCTGGATGACAGCCCGAACGATGGCCTGGCGCGGGCCGTGCCGTTCGATGCCGCGCACGAGCGTCATGTCGATCTTGATCTGGTCGGGCTGGAAATCCGCGAGCAGGTTCAACCCGGCATAGCCGGCACCGAAATCGTCGATCGCCACGCCCAGGCCCTGGCTCCGAAATTCGTTCAGCCGGGCCGAGAAATTGGCTTGGTCGTCGATGACCTCTCCTTCGGTCACTTCGAGAATGATGCGCTCCAGGCGGAGTCCGCTTCGGGCCGCCGCCTCCAGGGCCGCGCTGACTGAATCCGCGCACAGGTAAAGCCCCTGCGGCAGGAAGTTGAGATTGAGGTGGCAGGTCACTCCGAGCTTCGCGGCAAGCACGATCGCCGCGACCCGGCTGTCGCGGTCGAACAGATACCTTTGAGTCGAGGGCACTCCGCCGAGGACGCTCCACGCGGACTCGCCGACCGGCCCTCGGATCAGTGCTTCGTAAGAGAAGACTTCGCGAGCGATCGTATCGACAATGGGCTGAAAGGCATACGAAAAGTCCGGGGAGCGGGCCCCCGGCGAAGGCGTCACGACCTCCGCGCCTTGGCCGCTCGGCGATAGCTTGTCCACGCTCACGTCTCGGCCGGAGCCGAGCGCGCGGAGGCGGACAGCATCTTGCGCCAGCGGCCGCTTCGAAATGCCCCCAGCAATTTCTTGGCGCGGCCGGCATCGAGGTCGACGAAGCAATTGCCTTGACCGAAGAAGTCGTTGGCGCCGGGTATCGCCTCCATTTCCTCGCGCGACATCGCGGAGAACCCCATCGTCCAATGGTCGAAGGCTCTCTGCCGGATCGGCTCTTGAATGATCTTCGTCATCTTCGCGTGACGGGTATCCAGTTCGATCTTGCTGCAGAGTGCGTCGACGGCATCCGCGGGCCCTTCCAGCACCTGGAAGAAAGACTCCTCTGCGTACAAGAGCATCCCTGTCAGGCCGGCGCGCGCATTGTTCTGCCGCGCGCGCCGCAACAGCTCCGCGAGGTCGGTCCCGGACATGGGGCGGGTCGATGCGCTGCAGTAGACGCAATGGATCAGTGGCGGCATGGAGACTCTCAGGTTCGGGCAGGCGCTTCATCGCGGGGCTCGTCACCCTTCCTGACGGGCACATGACGGCTATTCCGAAGGACCTTACTCTCATACAGATCGATCTGCAGGTTTGCCTGACGCTGCCAGCGCGGTTCGTGTGTCAACTTCTGCAAATCGCAGGATCGATGCTGGCCTGGGGTTTCTGCCGGAGCATCCACCCCTGGCCACGCCGGTGCAGACCTCACGCCATCGGCTCGACCCATTGCGCGCGAGACGCGCCAGGCTCGAATGGTTCGGCGAAATATTGCGTCTCGCGGATCACCTTGTCGGCGTCGAATTCCATGATGCTCACGACGCGGAAATCGCGATCGCCGTAGCGGACGACGAGTTCGCTGACCCACAAGAGGGCCGCGCCGAGCAGGCGCCGCACCTTGAAGCGCTTCTCGTCCGGTTGCGCCATCCGCGAGGCCTGGATGGCCTCCCGGCCGCGGATCCGCTCGCCCGACTGCGGATAGTCGAGCACCGCCTGGTCGTCGTAGATCTCGTGCTCCGCCGCGAAGTCGTCGGCGTCGGAGGCCGCCCAGTGCCGCAGCAAGGCGGCTCGCACGTCATCGTCCCGCATGGCGGCTCCTCGTCGCGTCGGAGGACTCCAGTGTGCGCTCAAGCCTTGAGCGCCGCCACGTCCAGAACCGCCTGCGCGAACTCCCGCGGCGCCTCCTGCGGCAGGTTGTGCCCGATGCCGCCCGTGATCACGCGGTAGCCGTACGACCCGGTGAACTTGCCCCGGAACGCCGCGTCGCCGGTCGCATGCGGCGCGCCGTTGGCGTCACCCTCGAGCACGATCGTCGGCACCGCGATCGTCGGGCCGGCGGCAAGGCGGCGTTCGATGTCGTCGTAGCGTGCCTCGCCCTCGACCAGGCTCTGGCGCCAGCGGTAGTTGTGGATCACGACGTCCACGTGATCGGGGTTGTCGAACGAGGCGGCGCTGCGGTCGAACTCGGCGTCGCCGAATGCCCACTTCGGGGAGGCCGTCCTCCAGATCAGCTTGTTGAAGTCGTGCCGGTTCCTGTCGTAGCCGGCGCGGCCGTGCTCGGTCGCGAAGTAGAACTGGTACCACCACGCGTACTCGGCGGCCGGCGGCAGCGGTGCCTTGATCGCGTCGCGGTTGTTGATCAGGTAGCCGCTCACCGACACCAGGCCGTCGACGCGTTCGGGAAACAACGCCGCGATGATGTCGGCGGTGCGGGCGCCCCAGTCGAACGCGCCGAAGACGGCGCTGCGGATGCGCAGCGCGTCCATCAACGCGACGATGTCCAGCGCCACGGCGGCCTGCTGGCCGTTGCGCATCGTCGCGCTCGAGAGAAAGCGCGTGCTGCCGTGGCCGCGCAGGTGCGGCACGATCACGCGAAAGCCGGCGGCAGCCAGGCGCGGGGCCACGTCGACGTAGCTGTGGATGTCATAGGGCCAGCCGTGCAGCAGGATCACGACGCGGCCGTTCGCCGGGCCCAGCTCGGCGTAGCCGACGTCGAGCAACCCGGCCTCGACCTGGCGCAGCGGGACGAAGCTGGCGAGCGCGGCGCCGCCCGCAGCGGACTCTGCGTGCGCGATCGACGGCAGCCCAAGCTGCGCCGCAGCGGTGCCCAGGCCGAGGGCGGCGGTGCCGAGGAACAGGCGGCGCGAGGGCTGGGACAGCGAGGTCATGGCGAACTCCTTGAGGCGATGGCCGCATGTTGCGTTCGGCCAGGAAATAGAACAAGAGCAACTAAGATCACCCCTTGTTGCCCTGGAGGCAACGAAGATTCGAACGGGGTTTGCGATGCGAGAGATCAACCAGCAGCGCCTGCGCTACTTCCGCGAGGTGCTCGCCCACGGCACCATCCGCGGCGCGGCCGAGGCGCTGAACACGGCGCCGTCCGTCGTCACGCGGCAGATCCGGCTGCTCGAGGAGGAGCTGGACACGCGCCTGTTCGATCGCGAGCCACGCGGCGTGAAGCCGACCGAGGCCGCGCTGCACCTGCAGGAGTTCTGGCGCAACTACCAGGCGCACCAGGAACACCTGGAAGACCGCCTGCAGGCGCTGCGCGGCCTGCGCTCGGGCAACGTGCGCGTGGCGATCAGCGAAGGCTTCGTCGACGTGCTGGTCGACCAGGTCCTGGCGGCGTTCTGTGCGCGCCATCCCGGCCTGGAGATCGCGATCGATGCCTTGTCCGCCGACGCGCTGGTGCAGGAGCTGGCCGAGGGCCGCGCGCACATCGGGCTCGCGTACAACCCGCCACCGCACGCGGCCGTGGCGCACCGGGCCAGTTGCCGGCAACCCATCGTGCTGATGGCCCGACCCGACCACCCCCTCGCGGTTCGCGGCACGCCGGCGCGCATCGCCGACCTGCGGGCTCATCCGCTGGCGCTGATGCCCGGCTCGTTCGGCGTGGGCCAGGCGATGCAGGCGCTTGCGCAAGCCGAGGGCGTGGAGATCCGCGCCGCGCTGACCACCAACTCGCTGGCGGCGCTCAAGCGCCTCGCCGCCACCGGCGACTTCGTCGCGCTGGTGGGGGAGTTCGCGGCCCACCGAGAGGTGGCCGCAGGCGAACTGGCCGTGGTGCCGGTCGACCACGCGCTGTTTCGCGGCATCCACGCGCGCGTGCTGGTGCGCGCGAACCGGCCACTGGCGGCCGCGCCGCAGGCCCTGCTGGAATGGATCCTGCGCGAGATGCCGATGTTCGCGCGACGCCTCAGGGGCGCGACAACTTCTGCGTGAGCCTGAAGGCGCCCATCAGGCCGACGGCGCCGAGGCCGATCGGCACCACCAGCGGCCATTGCGGCCACAGCATCAACGTCACGTCGGCGAGCGCCAGCACGGCGAACGCGCCCGCCCACGCCAGGGCGATCAGGCGAACACGGCGCCGGAAGGCCGGTGACGCGGCCACCTCGGACGACACGCGCTTGCGGGCGTCCGCGAGGGTGAACGGGCGACCCACCGCGGCGCCGAACAGCACCAGCAGCATCAGGCCGCAGTCCACCACCAGGCGCACGAGGGCCACGGACCACGTCACATCGGTGAGCAGGATCGCGGCCAGCGCGAGCGCGCCGAACAGGACGGCCGTGCCGAGCTCCAGCACGCGTACCTCGCGCGCGCCGCGCAGGCGCTCGCGCACGACCAGTGCCACGGCCACCCCGGCGCCGGCGCACAGCGCGGGCAGGATGCCCAGCAGGTGTTCACCCAGCAGGAAAGCGAGGAACGGCGAGAAGGTGAGCAGCAAGGCCATGATCACAGGCTCCCGGTGAAGATCTCGTCCATCCAGGCCGCGCATTCCTGCGCGAGGCGACGCCGGTTGTTCACCTGCACGTGGCCGTCGGCGCCGCTGGCGGCGTCCAGTTCGACGATACGCTTGCGGGTCGACGCAATGGCTTCGTGCCACGCGTGCGCCTGCTTCGCGAACACCGGCGAATCGCCGGCGCCCAGCACCGACAGGAAGGGCACGGTCACGCGCGAAGGATCGGACTGCATGCCCGCGCTGCGCTCGATGAATTCCTGCGGCGTGGTGGCGCCCGACTTCCAGAACGTCATGTTGCGGCTGCGAATGGATGCCGGCGTGGGCACGGCACCCGCCGCCGCCGCGGCCTGGCCCGCGCGCACCGATTGCGCGAACAGGTCGGCAGGACTGGGGAACGGCGTGCTGGCCATCACCGTGGCGAAGCGCGTGTCGTGGCCCGCGGCGCGCGTCACGAAGTAGCCGCCCAGGCTCAGGCCCAGCAGCGCCAGGCGGCCCGGCTTCGCGCCGAAGCGCTCCACCAGCAGGTCGGTGACCGCGGCGATCGGCTTCTCCGCCTCCACCGGCCAGTGCAGGCCCGCGGCAGCAGTGATGCCCTGGCCGGGCAGGTCGGCCAGCGCCACCGAGCAGCCGCGATCCAGCAGGCCGCGGCCCACGGTGAGGAACAGGTCTTCGAAGCAGGTGTCGGCGCCGCCGACAACCAGCACCACCGGCGCGTCGGCGTTCGCGTTGCGCAGGAACACGCCCGGCAGCGCGTGGCCCTGCCACGGCACCTGGAAGAACGTGGCCGGCAGCGCGAGCTCGTCCAGCGCCCTGGCAAAGGCGCGCTGGTGGCGCGCATAGGGCGCGAAGAAGGCCGGGCCGGGGCTCGCGAACTGCCAGGCCGAGCGGAACGCCGCGAAGGCCTGCAGCCGCGCCTCGCCGGCGTTGCGGCGGGCACCGCGCGCAAGCCAGGCGTCGGCCTGCGCGTCGAGCAGCTCGCCCTGGGCCGTGAACGCGCGCACCCAGCTGTCGCCATCGCCATCGGTGATCTGCGAGGCGACGTGGAAGGCCTGCCCCACGTCGAGGCCACCGGCGGGCCCCCAGCCGAGCGCGGCGACGAAGAACAGGTCCATGTCCTCGTCGTCGAAGCGGTACTTCGTGGCGAGGCGTTGGGCGGGCTTGGCGGTGGGGGTGTTCATGACTTTCCTCTTGAAAAAACGGGTCAGTGGTGAAATCATATGAGTAAAGCTCATGTTTTGAAACTCACGTTCCACCGATCCCCAGATGCCTCAGAAATCCCTTAAGAATCAACAAGTTGTGCGCCGCCAGCCGCGGCAGGAACGGGCGCTGGAAAAGGTCGGGCTCATGTTGGAGGCGGCCACGCGCATCCTCGACAAGCACGGCCTCGGCGGCCTGACAACCAACCGCGTGGCCGAGGTCGCGGGCGTGAGCATCGGCACCGTCTACCAGTACTTCAACGACAAGTCGGAGCTGTTGGACGCACTCGCCGAACGCGAGGTGCACGCGCTGACGCAAGCCATCCTGGCCGCGCTGACGGGGCCCGCTCCGACCGAGTCCGGCGGTCGCATGCGCCTGCTGGTGCGCGCCGCCCTCGATGCCTATGGCGGCCGCACCGGCGTCCATCGACTGCTGGTGGATCACCTGCTCGCGCGCGCCGGCGCCACCCCGCTGCCCGGGATGCGCGAGGCCATCGTGCAGATGATGAGCCATGGCGGCATCGTCGGCTTCGACCAGCGCCTGCGCGGTCTCGCGCCCGCCGACGCGTTCGTGCTGACGCATGCAGTGGGCGGGGTGATCCGCGCCCTGCTCGCGGCGCCGGACCGGTTCGACGGCGCGCAGCGTCAGGCCATCGAGGACGCGCTGGTGCGCCTGGTCGCCACGGTCGTGGGCAACGACGGCCGCGCGCCGAGTTCGATGACGAAACCGAAGGCATCGTGATCAAACGCGGCGCACCGTAAACTCGGCCGCTCCAGGAGGTTCCGATGAACGTCTCGCGTCGCGAGGTCCCTTCGCTTCTCGCCGGCACCCCCATGGCGGGCGCCGCCACCTACCAGGTCACCGTGCGCCGGTTCACGGCCAACGGCACGTCGAAGGCGGCGTACGACGACCTCGTCGAGACGACATGAACCCCGGCGACCTCGATCTCGAGGCCTACCTGCGTCGCATCGACGACGCGGGCGCGCCGGCACCCACGCGCGACTGCCTGGATCGCCTGATCCTCGCGCACGCGATGGCGATCCCGTTCGAGAACATCGAGGTGCTCGCGCAACGCGTGCCCCGGCTCGACCTGGACGGACTGCAGGACAAGCTGGTGCGTCGGCGCCGTGGTGGCTACTGCTTCGAGCAGAACGCCTTGTTCCGCGCCGTGCTGCGGGCCGTCGGCTTCCACGTGCAGCCGATGGAGGCGCGCATCCGCTCGGGCCTGCCTGCCGACGTCGTCACCGGCCGCACGCACCTGGCCACGCGGGTCGTCGTCGACGGCGTCGCGCTGCTCGCGGACGTGGGCTGCGGCACGATCGCGCCCACCGCTGCGCTGGCGCTCGCCCGCCGCGACGTGCAGGCCGCGGGCACCGGCCTCCACCGCTTCGTCGACGTCGGCGACGACCTGCTGCTGCAGGCCCGCGAGGCCGACGGCTGGAAGGACGGCTACCTGCTGCTGCCGAGCACGCCGCACGCCATCGACTGCGAGCTGGGCAACTGGTTCGTCGCCACGCATCCGAAGTCGATGCTGGCCAACAACCTGCTGGCGGGGCGCGCGATTCCCGGCGGCCGCCTGCGGCTGTTCAACCACCGCCTGTCCACCTTCCGCCCCGAATGCGCGGCACCCACCGAACAGACGCTGCAGACGCGCGCGGAGTTCGCCGACGTGCTGGCCGACGGCTTCGGCCTGGACGTGGCGCCGGCCGATCTCGACGCGGTGATGGCGACGCTCGATCGCCTGCCGCCGGGGTAGGACTCATGGCGCGTCGAGGCTGGCACAGGGCTTCGCGGCGCTTGCAGTTGACCCGGACTCAAGGTATATCCGCCCATCCCCATCCGGAGCCAACCATGACCCACGCCATCCGCCTTCTTGCCGCCGTCCTCGTCGCCTGCAGCGCCGTGACCGACACCGCACACGCCGCCGACGCGGTGGCCGCCGCGCCGGTGCGCGAACAGGCGATCTTCGCCGTGAGCGACGCCGACCCGGCGAAGTGGAACCTCACGCTGGGCAACATCGCCAATGCCCTCGACGGCATCGGCGCGGACAAGGCCGACATCGAGCTGGTGGTCTACGGCCCCGGCATCACGATGCTGAAGAAGGACTCCGTCGTCGCCGACCGCATCACCGCGCTGGTGGGACGCGGGGTGCGCGTCGTGGCCTGCCAGAACTCGATGCGCGGCTTCAGGATCGAGGCGGCCGACCTCGCGCCCGGCGTGGGCGTCGTGCCTTCGGGCGTGGTCGAGCTGATCCGGCGCGAGCACGCCGGCTACGCCTACGTGAGGTCGTGACCGCTACTTCGCCGTCGCTGCCGAGGCGGCGGCATCGGGCAGCTTCAGGTAGCGCCTGACGTCGTCGAAGCTCACGCGTCCCACGTGGCGCGTATCGATCGCGTCGAAGTGGTTCGCGATCCAGCCGAAGCCGCCCGCCTGCGCCTCCTCGCGAGAGAGCATGCCGCTGTGCGCGGTGTCGGCCGCGTCGAAGCTGGCGCGCAGATGGCGTTCGGCGTCGGATTGCAGCGTGGCGCCCACCGAGGCCGGCCGCGTGCGGTTCTCGGCCCGGGCGGCCTGCTGGGTGGCCGGCGGCGGGGCGCCGGGGTCCAGGTGCGGGGCCGCCTGGGCCAGTGTCGCCACGGCCCACAGTGTCGCGAAGAGCGTCGTCGTGCGCATCAGGGGGCTCCCGTCGCGGCGGCGTAGAACGCGGCCAGCTCGGCCTTCATCAACGGACGCGAGCCGTCGTCGAGGTAGAGCATGTGGCCGCCGGGGTGGAAGTGCAGGGTCACGGGCGCGCCGGCAGGCAGGCGCGCGACGTCGAGTTCGGTCTGGTGGAACGGCGTGATCAGGTCGTGGTGGCCGCCCAGGAACAGGATCTTCAGCGACGGGTCGAGGCTCAGCGCGGCGCTCAGATCGGGCACGACGTCGGGCATGGCGCGCCCGCCGTGCGAGAAGTCCCACGTGTCGATCGCGTCGCTGGAGAGCACGTAGGTGGATGGCGTGGTGAAGCCCAGTTCGCCGGGCAGCACCGTCTGGATGGCGGCGGTGAATCCGGGCTCGACGAAGCTGTTCGACGGGTCGTCGGCGGCGTCCAGCGGCGAGCCGACCAGCGCCGACACGCGCCCGTCGTAGACGCCCAGCGTGCTGTTGGCGATCAGGTGGTGGCGGAAGGTGTCGTAGTCCATGTCGAAGCGCTGGTCCCAGGTCGCCGTGGACAGCCCCGTGAACGACGTCAGCGCGGCGACGTGGTCGGCCGGCGGCAGCGTGCCGCTGGCGAGCCAGGTGGCGGCATCGGGGGCGTACGTCGAATCGGCGTAGCGGGTCACGGTGGCGATGTCGGCATCGGAGTCCGACGTGACCGCCGTCGCCAGGTCGTACCAGGCGCCGACGGCGGAGTAGCTGGGCAGGAAGCCCGCGCAGTTGACGGTGGGCGTGCCGCCTTCGACCGAGCAGTTGCTGTTGTAGTCGAGGATGGACGACATCTCCACCACGCCGTTGACACGTCGGCCGGCGGTCTCGAGCAGGCGCGTGAGCACCGGCACGCGGGTGGTGCCGTAGGACTCGCCGTACAGGAACAGCGGCGAGGCGGTGCGGCCGTTGACGGTCAGCCAGCGCTGGACGAAGTCGCGCAGCACGCCGGCGTCCTGGTCGACGCCCCACCAGGTCTGGTTGGTATTCGGCGCGATGGCCTCGGACAAGCCCGTGCCCACGGCGTCCACGAAGACGAGGTCGGAGGTGTCGATCAGGCTCTCGGCGTTGTCCACGTAGGGAAACGGCACCGACTGCGTGGTGGCCGGCACGCCGGTGACCAGGCGCTTGGGCGCGAACGAGCCCAGGTGCAGCCAGACCGTCGCGGAGCCCGGGCCGCCGTTGAAGAAGAAGGTGACGGGCCGCGCGGCCGCAGCCGCGCCATCGGCCGTGTAGGCGACGTAGAAGATCGATGCCTCCGCCGCCTGGCTGGAGGACAGCGCCGCCAGGTGGCCGGCGGTGGCCGTGTAGGCGATGGCAGTGCCGGCGAGCGTCACCGAATGATGCGTGACGGCGGTGTTCTCGTTGGGCGTGGTCAGCGAGGCGCTGGCCGCGGCCGAATAGTGGTTCGCGTCGACATAGGCGGTCGAGGTGACGCCCCCGTCGGAGCCGCCGCCGCCGCACGCCGTGACGACGGTCGCCGCGACGACAGCGGCGAGCAGGCGCGCGCCGCGCCGGACGGGTGGGGTCGGGATCATCGATTCCTCTGCACGGGCGCAACGCGGCATCTTGGTGCAGGCCAGGGCGGCTCTCAGGCTGTTCGCGCGTCCAGTTCCTCTGCCAGCGCCTTCATCACGTGGCGCGCGCTGGATTCGTTGGTGGCGCAGACGACGTCGTGCACGTCGCAGGCGCGCACCAGCGCATTGATGTCCGGCTCGTGCGGCTGCGGCGTCATCGGATCGCGCAGGAAGATCACCGCGTCGACCCGGCCCTCGGCCAGGCGCGCGCCGATCTGCAGGTCGCCGCCCAGCGGGCCACTGAGCAGGCGCTCCACCTCGAGGCCGGCCTCGGCGATCAGCCGCGAGCCGGTGGTGCCGGTGGCCATCACGTGGCAGCGGGCGAGGAACGGGGCGAAGTCACGGGCGAGCGTGACCATCAGGTCTTTCTTGGCGTCGTGCGCGATCAGGGCGATGTGCATCCCCGGATGATAAGCACCTGGAGTTACGCCGTCCGATCATTCGCGTCCGACGCCGTGCGAGGACTTTACGAACGCTCACATGGCGAAGCCGCCAGGAGGCGGCCCGAAAATTCAAAAGCGCGAGCCTCGCCCACGCTTTGCTGTAGCGTTTGCAGCAAACCCGGTCGGCCGACCCGCCCCGACGCGGGTCGACGGCGCCGCGTCAGCTCAGGGACGAATCGCCCTTGGTGGCATTGGGCGGGGTGGCCGCGGCGGCGCGCGATGCGTTGTTCGCATGGCGCTTGGAGCCGGCGGCGCGCGCCTCCTCCGACGTGAACTGGTGTGCGTTGCCGCTGGCGTGCGCAGCGCGTCCGCCCTGGCTGGCGATCTCGCGCTGGCGCTCGCGATCCATGCCGGCGAAGCCGCGGCCGCCACCGCTCGGTTGGCCGCCTTGCTGAGCCTGCGCGCCAGCCTGGCTATGCTGGTCGTGACGGCCGGTTTGTTCATGTTGGGAAGTCATTGCTGGTACTCCGAAAAGTTTGGTCCGCCGCCCCATGCGACAGGATTTATCGGACCCGCGAGCGCCAGGAGCACCGAGGTCACGACCCTCAGGGGCAACGCACATACCTCCCCACGCACTTCCCCCCCAAGGTCGAGCAGGAAACGGCTTGAAACCTGACGAATGCACCGAGTTGGCACGTCCGCGATGCGTGCTGCAAGCGCGCGGACAGGTCAGTCCTTGCCGGAATTTCCGCCGGACATCGGCGGCCCGTACCGCACGTCCGGCTTGGGCGCGCGGTCGTAGAGGCCCTGCACGCGCGGGATGTTGGCCGCGATCGTGCGCAGCCGATCGGGATTGGATGGATGGTCCGACAGGAAGGCCGGCGGCGCGCCCTTGCTGGCCGCCTCCATCTTCTGCCACAGCGACAGCGCGGCGCGCGGGTCGTAGCCGGCGCGCGCGGCCAGCTCGAGCCCGATCAGGTCGGCCTCGGTCTCGTCGTCGCGGCTGTACTTCAGCGTGAGCAGCCGCCCGCCCATGCCGGCCATCTGGCGACCGGCCACGCCCCAGCCGAACAGGCCGGCGAGCAGCGAGATGGTGCCCTGCGTGGCCACCTCCTTGCCGATCTGCGCGCGCCCGTGCTCGCGCAGCGCGTGGGTCATCTCGTGGCCCATCACCATCGCCACCTCGTCGTCGGTGAGCTTCAGCTTGGTCAGGATGCCCCAGAAGAACGCGATCTTGCCGCCCGGCATGCAGAACGCGTTGATCTGCGGCGAGCCGATCAGGTTGACCTCCCACTGCCAGCCCACGGCGCGCTCGTTCCACATGCCCGCGAACGGACGCAGGCGCGTGGAGATATAGACCAGGCGCTTGAGCTGCGGGTGCACGGGTTCGGCGAGCAGGTTCTTCGCACGGGCCTGGGCCAGCATGTCGGCATAGCCGCGCGCCGCCTCGGCCTCGATCTCGGAGGCCGACACCAGCGATTCGAATCTCGAACGCGGGCCCACCTGCACGCCTTCGCGCTGCGCCAGTGCCGACACGCCCGGCAGCGCCAGCGCGGCGCCGGCGGCGGCCGTGGCCAGCAGGCGGCGGCGTGCCGGGTCGGCGATGAGATCGGAAGGCGGCGGTTTCGACACGAGTTCGTGAAAGGTGAATGCGTTTGCCCGCGATTCAAGGGGGGGCCGAACGCACGTCCAGCGCATCGATAGGCCGCCACAGCATCCGCAGCATCACCAGCGAGGGCACGCCCATCGCGATGGCCACGAGGAAGAACGACGGCCACCCGATCGCCTCGGCCAACACGCCGGCCAGCGGCCCGATCCATACCCGGCCCACCGACTGGAATGCCGACAGCAGCGCGAACTGCGTGGCGGAAAAGCGCTGGTTGGTCAGGCTCATCAGGAACGCGAGGAAGGCCGCGGTGCCCATGCCGCTGGCCAGGTTCTCGCTGGCCACCGCCATCAGCAGGCCGCCGTCCACCAGCGTCGGGTGCACCAGCTTCACGAAGCCGAAGTCGAACGCGGGGATCATCCAGCCGCCCATCTGGCCCTTGCCGTGCACGGCCAGCCACCAGAACGCGAGGCTGCTGGACATCTGCAGCAGCCCGAACAGCAGCAGCGACCAAGCGAGCCGCAGCCGCAGCATCACGAGGCCGCCCACCAGCGCGCCGAATACCGTCAGCAGCAGGCCGATCAGCTTGTTGACAACGCCCACCTCGGCCGGCCCGAAGGCCATGCCCTTGAGCAGGAACGGCGTCAGCAGCGACAACTGGAACGCGTCGGTGAGCTTGTAGAACACGATGAACGCGAGGAAGCTCCAGGCGCGTGGCTGGCTGAAGTACGAGCCCAGCCCCGCCAGCAACGTCTGGAAGCGCGCCTTGCGGGCGGCGAAGCCGGCCAGCGGCAGCGTCACCGCCAGGCCCAGCAGCAGCGCGAGCAGGTCGACCCACTTGGCCTGCAGCGAGCCCTTGGCCACCGCGTCGCCGAACCACGGCGACAGCAGCCAGCCGGCGATGGTGCCGCCCAGGCGCTGGGTGAACACGACGCCGACGGCCACGGCCACCAGCACCGCGAGAAAGCCCAGCAGGTCCTGGCGCACCGGCGCGCGCGACGCGTCCCGCATGCGCGCAGGTGGCTGGGCGAGGCGTGGCAACGCGAATGCGGAGAACACCGCCAGGCCCACCATGATCCCGGCCATCAGGCGGTAGACCTGGGGCCAGGTCATGCCGACGCCGTCGACCGCGTCCGTCCAGATCAGCGCGACGCCGCCCGACAGGATCATCGCGATCCGATAGCCCATCACGAACAACGACGCG
>Ga0302154_10000294_pt1 | contig 49606 bp, 52 predicted proteins | sample I_Bog_N2_3_FD_193507 | JGI IMG/M metagenome (GOLD analysis project Ga0302154, IMG submission 193507) | Peat permafrost microbial communities from Stordalen Mire near Abisko, Sweden - I_Bog_N2_3 | ecosystem: Environmental > Terrestrial > Soil > Wetlands > Peat | place: Sweden: Abisko, Stordalen... | reverse complement strand
TGATTTCGCAACCGTTCTGGCCGGCCTACATGACCGCCGAACGGATGGACAAGGCACCGAAGCTGAAGATGATCGTCACCGCCGGTATCGGCTCCGATCACACCGACCTGCAAGGCGCCATGGACCGCGGGATCACCGTGGCCGAAGTGACTTACTGCAACAGCAACAGCGTCGCCGAACACGTGGTGATGAGCGTACTGGCGCTGGTGCGTAACTACCTGCCTTCGCACCAATGGGTGCTCAAGGGCGGCTGGAACATCGCCGATTGCGTCGCCCGCTCCTACGATGTCGAAGGCATGCACGTGGGCACGGTCGCCGCCGGCCGTATCGGTTTACGCGTCCTGCGCCTGCTCAAGCCGTTCGACATGCACCTGCACTACATGGATCGCCATCGCCTGCCCGAGGCCGTGGAAAAAGAGCTGAACCTGACTTACCACTCGACCCTGGAAAGCCTGGCCAAAGCCTGTGACGTGGTCACTCTCAACTGCCCGCTGCACCCTGAAACCGAGCACATGATCAACGCCGAGTCGCTGAAGCACTTCAAGCGCGGCGCCTATCTGATCAACACCGCTCGCGGCAAGCTCTGTGATCGGGATGCCATCGCGGCGGCGCTGGAAAGCGGTCAGTTGGCCGGTTACGCCGGTGACGTCTGGTTCCCGCAACCGGCCCCCGAAGATCACCCTTGGCGCACCATGCCCCACCACGGCATGACCCCGCATATCTCCGGCACCAGCCTGTCGGCCCAGACCCGTTATGCCGCCGGCACACGGGAAATTCTCGAATGTTATTTCGAGAACCGGCCGATTCGCGACGAGTACCTGATCGTCCAGGGCGGCGAGTTGGCTGGCGTCGGTGCGCACTCGTACAGCGCGGGCAACGCCACCAAGGGTTCCGAAGAAGCAGAACGCTTCAGGAAATGACGTCGACCTCGACAGAAGCGGGCCAGAAACCTGGCCCCATTCGGCGCCTGCGGGCCCTTTCCCTGCTGTGGATCGGGCTCGGGGCTTTTATCGGACTGGCAGGGCTCGGCGCTATCACCGCCAGCAGCGGGCAACCCCTGCTGATCGGCTCCTTCGGTGCCAGCGGCGTCCTGCTGTTCGCCTATCCGGAAGGACCCTTTTCCCAGGTCCGCAACGTGATCGGCGGACATTTTCTGACCTCGCTGGTGGCCCTGACGTGTTTGCAGGTCTTCGGTCCGGGCCTGCTGCCCATGGCCTTCGCCGGTGCCCTGGCGACGGTGTTGATGGTGGTGACGCGTACCGTTCACCCTCCAGCGGGGGGCAATCCGGTCATCGTCTTCATGACGCAACCCGGCTGGTCATTCCTGCTGCTGCCGACGTTGGGCGGGGCCTGCTGGCTGATGCTGACGGCCTGGCTGTACTGGAAAGGCATTCGCTGGTTGCAGCAATACCTGGGTGCCCGGGTTTAGGCTCTACAATAAGCCCGAACCCGGACCACTCGAAAGGTAGCGCCCCGATGGAACGTCTCACCGCGAAAGACTTTGCCCCTGAACTGCTTGAGCTGTACGACTACTATGTCCACGGCAAGATCAACCGCCGGGAGTTTCTCGATCGTGCGGCAAAGTTCACCCTCGGTGGCCTGGCCGCCAGCAGCCTGCTGGCGGCTCTGAGCCCGAATTATGCGCTGGCCGAGCAGGTGCCGTTTACCGACCCGGATATCATCGCCGAATACATCACCTACCCTTCCCCCAAAGGCAACGGGCAAGTACGTGCCTATCAGGTGCGTCCGGCCAAGGCCAGTGGCAAGGTGCCGGCAGTGGTGGTCGTGCATGAAAACCGCGGCCTCAATCCCTACATCGAAGACGTGGCCCGGCGCGTGGCCAAGGCCGGATTTATCGCCCTGGCCCCGGATGGCCTGTCATCGGTCGGCGGCTATCCCGGCAATGACGAAAAAGGCCGGGAGCTGCAACTGACCGTTGACCCGGAAAAGCTCATGAATGACTTTTTCGCCGCCATCGAATGGTTGATGCAACACGACAGCACCACCGGCAAAGTCGGCATCACCGGCTTCTGCTATGGCGGCGGAGTCGCCAATGCCGCCGCCGTGGCCTATCCGGAACTCAGCGCCGCCGTGCCCTTCTATGGCCGTCAGCCAAAGGCCGAAGAGGTGGTACGAATCAAGGCGCCCTTGCTGCTGCACTACGCCGAACTGGACAAGGCCATCACCGACGGTTGGCCCGCCTATGAGCAGGCCCTGAAAGCCGCCGGCAAAGTCTATGAAGCGCATATCTACGCCGGGGTTAACCACGGATTCCACAACGACTCCACACCGAGGTATGACGAGGCGGCCGCCAAGCTGGCCTGGGACCGGACCCTGGGATGGTTTCGGCGCTACCTGGTCTGACCCGGAAAGCGCCGCGCCCCTGTAGGAGCACAAAAGGACCTGGCCTTTTCAACCGATTGTGCGACACGCCCCTAGCGCCGCCTATGTCGGAGAAATCGTGGCCAGGAGGCCAATCGCAATTGTCAGTATGAGAAATCCACCCAGGAACATCGCCATCTTGGCCATAAGGCCTCCTCAACTATAAGGTCAGCGCATAACGCGGATTGCGTAATGAGTTTACGGAGCAGAGCAAACAGAGGTCCGTGGCCCGGCATCACAGGCTGTAGCCCCGGGCATCTGCAGAAGGCTGATCCGTAGGTTCATTGTCGGTCGTGGGCCGAATACATTACAGAGGCAGATGACGATGAAAAATACGGATCAGAACAACGGCCCGAGCAGCCGTTGCACTTTCACCAGTGCAACCCGAAGGGTCTCCATGTCCACGGAACCCAACGCCAGGCGGATCGCATGGGGCACATGTACGGAGGTCGCGAAAGGCTCGGCGGTGGACACTGAAATCTGCTCGCGCATCAGCGCCATGGCGATCTGATCGGCCCGTACCTCTTCCGGCAGGGGCAACCAGAGAAAGAACGAAGACGGATAGCGAACGCTGCGCAGGCCGGCCAGCAACTCGTCGGCCAGGGCCTGCCTGGCCTGGGCGTCCTTGCGCTTTTGCACCTCGAGCCTGGCGACGGTGCCATCCTCGATCCAGGCGGTGGCAATCGCCGTCAACACCCCCGGGGTGTTCCAGGTGGTCGCCCGGATGGTGCGCTCCAGAGCCGCCACCCGTGGAAGCGGCGCCGCGACAAATCCCACCCGCAAGCCTGCGGCCACGCTTTTGGACAGGCCGGAAACGTAGAGGGTCCGCTCCGGCGCCAGCTCGGCTAACGGCGGCGGCGCTTTCTCCGCCAGGTACGCGTAGGCCGCATCCTCGATAATCAACAGATCATGCTGACGTGCAATCGATACCAGTTTTTCACGCTGATCGGCTGCCATCACCCAGCCCATCGGGTTGTGCAGGGTCGGCATGCTGTAGACGGCACGCACCGGGCGGCTGCGGCAGAGCTGTTCCAGGGCATCGAGATCCGGCCCCTGGTCGGTGACGGGAATCGGCACTATTTCAAGGTGCAGCGCCTGCGCCAACACCTTGAATCCCGGGTAGGTCAAGGCATCCGCGGCGATCACATCGCCGGGTTGCAGGAACGCCATCAGGATCACCGTCAAACCATGCTGGGCACCGCTGACAATCAGCACCTGCTCGGCCGACACCCTCAGCCCCCGCGCCGCCAGGTGACGGGCGACCGCTGCCCGTTCGTGCAGACGCCCGGCATGGGGGTGATAGCGCAGCAAGGACTCCAGGTCGCCGGACAACGCCAACTGGCGCAAGGCCGTGCGCAACTGCTCGGCCTGTCCCGGCGACGAGGGATAGTTGAAATTGAGATCGACCATCCCCCGGGCAACGTCGGGCTGGTCGATGCCCAGGCCGGAAGGCAGGGACGTCTCCCGGACAAAGGTGCCGCGCCCCGTTTCCCCGCTGACCAGGCCCATGGCTTCAAGCTCCCCATAGACCCGGCTGGCCGTCACCAGGGCCAGACCATGGGTGGCGGCCAACTGGCGATGGGTGGGCAAGCGAGCGCCAGGCGGTAAGCGCCCCGAGCGGATATCGGCAGCAAAAACGTCAACCAGTGATTTGTACCGGGAACGAGGCATGGGGCAGATGTATCCATGACAATATTTTGATTGTATCAATACTCAGTCATAGCATGCGCCTCAAGCAACCCGAACCTTGAGCGTGAAGAGAAAATGGAACGAACCTCGCCCCTGAACACCCCGGCGATCGCCAGCAGCGCCCGTGGCTGGCTCAATGGATTTATCGGTGTATTGATCTTCAGCGGCTCGCTGCCCGCGACACGGGTGGCGGTCCTGGAGTTCAACCCGGTGTTTCTGACCGTCGCTCGGGCGAGCATTGCCGGGGTGCTGGCGCTATGCCTGCTGTTGCTGTTCAGGGAAAAGCGCCCTGCCCGCAGCCAACTGCTTTCCCTGGTGGTGGTGGCCATCGGCGTGGTGCTCGGCTTTCCATTGTTGACAGCGCTGGCCTTGCAGTACGTGACCTCGGCGCACTCGATTGTTTTCCTCGGTTTGTTGCCGCTGGCGACCGCCGTCTTCGGTGTCCTGCGCGGTGGCGAACGGCCGCGGCCGGTGTTCTGGTTCTTTTCCGTGCTGGGCAGTCTGCTGGTGGTGGGGTTCGCCGTGTCCCAGGGGCTGAGCGCCTCGCCCCGGGGCGATCTCCTGATGCTGCTGGCGGTGCTGGTCTGCGGCCTGGGTTATGCCGAAGGGGCGAAACTCTCCCGGACGCTGGGAGGTTGGCAGGTGATTTCCTGGGCGCTGGTCCTGTCGCTACCGGTGATGCTCGTGCTGACGGGGTTGCTGGCACCCGCCTCGTTCACGGGGATCAGCACACCGGCCTGGTTGAGCCTGGCGTATGTCTCGCTGTTCAGCATGCTGATCGGTTTTGTTTTCTGGTATCGCGGACTGGCCCAGGGCGGCATTGCCGCCGTGGGCCAGTTGCAGCTTTTGCAGCCGTTTTTCGGCCTGGCCCTGGCGGCGACTTTACTGCACGAGCACGTCAGCCTGGGCATGCTGGGGGTCACGGTGGCCGTGATCCTCTGCGTGGCCGGCGCAAGGAAATGCTCAAGGTAGGCCAGGCTATCGCCCTACCCCCAGCGCTTGAACAGCACGCTGGCATTGACCCCACCAAAACCGAAGCCATTGGAGAGCGCATACTCCATGGGCAACGGCCGGGCCTGACCACGAATCAGATCAAGACCTTCGGCGAGCTCATCGGGGTTATCCAGATTGAGCGTCGCCGGCGCCACCTGATCACGCAATGCCAGAATCGTGAAGATCGCCTCGATCCCTCCCGCAGCACCCAACAGATGCCCGGTGGCGGATTTGGTCGAACTGATGGCCGGGCCACCCGCTGTCCCGAACACCGCCTTGATCGCCGCCAACTCGCCCTTGTCGCCCACTGGCGTCGAGGTCGCGTGCGCATTCAAGTGCTGGACCTGGGACGGCTCGATACCGGCCTGGCGCAGTGCCTGCTGCATGGCACGACGAGCACCATCGCCATCTTCCGGGCCGGCGGTCATGTGATAGGCGTCGGAACTGGTGCCGTAGCCGACCAATTCGGCGAGTGGCGTGGCACCACGGGCCAGGGCATGTTCCAACTCCTCGATCACCAACAGGCCGGCACCCTCGCCCATGACAAAACCATCACGGGCCTGATCGAAGGGCCGGGAAGCGAGTTGCGGCGTCTCGTTGTAATCACTCGAAAGCGCCCTGGCCGCCGCAAAACCCGCCAGGCTGACCCTGTGGATGCACGCTTCCGCGCCACCGCAGACCGCCACGTCGATCTCTCCCGCGCGGATCATCCGGGCCGCATCGCCGATGGCCTGGACACCTGCGGCACAGGCGGTCACCGGAGAACCCAATGGCCCCTTGAGACCGTAGCGGATCGAGACGTGACCGGCCGCCATATTGCTGAGAAACGAAGGAATGGTGAACGGCGACAGACGCTTCGGTCCCTTGCTGTCCGTGGTGCGCACCGCTTCGGCAATGGCGGGAAAACCACCGACACCCGAGGCAATGATGGTTGCCGTGCGTTCCTGCGCCTGCGGAGAGTCAGGAGCCCAGCCGGCCTGGGCCAAGGCCTCATCCGCCGCCGCCAGGGCGAACAGGATGAAGCGGTCCATCTTGCGCTGCTCCTTGGCGGACAACAGTTGATCCGGATCGAAGCCGGCCTCCGGGTCCTGGGCACGGTCCTGGACCTGGCCGCCGATACTGATCGACAGGTCGCCGATCAACTCCGCCGGCAACTGTCGGATACCGGACTGTCCGGCCAGCAGGCGCTGCCAGACCTGTTCGACTCCACAGCCCAACGGGGTCAGTGCGCCCATGCCGGTGACGACGATGCGTTTACTCATGACGATCCAACTCCTTCCGTTTCTTGAGTGAGGTAATGGCTTGTGGACGCTACTATCATCATGAAAGTAACATACCTGCCTCACAAATATCCGAGCGCCCCGACAGGAGCCACCATGCAACGCAAAACCCTGAGCCATGCCGAATGCCCGGTTGCCCGCAGCCTTGAGCGGGTAGGCGAGTGGTGGAATATCCTGATCATGCGCGACGCCCTGCATGGTCTGAAGCGCTTCGACGAATTCTCCCGCAGCCTGGAAATTGCCCCTAACATGCTGACCCGGCGCCTGAATGCACTGGTGGAGGCGGGCCTGCTCGAACGCGTGCCCTACAGCCAGCGTCCGCTGCGCCATGAATATGTGCCGACCGCCAAGGGCGAGGATTTTCGCGTGGTGCTGATGGCGTTTGTCGAATGGGGCAATCGCCATTACGCGCCGGAAGGCGAAAGCGTGCAGATCGTCGAACGCGAGAGCGGACGACCGTTGCAATTGATGATGGCGGATATCGCCGATGGGCGTGCGGTACCGTTGAACCGCAGCACAGTGCAGGCCGGGCCGGCGGCCAGTGAGCAGATGCGTCAGCGGCTGGGATGATCTGAGGTACGAGAAGGAAAATGGCAGGGGCGGCTGGATTCGAACCAACGCATGGCAGGATCAAAACCTGCTGCCTTACCGCTTGGCGACGCCCCTGTAGCTGTTGCGACGAGTGCTGAACACTCGCTTGTTGATCTTGCAGCTTGCGAACCCGAGAAGGGTCACTGCAGGAGTGCGCGGAAATTTATCAACTTTCGCAGCGTCTGGGAAGCCCCAAGGCGAACAAATTTGTTTTAAAAACAGCTACTTATTCTTGACCTCGGTCGGCCACCGTCCGTTTGAGCTTTCTGAACGCCTGTGGCTCCCGGACACGCATGGCCAGCAGCAGCGCCGTGCCGCGTTTCTCGGACAAGGGTGCGCTCAGGGATTCGCTATGAAGCGCTGCCAGTTTGCCGCGCAACCTGTGCATTTCGACCTGCAACTGGGCGTACGCGGCCTTCGTCAACATGCCATGGGCAAAGTCCAGGGTCTCGTCGGCAACGTCGAAGCGGCTTGCCATAAAATCGGGTAGCCCCCGCTGTACAAAGAAGTGCCGGATAGGTCCGTCCGGCAGCCAGTCAAAATCCCGTGCGACCAGCAGCCTGATTCGGTTTCCCGGCTTCAGGTCAGCCAGGCCCATCCGCTCCAGTACCAGCAGGTGCTTGATGCACTCGGCTTTCGACAGGTGATAGGCCGACACCATGTCTTCCAGCGACCATTGATTCAACGCACAGACGGCCGGGCCATCGCTGGAACCGTGCTCATTCAATCAAAGTCGCTGATCAGCACATCGTCTCGCACATCGCAGCCAGAGCAGAAGCGGCTGTGTAAGCACTCCTGCCCCTGAACGCTTAGCCATTGCGCCTGGATAAGGTCCTCTGGCGAAGCCCAGCCCTCGCCCCATCGGCGCAGGGCGGCGGCTCACTCATTTCTCATCGTTGCGTCTGATACCGAACTGATACCGAAGTGATCCCGCCATGGCCTGGCGCCATGAGTGCCACCGCCCCCATATTGACTCGCCCCGATAAGGCCAAGACCCAACTCAATGACGCAATGATCAATTAACCAACCACTGGGCAGGAGCAAGCCATGAATGGCGAAATAGACACAGCCAAAGTCATCAAAACTGCGGATTACAAGAAGCTCAACGGCGATCTCGGCCATGGTCGAAACCGCCTCAGCGCAGCCCAGCCACCGAGAGAACGCGTATTTGATCCGGCATCCAGCGCAGGCATCCAGCGGCACACAGACACACGTCGCGAAGATTACTCATCGTTCTACAAATCGATTCTGGATTATCGTCGCGAAACAAAGCTCGAATTCAATACGACTGCCAGCTATGGCAAATTTTCCGCCGAATTTCACTTCAACTTTGAAAGTAAATACACCTCCCATCAAGACAACACGGCCGCCGTGCGGACCCTGCGCCTGGTCTTCGGCGGCGCGAAGCTCGACGCGGTCTCGGCCGCGGTGCTTTCGTCCAAGTTCAGCGCAGAAGTCGACCGCCTGCCTACGCTGTTCAACCACGAAGAAGCGCATAAATTCTACAGGTTCTTCGACATGTTCGGGACCGACGTGGTGACCTCGATCTCTCTGGGCGGCAATCTGTACTTCCAGGTCCTGGTGCAGAAATCCAAAGTGACGGAGCTCGAAAAGATCAAGGTCGAGCTGGAGGCCGAGTACGGCAGCTTCTTCAAGGCTGACGGTTCGATCGATGATACGGTCGAGCGCAAGCAGTACATGGAGAGCCGTGAAGCCTCAGTCACCACTGAGGGCGGCAACAACAACATCTTCTCCGACGCCATCTTCACGAAGCCGGTGAGGTATGCCGACAAGACGAACGATTGGGTGACTTCCGTCGGGGAAAAACCGGTCGTCGTCGGACGGGAATTCAAGCCGGTCTACGCTTTCATTGCCGACGACAAGCGACGCATCGCGGCACAGACGGCCTTGGACCACTATCTGGGCCGCAACCTGAACGTCCATTCGACCTGGGCTTACAGTAGCCTTACCGTCGGCAACATGACACGGCAAGAATCGGCCGCCGGTGCCGTCGGCAGGCCCGGTATCAAGGTACGCGTGATCGACCGCAAGACGCTGGAGGGACGGGAAGAGTATTTCGCGGCCCCCGCTATCGGTAGCGCCGTGTCCGACATCAACCAGTTCTGGAATACGTTCAAGTCCGGTGTCGAATCCATGGGACTCGAGCGCGCCATCGTACTGCTGGCGACGGAATTCTGGCCACGGGAAAGCCGCTACAGCCCGCCGGATCACATCATCGCTTTCCTCAGGCATAAATGCGGCGGCTCGGAGGCGACACTGCATCGCTGGCGCGATGATTCCCTTCGCTGCGTGCCATGCCCCTATGCCGGCGTCAGCTATGGGCTGATCGGCTACGGCAGCGGCACCTTCCAGGACAAGGGTGGGGATGCCTACGTGATCGGCTTCGGCAATCCGGGGGAAACGCTGCGGCTGGAGCTTCAGATTTCCGCTGACCTCCATACCCATGAAGACGGTACGGCGAAGGTCACTTGCAACGATATCTTCCAGGGGGAAGCGATCCGTTTCCTGAAGTTCCGCAGCCAACATTGGAGCACCTGGCAGATCGCCGTCGACCCTCATGTCCCGGAGCGCATCATATTGGAAAACGATAGTGCGGGTGATGCCAGCCAGGCACTGTGGTACGCGCAGCCGGCAGGGCCAAAATACGGCATGCACCCTTTCTACTTGATCAACGCCCAGACCTGCGGCGTTCTGCAATGGGACAGTGGCGGAGCGGCCGAAAAGGCGGAAGCCGTGCTGCGCCCCTTCACCCCCAATCTCGACATCAACCTGTGGGACCTGCGCTACCCCTTTATTTTGTGCCTGTCTTACCAACCGAGCTGGGACCTGCGTGCCTTTGAAGATCGGCGCGTGAAAGTGGCGTCGTACCGGAGCGAGGACACAGAGCTGCGCTGGTCGCCAAGTGAAGTCAGTCGTGTGCTCTGACCCCTGTTTGCTCCGCCCCCCTATTTGAAAAGGAACATTGAAATGCCTAAGGGATACCAGTCGTTTCTGCAGAAATCGACCCGCATTACCTACTGCAGCAAAGAGAAATATGCCAATCACGACCTCTCTGCCGTATGGGTGGCCGATGCATTGAAGCACTTCAAGATCGAGGCCTCGGACACCAAGGACTACAAATACCCTCTCGACAGCCAGCCGACCCGAGCCACGATCTGGCCGACCTGACCGCAAGCGCTCCAGGTGCCGTGAAGGACGGAGACGGCCAGCCACTTCGTCGACAGACGGGGATTTCAAGAACCGGCTCTTGATGGCTAATGCCAGTCAGCTTGGCTGACTGGCATTAGCCGCTGCGAGAACTGCTGCGATGATCCGCACTGTGCTTATCCGTTCACTAATCGCCGCGCCAATCGTATGAACGTATGGGGGCACGACGGTACCGTCCCGTGGTGATGACTCACCAGTGCGCCCCGTCTCCACACATCAAGCTTTGAGTGTTCCGGCCGATCTAACCTGTCAGAGGGCGGAAAAGCCCTCATACTTGCGGTTTGATCTTGCGGTTTGATATGGAGGAGATTGCTCAATGCTTGCACCCATCAACAGGATGCTGGAAAACATCAGCGTCAGGACCAAGCTCGCCATAGGATTCGGCGTGGTCATACTGCTGACCCTGTTGATTGCAATGACCGGTTGGCTGGGGATCCAGTCACTGAGCAACCGCAGTGACCGAATCCTGGATATCGCCAAGCTGAACGATCTGGCCAAGGACGTACGTATCGGGCGCCTGTCCTACACACTGACCGCCGACCCACAGCATGCCGCGAACGTGGTCAAGCTCCTGGACAGTCTCGACAGTCACCTTGCCGAGAACCGCTCGACCTTCGTGGCCCCGCGAGATCTTGCGCAGATCGAATCCGCCAACGATTCGGTCAAACGTTATCGCACACACTTCAACGATTTCAGCCAGGCCATCCAGGCCCGCGATGCTACGCGCGCCGTGTTTGGCAATCATGCCGACGCCGCCGTGGCCGAACTGCAAAAGCTCAAGGACGGCGCTGCATCGGCGAGCGGCAATCAGGCCCAGATCGACGCAGTCGTCACCGCGCAGATGCTGGTCCAGCAAGCACGGTTTCAGCTCAGGGGCTACAGCTACAGCCTGAAAGCCGAGCTTGAACAACCGGCCAAAGAGGCCATCGACCAGGCCGGCGCTTATATAAAGACCCTCAACGAGTTGCTGCCATCGGCCCAGCCTGAAAGCCTACAGCGCCTGCAACAATCGATGGCTGGCTATCGCGCCACCGTCGGCCAGTTCGCCGAAGCCCAGATCAGGGCGGAGAAAATCCAAGCGCTGCTCAACGATGACATCGCCATTCTCTTTGCAGCGAGCAAGCAGTTGGCGCAGAACCAGGCCGAACAGCGCCTCGCTGACGTCCTCAACGCCCGCAATTGGCTGGCAGGTGCCTTTCTGGCGACCTTGCTGCTCAGCATCATCGCGGCCTGGACCATCACCCGCCTGATCGTCGGCCCGCTGGCGGAAACCCTGCGTCGGGCCGAACGCGTGGCCGCCGGCAACCTGAGCGGTGACGTTACGGTGTCCCGTCGCGACGAACTCGGCGCGCTGCAACTGAGCATGCAGCGCATGACGCTCAATCTGCGTGAACTGATCGGTGGCCTGCGTGAAGGCGTCGTACAGATTGCCAGCGCCGCCGAGGAACTATCAGCGGTCACTGAGCAAACCAGTGCCGGAGTAAACAACCAGCGCCAGGAAACCGATCAGGTCGCCACCGCCATGAACGAAATGGCCGCAACGGTCCAGGAGGTTGCGCGCAACGCCGAACAGGCCTCCAGCGCCGCCGTCAGCGCAACCCGTGAAGCCCGCGAAGGTGGCGAGGTGCTCGGCCAGGCCATGAACCAGATCGACAAACTGGCCCATGAGGTCAATCACTCGACCACGGCCATGGGCGACCTCAAACAGGAAAGCGACAAGATCGGCAGTGTCCTCGATGTCATCAAGTCCGTCGCGCAGCAGACCAATCTACTGGCATTGAACGCCGCGATCGAAGCAGCGCGGGCCGGGGAAGCCGGGCGCGGCTTTGCGGTGGTGGCCGATGAGGTGCGCAGCCTGGCACAACGCACCCAGACCTCGACCGAAGAAATCGAACAACTGATCAGCGGGCTGCACAGCGGTACAGAAAAGGTTGCCAGCAGCCTCGAGAGCAGCCGCACCCTGGCGCAAAGCAGCGTCGAATTCACCCGCCGGGCCGGCGCCTCACTGGACGGTATCACCCAGTCGGTACAGGCCATCGAGTCGATGAATCACCAGATCGCCACCGCTGCCGAGCAGCAGAGCGCAGTGGCGGAAGAGATCAATCGCAGCGTGACCAGTGTCCGCGAGATTTCCGAACAGACCGCAGCCTCCAGCGAGCAAACCGCGGCGTCCAGCGTCGAACTCGCCCGGCTCGGGGCTCACCTGCAGACGCTGGTAGGAAAATTCACACTCTGAGAAATGGCGTGGCCGATCGGGTCGGTTTACTCGTAAACCGTCACCCGATTGCGCCCGTTCTTCTTCGACGCATACAAGGCCTGGTCCGCCCAGGCGATCAGGTCGGCGTGACTGATTGAAGGCAGGCTCAGGTCGGCCACCCCCAGGCTGATGGTGAAGCGGATACTCTGCCCTTCATGCACGACTTCCAGGTCTTCGATGGCCTTGCGCAAGCGCTCGGCAAAAAAGCGTGCGCCGGCCTTGTCGGTGTCCGACAGCACCACGCCAAACTCCTCGCCGCCATAACGCCCGGCCACGTCGCTGTCGCGCACATGCTCGCGGACCAGATCGGCCACGTGCTCGATCACCTTGTCCCCCGCCTGGTGGCCATAGGTGTCGTTGACCCGCTTGAAGTGGTCGATGTCGAACATCACCAGGCTCGTGGCATTGCCATAGCGCTGGTTGCGGGCATAGGCGGCCTTCAGGCTTTCTTCCCAATGCCCACGGTTGTACAGGCCCGTCAGGCGGTCGGTGCTGGAGAGTTTCTGCAACTTGGCATTCGCCGCCTGGAGCTGGTGGCGGTTGGTGGCCACGTCGGTGACGTCATAGATCACCAGGCAGATATGGGTGATGGTGCTGTTGGTGGAGCGCAACGGCAGCAACGTGGTGTTCTGGTACATGAAGTCTTCCTGGCCGGTGATCGGCTGGTAGTTCTTGAACCGCACCAGGTAAGGCCGCTGCTCCCAGATGGTGAACGCCGGCGTGCCCAGGGTCGCGACACTCTCCACCTTGCGGCTGAACCACTCGCGATCGACTTCGGGAAACAGGCTGAAGAAAGACTGGCTGTTGGCGTCCTTGGGCTGCACCCCGGAACGGTTTTCCATAAAGGTGTTCCAGACCTGCACGCAGTAGTCGCGGTCCAGCACCACCACGCCGACGTCGATGCTCTGGACAATCGCCAGCAACCAGTGAAACTCGTTCAGATCGAGAGTGTCGTTCATGGCTCAGCTCATCAGGTAGGCGAGTTTGTCGGTCAACCGCTGGATGGAGTCTTCCGTGAACAACAACAGCAAGTCGAAATGAATATCGTGCCCTTCCAGGCTGTAGCTGATTTCTACCGCCAGGGTCTTTTTCCAGCGCTGCTGGTTGACCCGGATCAGTTCGTCGATGGCCGCGTGTTGCCCGAGAATCTGCGGGTGGCCCTGGGAAAACACCACGTCGATCTGCTCGGCAATACTGCTCAGGCACGCGCCGATCAGCACGCTGGAGAGGTCCAGCAACATTTCCAGGTCCGAATACTCGGTGCCCTGGCGCTGCATCAACTGCGCCATGTCGGCGATTTCCGAGTCATGGAACATCAGCAAGGCTTCACCGGCAATCCCGCTGCCGATAAAGCCCTGGCAAATGGCGGTGAGCTGGTTGCCGTTGCCGGCATCCATCAGCGCCATGTGCAACTCGCCCACTTCGAGGATATTCACGTTCGGCACCGGCAAGTGCACGAACACGCCCAACACCTTGGCAATCAGTGCCGCCGCACGACCGATGGCGACGTTGACCGTTTCGCGAAAGGCATCGCGAAAGCTGATTTCAGCCGTTGGTTCAGGGCGAGCAGCCAACTGCGCCTGGCCGGGGGCATTCAGCAGCCCCAGCCGGTCGAGGGTCTCGCGCAGTTCGTCCTGGTCGAAGGGTTTTTTCAGGAACGCCAGCGCACCCAACTCGTGCACCCGGCGTACGGCCTCTTCCTGGACGTCACCGGAGATCACGATCACCTGTGCCTGCAAACCTTCGGCACGGATCGCCGAAAGCACCTGGTAGCCATCCATTTCCGGCATGGTCAGGTCGAGCAGCACCACTTGCCCCAACCCCTTGCGGATGGCATCCATCCCCTGTCGACCATCGCTGGCCTGGGTAATCGAGACCTGCCAGTCTGCCGGCAGCGCCCGTAAAACCTGCTTACGGGCCATGTTGGAGTCATCACACACAAGTAGGGGAATCACTGACACAGACCGGTGCTCATCTTATTGGGGTATCAGGGAAAGCATTAATGGCATGATGCCATAACTTTTACAAAACATGCTCAACGTACAGGTTTTATTGAGAACTACGTCCGATATTCCAGCAGCTTAGGCGCAATCGGACCTCAGGGGATGGCTTAGGTCAACGAAGTGGATCGACGGTGTCACTCGGCGGGCATCTTATGGACGCAGCGAAAAGCGCTCGCGATAGGCCTGCGGCGTGATGCTCATGGCCCGCAGAAAGCTGCGGCGCAGGGTTTCCTCGCTGCCGAAACCGCAGCGGGTGGCGATCCGTTTGATCGGCAGCGCGGTATCGCCCAGCAGGCGCCGGGCGGTTTCCACGCGGATCTGCTCGATGGCCCGAGCCGGTGTCTGCCCGGTTTCGGCGCGGTAATGACGGACGAAACTGCGCTCGCTCATGCCCGCCTGCTGCGCCAGGATCGGGATCGACAGGTCCTGCGCCAGATGTTCGGCGATCCAGGCCTGCAAATCGCCGAAGCGGCTGCCGGCCTTCTGCAAGGACAAGGTGGCACTGAATTGCGACTGCCCGCCGGGGCGTTTCAGGAACACCACCAGATGCCGCGCGACCTCCAGCGCCACCGGACGCCCCAGGTCCGCTTCAACCAGGGCCAGGGACAGGTCGATACCCGCCGTCACCCCCGCCGAGGTCCAGACCGGACCGTCATTGATAAAAATCGGATTGGGCTCGACCCGCACCCGCGGGTACTGCGCCGCCAGTTGTTCGCATCGGGTCCAGTGGGTCGCCACCCGCCGCCCGTCCAGCCAACCGCTGGCCGCCAGCAGGAACGCCCCGGTGCAGACTGAAGCGACCCGGCGCGCGCAACTGGCCTGCTGGCGCACCCAGGCCACCAGGGCCGGGTCCTCGGCCGCCGCATAGGTGCCCCAGCCACCGGAGATGATCAGGGTGTCGCAAGGCACGCCCGTCGCCGGCAAAGGGTTGGCCACCAGGGCCAGCCCCGCCGAACTCATCACCGGCTCGCGCTGGTCGGCAATCACACTCACGGCATAAGGCAGCGGCAGGCCTTCGGCACGGGCCAGATCGTTGGCCGAGGCAAAGACCTGCAGCGGCCCCGTGACATCGAGCACCTGCACATTGGGGAAAGCCAGGATGCGGATCGTTCTGGGTGTGCTCATGGGAGTTGGCGTGAAACGTGGGGTCAATGGCGGATACGCCAAAGCCTACGGAACTACAGTGAAGCCGTCCAGCCTTGCAGGACCCGCTTATTTACTTCCAAGGAGCTATTACATGACGCTGCATATCGGCTTTCTGTTGTTCCCCAAAGTCCAACAGCTCGACCTCACCGGCCCCTATGACGTCCTGGCCTCGTTGCCGGATGCGCGGATCCACCTGATCTGGAAGGACCTGGCTCCCATCACCTCCAGCACCGGCCTGGTCTTTACGCCGACGACGACCTTCGAAGACTGCCCGCCCCTGGACGTGATCTGCATTCCGGGCGGTGCCGGCGTTGGAGCGTTGATGGAAGATGCCGAGACCCTCTCGTTCATCGTCCGCCAGGCCGCCCAGGCGCGGTATGTCACCTCGGTCTGCACCGGCTCCCTGGTGCTGGGCGCCGCCGGGCTGCTGCAAGGCCGCAAGGCCACCACTCACTGGGCCTATCACCACCTGCTGGCGCCTCTCGGTGCAATCCCCGTGAAAGATCGTGTAGTACGTGACGGCAACCTGTTGACCGGCGGCGGCATCACCGCCGGGATCGATTTTGCCCTGGCCCTGGTCGCTGAACTGGTAGGGGCGCAAGAGGCCCAGGCGATCCAGTTGCAGCTGGAATACGCCCCGGCGCCGCCGTTCAACGCCGGCAGCCCGGAGACGGCGCCCGCGGACGTGCTGGCGATTGCCCTGCAACGGGTGGCGGAGCCGCAAAAGCAGCGCGGCCTGATCACCGAGCGTGTTGCCCAGCGTTTGAAACAAGTGGGTTAATCGCGCTCCCACTGCATATCCAGCAATGCCGAGCCCAGGCTCTTGCCGTGGGCATCCAGCGCCAGGGAACGGGTCACCCCGCCCCGAAGGATGCCCGGCAAGACGAAGTTCAAGGCCCGCACGCCCGGTATCGCATAACGGCGTACCGGTCCGGCTGCCGGATCGAGCAGCGGCGCAAAGTAGTCCGCCACCCGCTCGGCCGTCAGCCATTCGCATAACCTGGGGTAGTCCTCGACCCGATAGGCGATCACCGAGATATTCGAGGTGTCGCCTTTGTCGCCCGTGCGCGAATGGGCAAAGGCGCGCAATTCCAGACCGCTCATGACCGCTCCTCCAGATGAACCGTTGCCGTCAGGTTTTCCCGTGGCAACAGCAGCGACGCCACCGCCACCACCTGCCGCACACTCTTGCTCGCACCGCCGCCGCCCGACGGGCCGTTGGTGTACAGCGTCTCCACTTCATTGCCGACGCGCAACGCATCGGCCCGCTCAACGCAACGCGCCGCCACCCGCAAACGCACTTCCCAGGGTTCGCCCTGCCCTCGTGCACTCAGCGCTTCGCCATACAAGGCATCCACGCCAATCAGTTCCGCACGGACTTCCTCGGTTTTTACGCCGATGATTTCCAGGCGCTGCAAGACAATTTCCCGCGCCAGTCGAGCCCGGGCCAGGGCACCCGGACCACCGTAGGACATCTGTCCCTCACCGATCCAACCGTCCAGGTAACCTACCGAGACCTTCAGGGTTTCCGGACGCTGGCGCCCGCTCGCGCCCTGCACGCCGACCCGGTTCACGCCCTCCTCGACAAAACTCACACCCTGGAAGTCCGCCGTGACATCCGGCGTCAGATAGGCCGCCGGGTCATGCACTTCATAGAGCAACTGCTCCGTGCAGGTCGCCGCGTCCACCCGACCGCCGCTGCCGACGACCTTGGTGATGGTCGCCCGGCCCCCGGCATCCACCTCGGCCAGGGGAAAGCCCAGGTGCGCCAGGTCCGGCACCTCCTTGACGCCCGGGTCGGAAAAATAACCGCCGGTGATCTGCCCAGCGCACTCCAGCAGATGGCCGATCAGCGTGCCACGGCCCAGGCGCGGCCAATCGTCAGCCGCCCAGCCGAACTCGAAGCACTGCGGTGCGAGGAACAGCGATGGATCGGCCACCCGGCCGGTAATCACCACATCGGCATCGGCCGCCAGGGCCTGGATAATGCCTTCAGCCCCCAGATAGGCATTGGCGGAGACCAGCCGGTCGCCCAACTGCTCGACCCGCAAGCCGTTGTCCAGCAAACGGCTCGGCTCGGCACGCAGCACCTCAAGCACATCGTCACCGGTCACGGCGGCAATCCTGAGTCCGTGCAAGCCCAGCTCGGCGGCGATCCGCCGGACCTCCCGCGCGGCGGCCAGGGGATTGGCCGCGCCCATATTGGTGATGATCCGCAGACGTCGCCCGGCACCGGCCACGAACGGCAGCACGCGCTCCATCCGCTCACGCAGCAAAGGGTCATAACCCGCCTCGGGATCGCTGAGCCGGGCCTGCTGCGCCAGGGCAATGGTCCGCTCGGCCAGACATTCGAACACCAGGTAATCCAGCTCGCCCTTGGCCGCCAGTTCCACCGCCGGTTCAATGCGGTCGCCCGAATAGCCGGCACCGGAGCCGATACGCAAGGTTTTCATCGCAAGGTCCCTCATTTCAAAAGATGCCCAGAAGCAACGCCGTCAGGGTCATCAGCACCGAGGCGGCGAGCAGGAAAGGAATGGTGAAACGCTGGTGATCGGCCAGTTCGATCTTGCACAGGCCCACCAGCAGAAAGGTCGCGGGGGTCAGCGGGCTGACCGGGAAACCGGTGGTGTGCACACCCAGCAAGGACGCCTGGGCCACCTGCAACGGCTCCACGCCCAAGGCCTTGCCGACCTCAGCGATCACCGGCATCACGCCGAAATAAAACGAGTCCGGATCGAACAACAGGCTCAGCGGCATCGACAGGAAACCCACCACCGCCGGAATCAGCTTGCCGTGGCCGGCCGGGATCTGCGCCACCGCCACTTCGGCCATGGCCTTGAGCATGCCGGTGCCCTGCATGATGCCGGTAAAGACCCCGGCCGCCAGGAGAATGCTGGCCATGGTCAGGGCGGTCTTGGCATGCGCATCGATGCGGGCACGCTGGGCATCGACATTCGGATAGTTGAGGCACAGCGCAACCACGGTGCCGAGCATGAACATCACCACCGGGTCGACCCAGCCGGCGATCATCACCGCCATCACCAGTACCGTCAGCAGCAGGTTGGCCCAGAACAGCCGTGGACGGCGCAGGGCCTCTTCATCCGCGCTGATCACCCGGCTCGGCACGCTGCCCGTGGCCAGGCCAGCGCCCAGGCCCAGACGCTGCTCTTCACGCCGGCCCAACCACCAGGCACAGGCGAAGACAAACAGCAGACCGACGATCTGCACCGGAATCAACGGCTGGAACAGGTCCGCCACCGGCACGTGCAACGCTGCCGACGAACGCAGCACAGGGCCGGTCCAGGGCAGGAAATTCACCCCGGCGGCCATCGCCGCGACACAGGCCAGAATGCGCCGGTCGATGCCCAGCCGCGTATACAGCGGCAACATCGCCGGGATGGTCACCAGAAAGGTCACCGCCCCGGAACCGTCGAGGTGCACCAGCAACGCCAGCAAGGCCGTGCCCATGACAATCCGCGTAGGCCGCGTGCCCACCGTGCGCAGGATGCGGTCGATGATCGGGTCGAGCATGCCGGCATCCGTCATCACCCCGAAAAACAGGATGGCGAACACGAACATGCCGACCACCGGGGCCACATTCTTGATGCCGGTGACGATAAAGGCACTGGTTTGCAGACCGAAACCACCGAGCAGCGCGGCAATGATCGGCAAGGCGATCAGCGCGACCAGGGGCGAGAGACGCTTGCTCATGACAGCCGCAAGCAGACAGACGATGGTGATGACACCCAGCGTGGCGAGCATGGGAAGACTCCGGGGCCGCTCGACGGCGGACAGTTATTGTTTTCCCCGGAGTATTGGAACGCGGTTAAGCTTTGTAAATTGGAATGTTCACTCCCATGCATTCGGAAAAACAGAATGAAGAACGCCGTCCAGCATATCCGCGCCTTCCTGACGGTCGCCCAGACCGGCAACTTCGCCCGCGCCGCCGCCGTGCTGCACCTTTCGCCCTCGGCGCTGACGGTACAGGTCCAGCAACTGGAAGAGTGGCTCGGCGTCACCCTGCTGGAGCGCAGCCCGCGCCAGGTCAGCCTGACCGGCGCCGGCCAACAGGCCCGTGGGCCCATGGAGAAACTGTTGCTGGACCTGGACAATATCGTCAGCGGCTCCCGCGACCTGGCCAGTCTGCAACGGGGCGTGGTAACCCTGGCCGCCTTGCCGTCGATCTGCTCCGGCGCCCTGCCACCGGTCTTGAAGCTGTTTCGCCAGGCCTATCCCGGTATCGAAATCCGCCTGCGGGACGTGGTCGCCCAACGTATCGACAGCCTGGTACGGGAGAATGAAGTGGACTTCGGGCTGGGGGTACGGGCCCGGCTCAATCATGGCCTGGATTTCGAAGTGGTCATGGTCGACCGCTTGTGCCTGTTCCTGCCCGACGAACACCCACTGGCGCGCAAGACCACGGTCAACTTGCCGGACCTGAGTGGCCAGCCGATGATCCTGACCGGACGTGACAGCAGCGTGCGCGAACGGGTCGAGCAACTGTTCGACGAACAAGGCCTGACGCTGGTGCCGGGGCTGGAAGCCAACTACATGTCCACGGTCCTGGCGTTGGTGCGCCAGGGGCTGGGCATGGCGCTGTTGCCGGAATCGGCGGATGACGGCCTCAGCGGCCTGCAAAAACGCCCCGTGGAACACCCCGGCGTCAGCCGCGAGATCGGCCTGATCAGCCGCAGCGGCCAGCCCCTGTCCCCCGCCGCGACGCGCTTCGTGGCCTTGATTCGGCAAGGCCTGGACCCGACCCGGTCTCTTGAAAATCCCTGAATCACTCAGGCAAACCGCGCGCTAGAACGTCAGTGAATGCTTGCGATCCAGGCTTTCGCCAAAGCCGCGAATCACCTCCAGCAGCGACTTCACCCGCAGTGGCAGACTCCCCGCCGGGTACACGGCGTGCATCTGCGGACTCTCGCCACTGCTGGAGGTGAGCTTGTATTCGGGGCAGACCCGGACCAGGCGCCCCGCCTCCACCTCGGGTTCCGCCAGCCAATCCGCCAGGCGGGCAATGCCGACACCCGCCAAGGCCGCGTGGAACACCGCCGCACCGGAGCTGAAACGAAACTTCGGATGCACCCGAAAGCTGATGGCCTGCTCCTCGCTGCGAAAATTCCACTCCTTGAGGATCCGCGGCGCGGTATGCAGGATCAGCGAATGCGCCTCCAGCGCCTCGATGGAATCCGGCATGCCGCGCCGCTCCAGATAGCCGGGGCTGGCATACAGGTAACGTGAATAACTCCACAGCGGAAAACCGATCAGGTCACTCGATTGCGGAAACGCACCACGAATCGAAAAATCCAGCTTGCTCTTGGCCGGATCGATGGTCTCATCGGTGAAAATCACATCGACGTTCACGTCCGGATAATGCTCGCAGTACTGCGCGATCAGCCGGGGCAAGACCCCGTGCCCGAGAAACTCGGGGGCGGAAAAGCGAATCCAGCCGTGGGCCAGGCCGCTGAGACCGGCCAGGTCTTCATCCGCCTCACGTTGCAGATCCAGCATTTTGTAAGCATGAGGTAGGAAACGTTCACCTGCCTCTGTCAGGCTCACGGCATTCGACGAACGATTGAACAACTTGACCCCGGCACTTTCCTCCAAGGCCTGCACAGCTCGGGTCAGCGAGCTGGGAGAGCGTCCCAGGGTACGCGCCGCGGCAACGAAGCTACGCTTGCGCGCCACCGTCGCGAAGGCTTCCAGCTCCCCCAACATATCCAGGGCCATTCCCCACCTCATTGCACTTTTCACAATGCGGCATTGCAACACAAAAAAAGCCCTTCCGTTAGCCTTCCCGTTCAACCCACAGGGACGTAGGCAAACAGGAGCAAACGGACGTGTCAAAGCTGGATGAAATAGTCGGGAAATCTGCGGCGCTTATCGGTGAAGAAATTCGCGAATGGCTGGGGAAAAAGTCCGCGACCTCAACCCGACAGGGGATACCGCAGGTTCATGTATCGTTCGAAGAACAACGTGGCCTGCACGCCGGCCTGGCGTCGCTGGCGGTGACCGACAGCGCTTCGGGCATCCGCTGCATGCCGGCCCTGGGCCAGTTGCTGGAGAGCACCCTGGGCACCGAGAAAGTCCGGCAACTGCGCGACTTTCCCCAGTCCCCTGAGGTGGCGATGATCGTCCGCGGGCTGCCGGTGGACCTGCAGCTACCGCCCACCCCCTACGACATGACGCCGGGTATCGAGCACCTGCCGGTGATGGCCGGGGCGATCCTGTCCGTGCTGCAAACCCTGCAAACCCGCCCGGTGGCGTACGAAGGCGAAAGCGACGACACGGTGTTCCGCCATGTCTCGCCCAAGCAACAGCGCGAGAGTGAAAAAAGCTCCTATGGCTCGCGCATGGACCTGGGCATGCATGTCGACAACCCGCACCTGCCCCTGACCTGCGAACCCCTCGCGCGCTTGTCGGCCTGCCCGGAGTACCTGTCCCTGACCGGTCTGCGCTGCGAGCTCGGCGTGCCGACAAGCATCGTCGCCATTGCCGACGTGCTGGCCATGCTGCCAGCTTCGGTCGAAGAAGAATTGTCGCGGCCGCACTTCGCCATCCGCCGACCGGCCTCCTTCGGCAAACAGGGTAATGTGCTGGAAAACGTCCCCCTGCTGTACAGAAACGCCAGCGGTGGCCTGTATTGCCGCTACAACAAGGCCAGTGTCGCCGCGACCTGCGCCAACGCGCAGTTTGCCCTGCAACTGTTCGCCGCCGCCGCCAATCATCCCGATGTCGTGCACCAGATTCTGTTGCAACCGGGGGACATGCTGATCTTCAAGAACCAGCAAACCCTGCATGCCCGGGACGGCTTCACCCCCCGCTACGACGGCCGCGACCGCTGGATGCTGCGCGTCTTCGGGGTCAACGACCCGGCACGCGTGGTGCCGCTGGACCCTCACCAACCTTTCATCGTCAGAGCCTGATTTCATGGTCGATATTGCCATCCTTTGCGTTTTCGCCTTCTCCGCCGGTCTGATCGATGCGGCGGTGGGCGGCGGCGGACTGATCCAGATACCCGCGCTGTTCAACGTGCTGCCCACGGCATCACCGGCAGCGTTGCTGGGTACCAACAAGGTCGCGGCCGCCTGCGGCACCGCGTTCGCGGCCCGGTCCTTCGTACGCAAGGTGGTAATCGACTGGAGCCTGGTGGTCCCGGCCGCCTGCGCGGCCTTTGCCATGGCCTTCTTCGGCGCGGCCACGGTGTCCTCCGTGCCCCAGTCGGTGATCCGTCCGGCGGTGCTGGTGCTGATCGTATTGATGGCCATCTACACCTTCTGGAAGAAGGACTTCGGCGCCCTGCACAAACCCATGCGCATCGGCACCAAGGAAAAACTGCTGGCGATCGTGATCGGCGGGGCCATCGGCTTCTACGACGGGCTGTTCGGCCCCGGCACCGGCAGTTTCCTGATCTTCCTGTTTATCCGCTGCTTCGCCTTCGACTTCCTGCACGCCTCGGCGTCGGCCAAGGTGGTGAACATCGCGACCAACGTCGCGGCACTGATCTTCTTCATTCCAACCGGCAACGTGCTCTACCTGATCGCCATCCCCATGGCCGTCTTCAACATCCTCGGTGCGCTGACCGGCACCTGGCTGGCGGTGCACAAAGGCGTACCCTTTGTCCGGGCGCTGTTCCTGGTGTTGCTGGTGATCCTGATCAGCAAACTGTCCTACGACCTGATCCTGCAAACCTGATCCTGTAACCCCTAGGAAAATTCCATGTATCCGATGTTCGATCGCCTGGTGGCGCTGCTCGACGCCCGCGCCGCCTCCTACCGGGTGTTGATGCACGATGCCGAGGGCCAGTCGGCGCGGGTCGCCGAAATCCGTGGCACCGAGCCGGGCCAGGGGGCCAAGGCCATGCTCTGCTCCCTCAAGGGCCAGGCCGAACCCTATGCCCTGGTGATATTGCCGGGGGACCAGAAGCTCGACATGAAGAAAGTCGGTGCGGCCCTGGGCGGGAAAAAAGCCGAACTGGTAAAGGCCGAAACCGCCATGGAACTGACCGGCTGCCGGATCGGCGCCATTCCGCCTTTCGTCTTCGATGAGCGGATTCAATTGATCGTCGATCCGGCCCTGACCAGCCGCTACGGCGAAATCGCCTTCAATGCCGGCCGGCTGGATGCGTCCATGGTGCTCGACACCCAGGATTACCTGGCGATTGCCAAGCCGCAGTTGCTCGATGTGAGCCAGGCCTGATCCCATGGCAGCATTGGCCTGGCCGTTTTAACCTTGAATGGCCCTTGCAAACCCGATCCCGGCTACTTTGTAATGCTCGCTGAAACCCGCAATGCGAGCGCCTGCCCCGTGAAAAACCTGCAATTGCTGCAATCCCTTGAAGGCGAGCGCTTGCTGCTGCGCCCACTCCAGGCCGACGATGCCGACGCCCTGGTGGCGGCTGCCCGGGACGGCGAACTGTGGAACCTGCCCTTTCATGCCGGACGGACGCAAGCGCAATTCCGTACGCTTCAGCATCATCGATGAAGAGTGGCCCGATGTTCGCCTGGGACTGGAAAAGAACCTGCACCGGTAGCGCCTTCGCGGCCGTCCATGGAGCCCAGGGCGATAATGAAAAAATCTTCAGGGGCGACCGGAAAAACAGTCCGCCATTCATATACAAGCCATTGAAAATATTAGATTTTATTTCTTAACGAATAAAACTTCTTTCACTGTGACCGAGAGCCGGGGTGTTTATATTTCTACCTGCTTCTTTGGTGAAACCTCTTATTGGCCCGCAGTCTTTGCGGGCCTTTTTTTGCCTGAAAATCGCAGAAAATCATCGGGACAGGGATCGAACGCATCCACACCGCGGTCTAGGCTCTATACGAAATGTGTATCACCTTCTCACCCGATCGAAGAGCCCGCCCTTGAAACCACCTCGTCCCGCCGACCGCAACGCCATCCTCGCCAACCTGCGCAATGAGAAAATGGCCCGTTCGGCCCACGCCTATGTCCGCGGCAGTACGGTCCAGTTCTATGAGTGGTTGCACAGCCAGCGCGGCAGACGCCTGCCCCATGGCCCCAATGTGTGGATCTGCGGCGACTGTCACGCCGGCAACCTGGGCCCCACGGGGGACAGGCACGGCGGTATCGACATCCATATCCGCGACCTCGACCAGACCGTGATCGGCAACCCCACCCATGACCTGGTGCGCCTGGCCCTGTCCCTGGCGACCGCCGCCCGCGGCTCGGACCTGCCCGGCGTGACCACCGCGCGGATGCTCGAGGAAATGATGGTGGGCTACGAACAGGCCCTGATGGACGAGACCGACCGTACGCCCGAGCGCCCGTCCCAGGTCAAGGCCGGCCTGCGGGACGCGGTCAAGCGCACCTGGAAGAACCTGGCCCGGGAGCGCATGGAGAACACCAAACCGACCCTGCCGATCGGACGGCATTTCTGGCCGATGTCCCGCAGCGAAAAAGCCGAGATCAAGGCCTTGTGTGCCGGGAAAGAGATCCAGGCCCTGGTGACCTCGCTCAAGGGGCGTCCCAATGATGCCAGTGTCGAACTGCTCGACTGCGCCTATTGGGTCAAGGGGTGCAGTTCGCTGGGGCTGCTGCGTTACGCCGTGCTCCTGGGCGTCGGTGGTCATGACGAGCAGGATTATTGCCTGATCGACGTCAAGGAAGCCGTCGCCGCAGCCGCTCCCCGTGGTGCCCACGTGCATATGCCACGGGACAATGCGCGGCGGGTGGTTGAAGGGGCACGCCATCTTTCCCCCGGCCTGGGAGAGCGGATGATCGCCACGCGTTTTCTCGACCACGGGATGTTCATTCGTGAGCTGCTGCCCCAGGACCTCAAGCTGGAACTGGACACCCTCAATGAAACCGACGCCATGCACGCGGCGGGTTATCTGGCCCGGGTGATCGGCATCGCCCATGCCCGGCAGATGGATGAAGCCACGCGTAAAAGCTGGCGGGACGAGCTGCAGCTCAATCGCTCGAAAACCCTCGATGCACCGTCCTGGTTGTGGACCAGCGTCGTGCAATTGGTGGGCAACCATGAGCAGGGGTATCTGGAGCATTGCCGTCGCTACGCGCTGGGGACGGCAAAAAGAGCGTAGCCCGCAGGCTACGCTCGGGCGTGTCGCTTACGACAGAAAGCCGGTGCTGACCCCGACGAGGAGGAAAATCCCCAGTGCCGCGCGATAGATCACGAAAGGCCAGGTGGAGAAGCGTTCCAGAAAACGCATCAGGCCCCAGATCGCACAGAACGCCGAGACGCTCGCGACCACCAAGCCGAACAGCAGATGGCTCCAGGCCTCCGCCGGGATCTGCGCATGGTGTAACGTCAGCAACTCCTTGAGCCCGGCCAGCGCGATCGCCGGCAAGCCCAGCAGGAAGGAGAACCGGGCGGCCTCTTCACGCTTGAAGTTGAGGAACAGGGCCGCGGTCAGCGTCGAGCCGGAACGGGAAACACCCGGGATCAGCGCGCCGACCTGGGCGATACCGACGATCAGCGCATCGCGCAGGCGCATCTCGCCCACCACCCGCTGGTGGCGGGCACTGAACTCGGACACCGCCATCAACACCGCCATCACCAGGCAGGAAATGCCGATCACCGTCAGCCCGCGCAGGGGCGAGTCGCAGGCATTGAGTGTCGAGGACAAGGCCAGGCCGGCGATCCCGATGGGGATGGTCGCCAGGATGATCGCCACCGCCAGCTTGAACCACGGGCTGTTGTAGTCGCCCTGGCGCACGGCGCCGATACTGCCGCCGACCACATCGCGCACATCACGCCAGAAATAACTGACCACTGCCGCCAGCGCGGCCAATTGCATCGCGGCCGAAAAAGCCGAGCCCGGATCCTGCCAGCCGAGTACCGCCGGCACGACGCGCATATGCGCCGTGGACGAGATAGGCAGCAATTCCGTGATGCCCTGGATGATACCCAGAATGCCGATTTGCAGATAATTCAGCGAAGCGAAGCCAATATCGAGGCCGCTGGAGCAGACGTTAGACAAAATAATTTCCCGGAAGAAGGCTAATTTCCCACCGCTCTCCAAGAGGCGCGGCGCAGACCTGTGAAGCTTAGACAGCAACGGGAATGATGGGCCTGTTTTTTATGATTTTCCAGTCTCAACGAGGCGCAAAACACAAGCTGGGAATTACTTCATTTTATGACAAGCCAATAGAGCCCCCCGTAGGAGCCGGCTTGCTGGCGATGGTATCGACGCGGTGTCCGGTCAAAACCGCGTCGCCTGAATCGCCAGCAAGCCGGCTCCTACAGGGTATGTGTGTGTTCGGGGCGCCGCGGCTTAAACGGTCGCCGCCGTGGTCGCAGTGACCGGCGCCACATACCCATACCGCCAGCAGCAATGATCCCGATGGCCTGGCAAGATCACACAACCGCTCAGACTCAGCAGCAACACAGCTGCACCCAACAGCGAAAGGCGACGTGACATGATGGTTTCCTCAGGAAGTTCAGTAGGCAAAGCCGCTCAATGCACAGGGCCAAGGCACCTGCCGATTGCTACGGTTACCAGTTGAACGTCACCACAGCGAACAATCCGTCGCTGCCCCGAACAATTTCATCAAGTGCCCGCCTTCCCTACGCAATACTGCCCTTGCACCTTCCTCGGAATGTATCGATAAAAAAATGATTTTTTCTCGCGACGGATTTTCCTGGCACCTATCGTTCAACTCATCAGCAGCGTTCACTTTCGTACGCAGCCTGAAGGAGTTGTCATGAGACCTACACGACCCCTGGCCAAATTGCGCCATGCCCTCCTGCTGATCCCGCTGGCGTTCGCCGCGCTGACCAGCATGCCGACTTTTGCCGAAACCGAAGTCATCATCCGTGAAGCGCCACCACCGATGCGCGTCGAGGCCGAACCCATGGGGCGTCCCGGCTACGTCTGGGACCGCGGCCACTGGCGCTGGGAAGGCCGGGGTTACGTCTGGTTCCCGGGCCACTGGCAGCCAGTGATGCGTAATGCGCGCTGGGAGCCGGGCCACTGGGAACCCCGTGGACCTAACTGGCGCTGGGTCGAAGGACACTGGATCCGCTGACCTGCGGGCCGGACGGCACCTCTGCGCCGTCCGGCCTTGTCCTACCCGAACCCATCACCGGACCGAGACTTGCCCGATTGAAAGAAATTGATCCGGACGTTGAGCTGCTGGCCCGTATTGGCAACAAGGAGCCGGCCGCCGTCAACGAGATGGTGTCGCGCAAGCTGCCCCGTTTGCTCGCCCTCGCCAGCCGGATACTGGGCGATGCCGATGAGGCCAAGGATGTGGCGCAAGAAAGCTTTCTGCGCATCTGGAGACAGGCGGCGAACTGGCGCAGTGGCGAGGCGCGTTTCGACACCTGGCTGCACCGGGTGGTGCTGAACCTCTGTCACGACCGCCTGCGCAAGCGCAAGGAGCGCCCGCTGGAGGACGACGAACCCGGCAACGAGTTGGTCGATAGCGCCCCCCGCCCCGATGAAGAGTTGGAGGCGACCGCGCGCAGTGAACAGATGGCCGCGGCCCTGGCCGCGTTGCCCGATCGTCAACGCGAGGCCATCGTGTTGCAGTACTACCAGGAGCTGTCGAACATCGAAGCGGCGGCGCTGATGAACATCAGCGTCGATGCACTGGAAAGCCTGCTATCGCGGGCCAGGCGCAACCTGCGCAGCTACCTCGCCGAAACGCACGGCCCAGATAGCCTAGGAAGGGGAAGACGATGACGCCCGAACGATTTGCTTACCTGGCCGACGCCTACGGCGCTGACCTGCAACGCTGGCCGGTCGCCGAGCGCGGCGCCGCCCTGGGCTTGCTCGAGCGTGGCGATGTCACGTCGCTCCAGGTGCTGCAACAGGCCCGGCAGCTCGACAGCCTGCTCGACAGCTATCAACTGGCGCCTCCCGACCCGGCCCTGGTCCGGCGTATCGCCGCTTCAGCGGTCATGACCAAGCCGGTGTCGTTCTGGAGCCGTTATGCCGACTGGCTGTCCAGTGTCGGCTTCGTCGGCGTGGGCCTGGCGGGGATTGCCACCGGCATCCTGGTGGTCTCGCTGAGCCTGCCATTGTCCACTGCATCCGAAGCGCTGCCGAGCGTCTTCGACCAGGGCGATGCCGATATCGTCTTCACCGTAAACGCCGAGGAAAGCGAGCAATGAGTCAACCGTCCAAGACCATCAAGAACTTCCTCCTGATGTCGTTGATGCTCAATGTCTTCCTGATCTGTGGCATCGGTGGTGGTGTCTACCACTGGTTGGTCAATGCGAAACCGGCCATGGCCGCCGTCAACCAGCACGGCTTGCGCCAGGCCATGGTGCAGTTGCCCGAGGCGCGACAGCATGAGTTGCGCCAACTGCTACGCCGCAATCGAGCCGACAGCCAGCCGCTGATCATGGCAGGCCGCCAGGCTCGTCAGGATGTGATCAAGCAGCTTGAGGCACCGACACTGGACCGGCCGGCCTTGCTGGCGGATCTGGGCAAGGCCCGTGAGGCGGATGTCGCACTCCGCTCGCTGGTGGACAACACCCTGGCGGAATTCGCCGGCACCCTGCCCCAGGAGGAGCGGCGCAAGCTGGTCGACTCGCTGTATTTCCGCGCGCAGGGCAAAGGCAAGGCCATGCAGAAAAACCTGTAGCCGCGACGGATTTGGCGTGTAGCAACGTTTAACTCATGAAGCCCGCCAACAAGGCGACGACTAAATGCCCAGCAAGGAGTTACGCAATGTTGCGAATATTCAAGACCACGCTTGTTGCCACCCTGATGGCCGCCTCACTGGCCGGTTGTATTGTCGAGCCCGTGCATCCGCGTCGACCGCCGCCGATTGTCGAAGTCGTACCGGTCATGCCTGGGCCTGGTTATCACTGGGTCGCCGGACATTATCGCTGGGGTGGTAATCAGTGGCTCTGGGTGCCTGGGCATTGGCGCTAAGGCTTAGACAGAAATAAGACAAAACCCGGCGCAAGCGCCGGGTTTTGTTTTTCAGCTCAGGCCTGCCGCTTGCCCGCTGGCACTTCAGCCGCCGACAACGCGCCATGAATCAGCGGCGCATAGCGATTGCGGAACTCCCAGTTGTAAGGCACCTGCTGCCGGCTCAGCCCCTGGTCCCAGTTGATGGACCAGGTCATCAGCCCCTTGATCGAATGGCCGGCGGCATCCAGTCGCTTGAACGCATTGACCACCGCCGCCGGGTCGATCACGTAACCCGTCGCCGCCGCATCGTTATTGGTCGGCAGGCCAATGACGAACTTGTCCGGCGCAATCCGGGTAAAGCCCCGCGTCCCCGTGACCAGGCTATCGGTCAGGTAGTAGAGGAAATCCTCCTTCATCGCATCATTGTTCTGCGCGATCCAGGCCCCGCTGCCACCATTGGCCTCCGGCACCCAGACGCCGTCACCGCCCTGGTTGTAATACTGCGGCGCAATGAAGTCGTAGTAGCCGTCGAGCGCGGTGATGTAATCGATGTACTTGCCGTTGGTGGTGAGATAGGGGAACTCGGGGGCCATGCTGATGATGAAGTGCTTGCCCTCGGCCTTGTAATGGTTGCGCACCAGTTTCAGGGCGGCGGGCAACACCGTCTTGTTGTCGGCATAGTCGATGGCACTCTGCTCCAGGTCGATATCCAGCCCATCGAAACCGTAGGTTTCCACCAGGCGGATGATTTCGTTGGCCAGCGGCTGCTCGGAGCCCTTGTGCAGTTCGATATGGGCATCGGCACCGCCCAGTGAAATCAGCACCGCACGGCCCTGACCGTTGAGCACACCGACCTGGCGGCGGAACTCCGCATCGGACAGGTTATACGGCTTGAACGACGGGATGCCGTTGCCTTTCATGAAGGCCACCGCCACTACGTTGTACTCCGTGGGCACATCCGTCAGCGCCAGGTTGGCGAACTTCCCGCCCTGGTAGCCATCGCTCGGCCCCGCGGCCCAGTTGTGCCAGAAACCCATGAGGATTTTCTTGCCGGCCAGGCTCGGCATCGCCGACGCCGCATCGCTGGCCTTGGATTTGAGCAGTGAAAAATCGATTGTGGTCACATTCCAGTCCTTTAGAAATTTGCATGAGATCGATTGCCCAGCGGCAAGGTCATTTGAAATCCACGTCAAACGCCTGGTAGAAGGCGTTGCCGGTATTGGCGACGATCCACAACAGGACGATGACGTGCCGGCCCTTCTTGCCCGCCGGCAGTTTCACCTCGTGCTCCACCTTGGCCTTCAACTCATCGCTGTGCTGGTAGTACGGCACCTGGGTGTAGAAATCCTCGTAAAACGGCTTGGCTTCCAGTTGCGCACGGCTGATGCGTTGTTTCGGGTCCCAGCCGTCCTTGGTGATGAACCAGCGATAGCCCCGGGTGACGTGGGCGGCGGTGTATTCCCACTGCACATGGAAGGCCTGCCCCGGATTGACGTTCAACAGTGGCCAGGCATAAGGGCGGTTGAGCTTCTTGCTCAACTCCTCGTCGGTGAAATTGATGCAGTCACGGGCATCGTTTTTCCCGCCACTGAGGATGTAACCGTCAGCGGGTGGGACGACGCTCTGGTCATCGGTTTCAAACGGCTTGGGGAACGGCCCGGCGGTGAGCGCCGGAAAATTCTTCCCACCCTCCATTTCATTGACCTGCCAGGTACCGAGCAGCCCCAGTTCCACAGCCACCGATCCACGGCTGGACGGCGAAACGACACGACCATGTTTAAGTTCAGGTTTGGATAAAGGCTTGTTCATTCTTCTCACTCCTTTGATAGAAATCTCTCCAACTCAGGGAGAACTTTCAACCTAGCTCAAACAACAAGAATGTCCATCTAATGCCAAAACACTGAACTTAATCGTTAATTTATAACCCTCTGAATAAATTGAATTTTTAAAAAATAAACGACAAGACTTACGCACAACACGGCGAATAGATTACATGCCCTATTCGCAATAAACCCTGGTCATACCGCTCATGAAAAAATTATCCACAAACACCCATAAAACGTAACAAGATATTTTTAAACACCCATGGATCACCCCCCAAAGGCTGGGTATCCTGAGCGCCACAGTGCAATGGCGGGCCCTCCCTTTGAACTCCATACGTTATGCCTGGTTGGACAAGTACGAGATTTCCAGCACTGCCTGCACAGGCCTGAACTTCGCCAGGCACAGCCACGATGAATGCGTGATCGGGGTCAATCTGCTGGGCGAGGAAAAGGTCTGGCTGGACCGGCGGACCTTCAGCGCTGGCGCCGGCAACATCACCCTCTACAATCCCGGCCAGATCCAGGGCGGAGGTGCCGCGCCCGATACGCCCTGGCGTTTCGTGAGCCTCTATGTCAGTGCCGGGCAACTGGCGACGGACCTGGGGCTGGAGCATCTGGAGTTTGGCCGGGCGCTCTGCTATCAGCCGCAGCTCGCGGAAAAATTCGCGCGGGCGGTGGAACAGTCGTTGCTGCCAGACCCATTGCTCCGGGCCATCGCCGAGGAGACCCTGGTCGTGCTGCTGGGGGAGATCGTGACGTTGAGCGGGTTGCGCCTGCCGGGCACCGCCGCAGTGGGGCGCGGCCTGGTGAACCGGACCCAGGAAATCATCGCCGAGCGCTTGCAGGCTCCGCAAAGCCTGGAAGAGTTGAGCGACGAGTTCGGCCTGTCGAAATTCCACCTCCTGCGAGCCTTCCAGCGCGAAACCGGACTCAGCCCGCGACAGTGGGCCATGCAACTGCGGACCCGGCGTGCCCAGGGACTGTTGCGCAACGGCGCAGCGCCTGGCGACATTGCCTACACCCTGGGGTTTACCGACCAGAGCCATCTGAACCGGCATTTCAAGGCGGCCTATGGGCTGACGCCCGGCCGTTATCAAAGCGCCGTGAAACGCTGAAAAGCGCAATCCGGTACAAGATCGCTTTCAGGTCTGCGTCGACAATGCCGCCAAACGGTTATTGGAGGCTTGCATGCTCACGATCTTCTTCTGCGCGCTGATCTTCGGCGTGGTGTTCTGCCTGTCGCCGGGGGCTGTCCTGGCGGAAACCTTGCGCCGCGGCTTGCTTCATGGTTTCAAGCCGGCGCTGCTGGTGCAAATCGGCTCGTTGGTGGGCGACGCGCTCTGGGCGGTGATCGGGCTGACGGGGCTTTCGCTGCTGCTGGAACACGAGCAGGTACGGATTCCGCTCACGAGCGCCTGCGCGGCCTATCTGGCGTGGCTGGGTATCCGCAGCCTGAGGGACGCCTGGCAATTGCCCGAGGCCGAAAGCGCGACCGAACGGCCGGGGACAAACGCCCTGATGGTCGGCGCGACCATCTCCATCGCCAACCCGAAAAATGTCGTCTACTGGGGTGCGCTGGGCAGCGCCCTCTCCGGCATCGTCGGCCAGACCCCAAGCCACGGGCAAACCCTGATGTTCTTTGCCGGCTTCATGTTTGCTTCGGTGGCCTGCTGCTTTGTCATCGCGGCCCTGGTCAACGTCCTCAGGAAAGCCGCGTCCCCGGGCTGGCAGCGGCTCAGCCATGGCCTGTGCGGAGTGGCCCTGATCTACCTGGCGATATTGGCGTTGCGGGCGGTTTTCTAAAACGAGGGGCGCCTGAGTATCAGGCGACCCTCGTCGTTCACTTCAGCTGATTGGCAAACCGCCCCACCGCGCCCACCACCTGCTTGGCGCCATCCTGGATCTCGATGATCACCTCACCGGCCTGGTTGGCCAGGGATACGCCCTGCTCGGCCTTGTGCCGGCTGGTGGACATGTCCCGCACCGCCTCGTCCACCAGCTTCTGGTTCTGCTGGACCACAGTGACGATTTCCTCGGTGGCGGCGCTGGTGCGTCCCGCCAGTTGCCGGACCTCGTCGGCCACCACCGCGAAACCACGGCCCTGCTCCCCGGCCCGGGCCGCCTCGATGGCGGCATTGAGCGCCAGCAGGTTGGTTTGCGCGGCAATGCCGCCGATGGTCTGGACCATCGAAGTAATCAACATCGACTGCTTGCCCAGCGCTTCGATGCCCTCCGACGCCGACTGCATTTCCTCGGAAATAGCCTGCATGGTCAGCACCGTGTCCTTGACCACCGTGGCCCCGCGCTGTGCGGTCGTGTCGGTCTGCAACGAGATGTCGTAGGCAATGCCCGCCGCCTCGCTGACCTCTTTCTCGCGCTCCACCTGGTCGGTCACCAGGCTGGCGAACTTGACCACTTTGTAGAGTTGACCCTGGGCATCATGGACCGGGTTATAAGTGGCCTCCAGCCAGACATCGCGCCCCTGGCTGTCGACGCGCCTGAACCGATCCGCGACGAACTCCCCACGATTGAGGGTCGCCCAAAAGGCCTGGTACTGACTGGACGCCGCTTCTTCGGGAGAACAGAAAATGCGGTGATGTTTACCGACGATCTGCGCCAGCGAGTAGCCCATGGCTCGCAGGAACTGGTCATTGGCGGTGATCACTTCGCCCTTGAGATTGAACTCGATCACCGCCGTGGAACGCAGCAGCGCGCGAATAAAAGCCTCGTTCTCCTTCATGGTCTCAACGGTCTGACTGACATCGCGAGCGAAACACTGGATATGCAACAACTCGCCCTTCTCGTTCCGGACCGGCTGCCAACAGCCCTGCAACCAGGCCAGGCTGCCATCGGCGCGCAGGAAACGGTAATTGTCGCTGACCGACTCGCCCTTGGCCACCGCCGCCTGGAGGTTACGGTAGCAGTCCAGGGTTTTGACATAGGCAGGAACCATCTGGTCCAACGGCCGATCCCGCACCTGCTCGGCGTTATACCCCAGCAGGTCGAGAAAACGTTGATTGAAGTCGATGATGCGGAACTGCGGGTCGAGCACCAGTGAGACCATTTCTGCCGTCATGCCGTGGAACAACTGGTGCAACTTGAAAAGCTCTTCTTCTTTGCTCTCTAATCTCTTCTTCAGATGAGTATTGAACATGACTGCAAGAATCCCTTTTGCCGTGTTATTCCAAGACTATCGGTGTAACCGGGCAATCACTGAGACCATCGGTCGCCTCGAACTGACGCCGCAGATTGCTTGAACGCCAAGAGTCACTCGTCCCCCAGGCCGCAAAATGCAGGCGTGGTTGTTAACAACATAGTTCAGCTCAAGGCGTCTTGCAGAACGGCCCGCGTGGGGCGACAGGCGGGTTTTATGGCAGGACCATTGCCGGGCGTGCGAAGGACGGTATCGGGCTGGCGCTCGCAGGCCATCCCGGCGGCGGCACCACGAAACTGGCCTTCATGCGCTTGACCTCTTCAATCGGGCTGTTGCCGAACAGCCGCTTGAACTCACGGCCGAATTGCGAAGCGCTTTCGTAGCCCACTTCCAAAGCGGCGCTGGCGGCGCTTACATCGTTGCGGACCATCAGCAGCCGTGCCTGATGCAGCCGGATCGACTTGAGGTATTGCAGCGGTGAAGTCTGGGTGACCGACTTGAAATGACTGTGGAACGAAGGAACGCTCATGCCCGCTTCAGCCGCCAGTTGCTCCACACTGAGTGGCAGACTGAAGGCCCCGTGAATTCGGCGAATGGCCTTGGCTATCTTGCCGAACTGACCTTGCAGGGTCAGCGCCGCGCGCATGGCGCCGCCCTGCTCCCCCGTCAACGCCCGAAAGTAGATTTCGCGAACCAGTGCAGGGCCGAGGATTTCCGCCTCCAGGGGCCGGCCCATGGCCTCGACAAAACGCAGGACAGACTCGCTCATCGCCCGGTCCATGGGGGTCGAGAGCATGCCCTGGGGTTTGGACGCGGCAACGCCGCCCTGCTGGTCGATTTGCAGGATCAGGTCCGCGACGACATTGAAATCCAGGTACAGGTAGATGGCGAGCAACGGCGCCTGCTCGCTGGCCTGGGTTTGCATGGTGAACGGCACCGGCACTGAAACGGCCAGGTAATGCTGCTCATCGTAGAGGTAGACCTGGTCGCCGAAGAAACCGCGTTTGCTACCCTGGCAGACAATGACGATACCGGGCTGGTAAAACACCGGGGTCAGGCTCAGCGGCCGGTTGGAACGCAGAAAACGCACCTGCGGCAGCACCGTGAGGTTGTAACCTTCCTCGGGTGTCAGCTTGTCCATCAGTGCAATCATGCGCTTGCGCACGTCACTCCCGTCCCACGTCTCCGCGTTCACCTGGTTTCCTGTCCTCACTGGCCTTGTCGTCGATTGTGCTCAAGGCTGGCCCGGAATAACAGACCGCTCATAGGAATAGGCTAGACACTCAGAGGAAGCGAGCTCTCCCTCGCGACGCATGGGGACTAGAGTTGAGGCATTCGTACAGCGGGGCCTCCCGTTGTCGAACCCATTCCTTTGCCATGAGAGAAATCCGCATGTCCTCAATCAAAACCCTGCTTGTCACCGGCGTCAGCAGCGGCTTCGGGCGAGCCCTCGCCATCGAGGCGATTACCGCCGGCCATCGCGTGATCGGTACGGTGCGCAACGAGTCGGCCAGGCAAGCCTTTGAAGCCCTGGGCCCTTCCCAAGCCTTCGGGCGCTTGCTCGATGTCACCGATTTCGGGCGGATCGATGCCGCGGTTGCCGAGATGGAGTCCACCTTGGGACCGATCGATGTCCTGGTCAATAATGCCGGTTATGGTCACGAGGGGATCTTCGAAGAGTCATCGCTCGAAGAGATACGCCAACAGTTCGAGGTCAATGTCTTTGGCGCCGTGGCGGTGACCAAGGCGCTGCTGCCTTACCTGCGTCAGCGTCGTCGCGGCCATATCATCAACATCACCTCCATGGGCGGGTTCATCACCTTCCCCGGGGTCGCCGACTACTGTGGCAGCAAGTTCGCACTGGAAGGGATCTCCGAGGCATTGGGCAAGGAACTCAGGCCGTTCAACATCGCGGTCACCGCCGTTGCCCCGGGATCCTTTCGTACCGACTGGGCGGGCCGCTCCATGGTTCGTTCGCCCCGCAGCATCGCCGACTACGACGCCTTGTTCGAACCCATCCGAGCGGCCCGCGAAGCCAAGAGCGGCAAACAACTGGGCGATCCCGCCAAGGCGGCCAGGGCCATGCTCGCCCTGATCGCCAGCGAGCAGCCGCCGGCTCATCTGCTACTGGGCAGCGATGCGCTCACACTGGTTCGGGAAAAGCTCACCAGCTATGCCGCGGAACTCGACACCTGGGAGGCGCTGACCCGCTCCACGGACTTTGACTCGGATTAACGCTTCTTTTTCTGCAGGCTTTTCAGGCGCAGGGCCGCGCGTTGCACCGCGGCCATTTTTTCCGGGCGCTTCATGCGCTTCCACTGCTTGATCTCTTCCTTGGAGCGCCCACAGCTCAGGCACATCTCGCTGTTGAGCTGGCACACGGAAATACAGGGATTGTCGATATCCTTGGCCATGGTTCAGTGGCGCCCCGGCCGCGGACTGCGAGCAAGGTGCTGTTGCCAGTTGCCAGCGCTCACCTGCTGGCAATGTTCCTCGCTGTCGAACGCCAGATGGGCAGCGACCTGCTTGACCTCAACGTCTGCTTCGCGCAAGGCCTCGGCGGTCAGTTCGAGCATCTGGGCGGACTCGCCAGCCAGCGCCTGATCGAGGTTGGCCCGGGTATCGAAAACCCAGGTCACCCGCAGGCTGGAAGGAAAGTGCGCGAAGTCCACTTCGTGGGTCAGCCAGACAAACCCGACGATTCGGGCCTTGGCCGTCTCGCAGGCCTCGGTCAGGGTTGCAACCAGGCGACGCTCGATTTGCGCCTGCTCGCGTTTACTCAACAACATGGTTTGATCCTTTTCATCTCGGCGCCGCAGAGTATGCCTCATCGTCGGCAAAGCCCGGTATCGACAGGACGACAAGCGGGGCTTCAGGCACACGTACGAACAGTCGACAGTTCATCCGCCGCCCCCTAAGCTGAACGAAGAAAAAACAGCGGCGACGGATATCCAGTCCGACAGCAGGCCTGCCGCAGAAAAACCAGAGACAGGAATCGCCCTCTATGACGATGATTGACGTAGATCTCTTGAAACCCTACCTGACCGAAGCAGACAACGCCCGCATGGCATGGCGCACAACGGTCGCCGCCTTGAGCAAGTCGCCCAAAGACACACTGGAAGAAGGGTTCAAAGCCGTCAAGATCGCCGAGCGAACCTATTACCGCTGCTGCGAAGAGCTGGCCAATGCCCTGCGCGGCGAGGTTGCGCGTGCCGAAGGAGCGAGCTGAGCAATCCCCTTGCCCCGTTGAGCAGGATCAACGAACACACCCCAGATCGTCGCCTTGTGCGCCACTTGCGAAAGCGGCTCGCGGAGTACGCCCGTCAAGCCGACCAACAGGTCACCGAGAAAGGCTCCAAACACGGCCTGGGTGGAGGTCGATTGAATCCGTGCAACCGTCTGCTCGGTCGAACGGGACAGCTCTTCCTGCCAGGTAGGCCATATGGCAGTGGGCGAGGTTTCAATAGCCTGGAGGCATAGCTGGGTGAAACGCTGTGCATCCTGGGCATCGAGTAGACGGATAGTGATCATGAGGACCTCAGGGGTTTGAGGTCGTCAAAACTAGCGCAGAATTGCCATACCGACCATGCTCCATGAAGGGATACTACTGAACTCAACCAGACTCCGCCTTGACAGGCTTGTAAGTCGAAGCCGCTCGATGAGCCTCTTCATACACACCCTTGATTTGCCTGAGTCCGAGAACGACCTCCTGGAGATTGATACCACCGATTTCGCGCGAGAACTCCCCAAACAGTATATTTTTGCGTGCCTCTGTGTATTTTTCCGTGTTCTTGCGACCTTCCTCGGTAACGCTGAGTTGCACCGGCCGGTTCTTGAACGGCTGATATTTTTTGATCAACCCTCGCTCGCTGAGCTTTGTCACACTGTAATTAATATTAAAATAATCCGAGCGATTCAACAGTTGCCCCACCTCCGCAATGGTTTTAGGGCGATCATTCATCCGAATAACGTGAAGTACCGCAAGCTCATCAATTGACATTTTATTATCGTTGGCCATTTTTTCGCACTCCAACTGCCAACGCTTGAAGGCATTGAATACCCTCCAAAGCTGCAGCTCGAACTCAGTCCAATCCACTTCACTATCAGTGGCAGCCAGATGCCATGTCTTATCAATCTGCATGAGTTGGGCCTTCAGTCCTTGATTCAATCAATTTCTGCACACTTTGCCTAACTTGGCAATGGATACACCAAGAAATCAACCTGGTCGCACAAAATGATCTTGCGCCCTACACACCAACAAGATTCGACCTACAGAAACACCAGCAACCAACGATATACCGCCCTCTTGAACGACAAGCCCATTCGTTTTATAAATTTCAAAGCGAATCACAAAGCAAATCGTCCCAGGGAACAGAGGGATCTTCTATGTGCCAAAACACCCACCCGAACCGCATCAGGCTCCCGACCAGCCAGCAATCCCCTAATCGGCAGCTAAAGGAAACCAGCCCTACCGACACCCCATCCAGGCCGAGCACTTGGCTCTCCATCTTGATCGTTGACGATGATGAGCGAGTACGTGAGTTTCACTGCAATATCTTGAAAAGCCTTAATTGCAGCGTCAACATGGCCAGCAATGGCTATGAAGCCCTGGGTATGTTGTGCAAATCCTACGATGCCATCCTGATGGATATTCAAATGCCCGGAATGGACGGCATTGAAACCGCCATGAAGATTCGCCAGCAAGGGTTTGATCCGCAGAGCATGCCCATTATAGCCATCACCGCCAACCCGCCGGAGGAGGTGCGAAGAAAATGCCCGGCATCCCTATTCAATGAATGCATACAAAAGCCGATGGATATCAACACGCTCCAAAAAACACTCGAAACGCTAACAGCCCGACAAGAGTAAATGGTTCCTCCCAGTTCGATACGTTTAAATACAGCCCTGTTTCTGTAGGTCAATTCATACCAAACTTGTCCTTGCAGTCTGATTTTCGCCGATGAACAACGTCGCTACCATCGGAGTATGGCGTCCACCCATCAAGTTCCTACAACAGATACTCCAGAGACAGAACACTTGAAGTGGATGACTGATGAAGCCCAGAGCGATCCCTGACCTCGCTCCTTGCCCATTGACCTTCGAGAGGCTGCCTGACTCATGACCCAGATTGCCCAACTGCCGACACCCCAAACCGACCGTGTGCTGATTTTACGTATTGAGCTGAAGTGGATAACACCCACAATCTGGCGCCAGGTGGCGGTCCCCGAAAGCATCACCTTGGGCAACCTGCACCAGGTTATTCAGACGACGATGGGCTGGACGGACACGCACCTGCATGAATTTGAAATTGCCGGTGACAGCTACGGCGTTTCCGACTCCAGCACCGGCTGGAAACCGCCGATCGTTGCGGAGAAACGCAAGACGTTGATCGGCGCCCTGCGGGGGAATCGGACTTTCCGCTATGTCTACGATTTCAGGGATGGTTGGGAACACGTGATCAGGCTGGAAAAAATCATCCCCGCTGACGTTTGCCCGCAGCTGCCCTACTGCATCGACGGCGCCAACGCCCGGCCGCCGGAAGATATCGGCGGCATGCTGGGCTACGACGAGTTCCTGACGGCCCTGAATGACGCCGACCACCCCGAGCATGAGAGCGTGCTGGAGTGGTTCGGCGATAACGACTTTGATCCGACGACTTTTGATTGTGTGCGTATCAATCGGTCGTTGAAACAGATCAGGCTCCAGCGACCTTGATAACGACTTTGCCAAAGGCACCTCTGGTGAGGTGCTCATCGGCTTCACGCACCTTCTCGAACAGGGGCTTATGGACGAATACCCACCTCGGCGACTTGTGCAGTCCAGGCTTTGACCTGCGCGCTGAGCGTCAGGCCCAGACCGGGACGAGTGGGCACGAGCATGCGACCGTCACGGGTTTCCAGGCGCTCGTTGAACAGCGGCTCAAGCCATTCGAAATGCTCGACCCAAGGCTCCGTCGGGTAAGCCGCCGCCAGGTGAACATGCAGTTCCATGGCGAAGTGCGGCGCCAGCATCAGGCCCGCGTGTTCGGCCATGGCCGCGACCTTCAGGTAAGGCGTAATCCCGCCCACCCGCGGTGCGTCGGGCATCAGGAAATCGGCGCCACGCAGCTTGATGAACTCGGCGTGCTCGGCAACGCTGGTGAGCATTTCGCCGGTGGCAATCGGCGTATCGAATTGCAGGGCCAGGGCGGCGTGGCCCTCGGCGTCGTAGCAGTCCAGCGGCTCTTCGATCCAGATCAGGTTGTATTGCTCAAACTGGCGGCACATGCGTTGGGCCGTCGGGCGATCCCATTGCTGATTGGCATCCACCATCAAGGGGAAGTCGTCCCCCAGGTGCCTGCGAACCGTGCTGACACGCTGGATATCGATGGCGCAATCCGGCTGGCCGACCTTCAGCTTGATACCGCCAATGCCCTTTTCACGGGACAGGTCGGTGTTCTTCATCAGTTGATCCAGCGGCGTGTGCAGAAAACCACCGGAGGTGTTGTAGCAACGCACGGAATCACGTTGGGCACCGAGCAGGCGCGCCAGGGAAAGATTGGCGCGCTTGGCTTTCAAGTCCCACAAGGCCACGTCGAAGGCACCGATGGCCTGGGTCGACAGGCCGCTCCGTCCCACCGAAGCGCCAGCCCAGCACAGCTTGGTCCACAGCTTGGCAATGTCACTCGGGTTTTCGCCGATCAACGCCGGGGCGATTTCCTGGGCATGGGCGAATTGCCCCGGCCCACCGGCCCGCTTCGAATAGCTGAAGCCGAGCCCACGATGACCGTCGATGGTTTCGATTTCAGCGAACAGGATGACGATTTCGGTCATCGGCTTCTGCCGTCCGGTGAGCACCTTGGCATCGCTGATCGGGTTGGCCAGCGGCAGGATCACCGAAAACACACGCACCCAGGCAATACGGTCGTCGTCGGAGGATTTGATGGCGTGTTGTGCTGCGAGCATGGGGCTCTCCTTGAACGGTGATGAGGTCTTGAAAAGGATCAGGTACGCTGTGGTGTCAGTTCGCTGCCCAGTGCAGCCTCGTCGGCAGGCTTGGCCGGTGGATCCTCGAAATCATCGAGCTCCAGGCGCTTGAGCGGCCCGACGATAAACAGATAGGAAAACGCCCCCAGCAACCCCATGCCGGCCACGTAGATCAACGCGACGTCGAAAGAGCCCAACTGGTTGATCATCACGCCGATGGCGATGGGAGTGACGATGCTCGCGAGGTTGCCGCAGAAGTTGAACATCGCCCCGCTGACGCCCATGGCCCGGGCCGGCGAAACGTCACCGACGATGCACCAGCCCAGGTTGCCGACCCCTTTGGCGAAGAAGGCAATGGACATCACCAGGATCACCAGGGGGATCGACTGGGTGTAGTTGGCGACCATGATGCTGCTCGACAGCAACAGGCCACAGATGATCGGCGTCTTGCGGGCCGCGGTCAGGCTGAAATTCTTGCGCAGCATCCAGTCCGACCAGACACCGCCGATCATGCCGCCCAGGCAACCGGCGATGGGGGGAATGGCGGCCACCAGCCCGACCTTCAACAGGGTCATGCCCTTGGCTTCGATCAGGTAGGTGGGGAACCAGGTCAGGAAGAACCAGGTGATCGAGGTCAGGCAGAACTGACCCAGGTAGATCCCCAGCATCATGCGATTGCCACCGATGGCCTTCATTCTTTTCCAGCTGAAGGGCGTCTTCACGTCGCCGATGGTGGGCAGGCCCCCGCCCGCTTCGATGTAGTCGATTTCAGCCTGGTTGGTGCGCTTGTCCTTGCGCGGTTCCTGCACCATGCGAAACCACAGCAGGCCGATCAGGATGCCTGCCACACCGGTGACCCAGAACACGTGCTGCCAGCCCCAGGTGCTGACCAGCCAGACCATCACCGGGGTGAACGCCGCCAGGGCAAAATACTGCGCGGACTGGAACACCGCCGTGGCCAGGCCCCGTTCATGCCGCGGGAACCACATCACCGTCAGGCGGTTGTTGGCTGGAAACGCCGGTGCTTCGGCCACCCCCATCATGAAGCGCAGGACAAACAGCGCCAGAAAGGCCGAACTGAACAGGTCGACGTAACCCTGCAGGAAGGTAAACACCGACCAGATGATCAGGCTCATGCCGAGCACCAGACGCGAGCCGAAGCGGTCGAGGACGATGCCGCCGGGCAGTTGCATCCAGGTGTAGGCCCAGCCGAAGGCCGAGAAGGCAATGCCCATGGTCATGGCATCGAAACCAAGGTCGCTGCGCATGCTCGGTGCGGCAATGGACAGCGTGGCGCGGTCAACGTAGTTGAATACGGTGACGATGAAGATCATCACGAGGATGAGATAGCGGACGTTGGTCTTCGCGACCGATGGCGTAGGCGTGATCACTATTATTTTCCTTATTGTGAGTACAGCGGCGAATCCATGTGGCCCTTACGGCTCCTGATAGCAGCATGATCGGCAAATGATTGCGCAATCATCGAGAGATTCAAAAAAAGGTCCCGCCCGGCAGGGCAGATGACCTTTGCGCCGATACTACACTGATTGCGCAATCATTCAACCCTGTGGTTATCGGGAAAAGCTGTTTTGAGGATCAGGTACTGGCGCGGTCGATCAGGGTGAAACCGGTGTCGATCCGCACGGGATGATGACTGCCGGCGGGATACTCGAAGCGCTCAAGCAGCGCCTGGGCCACTTGCAGGCCAATGTTCCTGCCATCGACGCTGACGGTCGACAGGGCCGGGTGAACCTGGGCCGCGCTGCTCAGATCGCCGAAGCCCATCACCGCCAGGTCCGACGGTACATTCATCCCGCGACTGGCGGCTTCGGCCAGGACGCCCTGAGCCACAGTGTCGGAGCTGCACACCACAATGTCCGGCGGCACTGGCTGTTCAAGCAGGCGGCGCAGCCCTTCCCTGCCCACTTCAAGGGTGGCCGGCGGCGCCAGGATCTCCATCGGCACCTCTTCGATGCCCTGGCGCTTAAGCTCGGCAATCAGGCTGTTGCAGCGGCGCAGGCCGCGGGGGTCGCTGATGGTCACCACCGAGAAACGCTTGTAGCCCTTTTTCAGCAAATGCCGTGCGGTCTCCTCCCCGACCTTTTCATGGGAGAAACCCACCAGCATATCCAGGGGATCTTCGCTCAAGTCCCAGGACTCGACCACCGGGATACCCGCCTGGGCGAGTCGCAGACGACTGGATTCGGTGTGCAGCGTGCCCGTCAGGACAATACCGTCCGGGCGGCGGCCGAGGACCGCTTCCAGCAGCTTTTCTTCCTGCTCGGCGGAGTAGCCGGTCAGCCCCAGCAGGGTTTGATAACCCGCCTGGGTCAGGCGATCCATCAGCGATTGCACGGTGTCGGCAAAAATGGAGTTGGCAATGGTCGGGAGGAAAATCGCCACCAGGCGGCTTTTGTTACTCGCCAGGCCGCCGGCCAGCATATTCGAAACATAGCCGGTCTTGCGCACTGCCTCACGGACCTTTTCCCGGGTCTCCTCGGTCACCAGTTCCGGTCGATGCAAGGCCCTGGAAACCGTCATCGGCGAAACGCCGGCCACCTTTGCCACATCAATCAAGGTCAGGCTGGCGCCCTTCTTGGAAGCGTTGATCGAAGTGTCAGTGGAGGACGCCGCTGGTTTCTTGGCCATGAACCTTTCCAAATCTGAAGCTCAGTCTCTGAAGCTGCCGTACAAGGCAGGCTGTAAGCGCGGGGAATCTACCAAAACCCCGCGCAACATTCACGATACTTGGTTTTGGCTCGCTCAGAGGGCAACGATCAAGCCGGCGGTGATTTCTTCTTGTGCCCTGCCCCGGCCAATCAACCAGCGCTGAAAGGCCCGGCATTGGGATTTCTGCAGGGCGTTGGGGTGCCAACTCAGGTAATACGGCGAAGGCAGCGGCATGGCGCGGCCCCAGGGAATGACCAGGCGCCCTTCATCAATATCGCGGGAAATCATCGAAAACTGCGCCAGCACCACGCCCTGGTGATCGATGGCGGCCTGGATCGCCATGCTCGACGAAGAAAAACTGCGACGGATGACAATCGCCTGTTCGACGGTGACACCTTCGTGCTCGAACCATTCGGCCCATGAGGGTGGCGAGTCGAATTTAGGCCGCGAATCGATACGGATCAGCGGGTATTGGAGCAGGTCAGCGGCCTGCTCCACCTGGCCTGGATAGCCTGGAAGGCCCAACAGCGTCGGTGAGCAGGCCGGCACCACACAATCGCGAAACAGCACGACGCTGTGCTCGGCATATTGGCCTGGTTCGCCATAACCGATCCGAAAATCGGCGTTTTCCTCCTCCGAGGTATCCGCCAGGGTGCTATCCAGATAGATGTCGAGGTCCCCGTGCTCATGCTGCCATTCGTAGGTCAGGGGCCCCAACCACTTGGTCATGAGTGAAGGCAGGCCACTGACATACAGGTTGTTGGGATTTTTCGAACGCTCGACTTCGGAAACCGCGGCTCTCAACTCTTCAAAGGCGCTAGAACAGCGCGCATGAAAACGCAGGCCAATGGCGTTCAGCCGCAGGCGCTGTCCCTCCTTGACCGTCAGGCTCATGCCCAGCGCCTCTTCCAGCAACTTCATCTGCTGGCTCACCGCGCCCACGGAGAGGTTCAGGCGTTTGGCCGCGTGGGAGATGCCACCGCAGTGACCGACGGTTTCAAACACCTGGAGGGCTCGTAAAGGCGGTAGACGACTCATGGCAGTAAAAAGCTCTCGAAGGCATTTCAAGTTTAGAAATTCTATTAAAACTGACAGGAATTGCCATATTTTCTTCATCGATAAATCGCTTTAGCCTTCTCCCACGCTCAATCGAGCGATGACTCAGCCGGTCCGGCCCCTCAATCATTTCGTTTCTCGGGAGTTCGCAATGACAACTCATCCTCAGCAGATCACTCAGGTCGTTCTTGGCGACAGGGAACCTTCCATCGAAGAGTTCGTCGCGGTAGCCCGTTACTCCGCCAAGGTGTCGTTTTCCGAGACCTACAAGAACCGCGTGAACAGGTCCCGGGGTCTGGTCGAGCGCTTCCTCGATGAGAATCGCCTGGTCTATGGGGTGACCACCGGATTCGGCGACAACGTCCGGCATGTGATTTCGCCGCAGAATGCCAAGGAGCTTCAGGTCAATATCGTGCGCTCCCACGCCGTCGCCGTCGGCGAGCCGCTCAAGCGTGAACAGGTTCGGGCCATCCAGTTGATGGTGTTGATCAGCCTCGGCAAAGGGTTTTCCGGGGTGCGCCTGGAGTTGCTGGAACTGATTGCCGGGCTGCTCAACCATGAGGTCGTGCCGTTTGCGCCCGGCGAGGGTTCGGTGGGTTACCTCGCTGTCGAAGGGCACCTGGCCCTGGTCCTGCTTGGTGAGGGCAAGGCCCGGGTCAATGGCGGCGAATGGGTCGATGGCGCCACCGCCCTGGAACAGGTCGGCCTGCAACCGACGGACCTGCAGTGCAAGGAAGGCCTGGCCATGCTCAATGGCACCATGTCGGTGACCGCCATCGCCATCCTGGCCCTCTACAATTCCATGCAGAGCGCGGCCCTGGCCGACGTCGTCGCCGCCCTTTCCCTGGAAGCGCTGAAGGGCACGATTCGGGCCTTCGACCCGCGTTATCACTCGATCAAGGCTCACAAGGAGCAGGCGCAAACCGCCAGGGATATCAAGGCGATGCTGCACGACAGCCAGTTGATCGCCGAAAACATCGACTACCGGTTACAGGACGCCTACAGCCTGCGGGCCATTCCCCAGGTGCACGGCGCGTCGAAACGCTTTATCGATCACGCCCGGGAAAACATCGAGAACGAAATCCACTCCTCGGGCGACAACCCGATCATCTACCCGCTTGAAGACGGCGACGGCATTGCCATCTCCGGCGCCAACTTCGACGGCAGCTATATCGGCATGTCGGCGGATTCGTTGTGCGTGGCGCTGGCCAACCTGGCGAAGATCTCCGAGCGCCGTATCGACCGCATGGTCAACTCGCACTTCAGCGAAATGCCGGCCTTCCTGGTGCGCAACCCGGGCCTCAACAGCGGCTACATGATCCTGCAATACACTGCGGCGGGCCTGTATGCGGAAATGAAGGCACTGTCGTTCCCCTCCACGGTCGACAGTTTCTCGACCTGCGCCAACCAGGAGGATCTGGTCAGCCTGGCGTACAACGCCGCTATCAAGGCCTATAAAGTGTCCGAAAAGCTCGAATCGGTGCTGGCGATCGAGCTGCTAGTGGGTTGCCAGGCGCTGGACTTCCATGACGTGCACAAGGCGTCCAGCGTGACCAAGGCGGTTTATGACCTGGTACGCAGTCGCGTGCCGGTCGCCGACCATGATCGTGCCTTCTATGTGGACATGGTGAGTGTTACCGAACAGGTGCGCAGTGGTGAGGTGCTGGCCACGGTGCAGAAAAACCTCAAGTAAACCGGTTGAACCCCAAGGCCGTCCTTTGGCCGTCAAGGCAGGCGTTTCGCTGCCTCTCGACGACTGAAGGACGGCTTTTTCCGTCACACAAGCCCCCACACCCAGCGTTCCCCAACGCGCACTAAGATCTCTCAAACTGTCACCGAGCGCCCCAACGTAGCGCAATTCCCAGCCTAGGTAACAATACTTATCCCCTCGGCAAAACTCCCCCAAAAAAAACTCCCCTCAGCAAGCCCTTGTCCTGCAAGCCCTACAGCCAAATCCCAGGTTTTATTGAGCGGCGCCCCCTCAAGTTGGCCGCTTGATTGCATATGCTTGTATGTACAAGTAAATGTGTGTGCGTATAAGTTGGTAGCAAGGTCCATGCGCAGCACCTGTTTACGCTTGGGAGCAAGGTCACAAACCTGCCGATGATCACGGCTTGATCGATCGATCAGGGGCACATGGAGAGGGGGCAGCCAGCCAGGCTGAAACCATCAGGGGTGCGAATTAACCCGCTTGACTGGCAGGTTGGCTGTTTATGGTTTTGTCTTGTCTGCACACGAACCGTTGCGCAGGCAAGCATTGGAGATTCGGCCTGAGCCGGATCAGTTCGCAACACTCCATTGATTAGGCAGGAAGTTATCAAGATGTCGAAGAAATCAAGCTGGTTGGGTTCTGTAGCGCTCAGTGCAATGGTTCTGGCCTGTGCCCCGGCACTGCAGGCCAAAGAGTGGACCTCGGTGAATATCGCCACCGAAGGCGCCTATGAGCCCTGGAACCTGACGCTCCCAGGTGGAAAGATCGGCGGCTTCGAACCCGAGCTGATGGATATCATCTGCCCGCGCATGAAGCTCAAGTGCAACGTCGTGGTGCAGAACTGGGACGGGATGATCGCCAGCCTCAATGCCGGCAAATTCGACGTGCTGATGGACGCCATCGTCATCAACGACGAACGCCAGAAGGTCATGGCCTTCTCGACGCCTTATGCCCAGACCCCGGCCAGCTTCGTCTCGCTGAAAGCCGATCTGCTGCCGGGCAAAACCGGTGACGCCGCCGCCATCACCCTGGGCACCGATGCCAAGGAAGTCCGCGCCGGCGTTGAAGACCTGCGCAAGGCCCTCAAAGGCAAGACCATCGGTATCGCCTCCGGCACCATCTACACCCCGTTCATTGATGAAAACTTCAAGGATGTCGCGACCATTCGCGAGTACGGCAGCTCGGCCGAAGCCATCCTCGACCTGCTGGCCGGTCGTATCGACGTCGCCTTCGACGACGTAACCTTCTTCAATTCGGTCATGGACAAGCCAGAGAACAAGCCGCTGGTCTTTACCGGCCCGGTCATCAAAGGCCCGATCTGGGGTGAAGGCGAAGCGCTGGGCTTCCGTCAGAAAGACCCGGAGCTCAAAGCCAAGTTCGACGCAGCCCTCAAGGAAGCCATGGCTGACGGCACGATCAAGAAACTGAGCGAGAAGTGGTTCAAGGCAGACCTTACCCCTAAGCAGTGATTCTGAATGGCCCGGCAACGTAACGGTTGCCGGGTTGCTTGAACCTTCATCATAAGTGGGACCTTCTATGAACCTCTTGCAGCTACTCAGTTTTGGTGACTCAGGCTGGGGAATGGCGCTGCTCAAGGCAGCAGGCATGACCGTGATATTGACCCTGGCGGCGCTGCTGGTGGGTGCGGTATTTGGCAGCCTGGTCGCTGCGGCCAAGCTATCCCGTCGGCGCACCCTGCGCTGGCTCGGAGACCTGTATTCGATTCTGTTCAGGGGCATCCCCGAGCTGCTGGTGATCTACCTGTTCTACTTCGGCGGCGCCAGTGTGGTCACCGCGGTTGGCCACTGGTTCGGCGGCGAAGGCTATATCGACGTGCCGCCTTTCCTGGTGGGTGCATTGGCGGTCGGGCTGATTTCCGGCTCCTATCAGGCCGAAGTCTACCGTGGCGCCTTTCTCGCCGTATCCAAGGGCGAACTGGAAGCCGGGCTGGCCATCGGCATGAGCCGGGCCATGCGTTTCAAACGGATCCTGATCCCCCAGGTACTGCGCTTTGCACTGCCCGGGCTGGGCAACGTCTGGCAAATGAGCCTGAAGGACTCCGCGCTGATTTCCGTGATCGGCCTGGTGGAATTGATGCGGGCCAGTCAGGTCGCGGCCGGATCGACCCGGCAATATTTCACGTTCTACATCATCGGGGGCATCGTGTACCTGGTTCTCACTGGCCTGTCCGGTCGGCTTTTCAACATGGCCGAGGCTCGCGTGCGTCGCACGCAGCAGCGCAGCCCAGTCTAGTCAGAGTCGGAAGGACTACTTATGATCGATTTTCCGTTCCTTGCTGACACCATGCTCAAGCTGTTGGCCGCGTTGCCCACTACGCTGACGCTGTTTTTCTGCTCATTGGTGATCGGCCTTACCCTTTCCGTCGGCATTGTCAGCCTGCGGGTCAGCCGCTGGTGGTTCTTCAGCTACCCGGCGCGTTTCTACATCATGCTGTTTCGCGGCACGCCGCTGCTGATCCAGATGTTCCTGATCTACTACGGGCTGGGCCAGTTCCCGGCCATCCGCGACAGCTTCGCCTGGGTCCTGCTCAAGTCGCCCTATGGCTGCGCGGTGGTTTCACTGGCTTTGTGCACCGCCGGTTATACCGCCGAGATCATTCGTGGCGGGCTGCTCAGCGTGCCCCAGGGGCAGATCGAGGCCGGCAAGGCCGTGGGTATGTCGCCGTGGGAACTGCTGCGCCGGATCATTGCGCCGGTCACCCTGCGCCAGGCCCTGCCGGCCTACTCCACCGAAGCCATTCTGCTGGTCAAGTCCACGGCGCTGGCCAGCCTGGTGACGGTG